>Ga0335070_10000282_pt1 | contig 59675 bp, 62 predicted proteins | sample Lox_Sample_13_FD_206722 | JGI IMG/M metagenome (GOLD analysis project Ga0335070, IMG submission 206722) | Soil microbial communities from Loxahatchee National Wildlife Refuge, Florida, United States - Lox_Sample_1.3 | ecosystem: Environmental > Terrestrial > Soil > Wetlands | place: USA...
CATCGTCCCCTCCTGTCACTGAGTGCCATTTGGTTGCCACCGCATAGAAGAGCGAGTTGAAGGCCAGGGTGAGCAGAGCGAAGTAGGCCCCTTTGAGCCGAAGGAGGAGGCTGCCGATTGCGACTCCGACGAGGGTGGTGGTTCCGACGGCAATCAGCAGGCAACTCCAAAACGACAGGTGGCTGATATGAAGGATCGAGATGGCTGTTATGAATGCCCCGAGCCCGAAAAACATCGCATGACCGAAAGAGAGGAGGCCGGCATATCCGAGCAAGATGTTGTAGCTGACCGCGTAAAGAGCGAAGATGATGATCTCCGTGAGCATGTTGAGCTGATACCTTCTGAGAACAAGGGGCAGGAGAACGCCCACGACAAAGATCAACACAAAGGAAAGGGTGCTTTTACGCGTCATCACTGTTTCTCACCAAAAAGGCCGGAAGGTTTGATCACAAGGACGATGGACATCAAGAGGTAGATGAGGACGAGCGAAAGCTTCGGAAACAGGAGGACGCCAAAGGATTGAAGCTCTCCGATGAGCAAAGAGGCAATCAAGGCGCCTCCCAGGCTGCCGAACCCCCCCACTACGATAACCACGAAAGCGTCAACGAGGATCTCCTGCGCCATGCCGGGATAGGTGGAGAGAAGAGGTCCGGCGATCACGCCGGCAAAACCCGAAAGAGCGGCGCCAAAGGCGAAAACACCCGTGAACAACCGTGGTACGTTTATCCCGAGAGCATTGACCATCTCATTGTCGTTGACAGCGGCCCGGAGAATGACGCCAAGACGCGTCTTAAACAGGATTGCTGCCATGGCCAGGCTGACCAGGACTCCCCAGACAAAGATGAAGATGCGGTAAATGGGATAGGCCAGCCCGAATATTTCGACGGTGCCGTTTAAGTAGCCGCTGATGTTGACTGCCAGGGGATAATTTCCCCACAACCATTTCACTGCTTCGGTAATGATGTAAGCAAGACCGAAAGTGAGCAGAAGCTCGTGGAGGTGGCCGAAGACATGAACACGTCGCAAAAGAAAGCGCTCAACGCAGGCCCCGATGACAAATAAAGCGATAGGACAGATAATCAGCGAAAGCCAGAACTGACCGGTTGTGTGGAGAATAGTGTAAGAAAAATAGGCTCCCAGCATGTACAAAGCTGCATGGGCAAAGTTGAGGACATTCATCATTCCGAACACGAGGGTCAAGCCGGAGGAGACGAGAAAAAGAAGACCTGCATAAGCGAGGCCATGTAAGAAAAAGACAAAAACATCACTCATGAAAAATCTCTAGGAAAAAGTTGGTGACCCCCATGATTTTTTATTACTGCTGCATATTTTTGCCCAATCGTGACGATTTTGCAAGTAATTTTTGGAATTTGGCCCACCCCTATTCCCCCCTTAACTTAAGGGGTGTATAGACCGGGGACATAGTAAATGGGTATTTGGGGAAATGGGTAACAGGTGTTTATCATCTCTTAGTCATAGTCAATGTTGGAGATCTCTTACCTCCCCTTAGGTTAAGGGGAGGTGTGGAGGGGTTACGATCAGCGCCGATTCGCGACTTAATATCTCCCCCCTTACCCCCTCTTACTCTAAGAGGGGAATACCAACGATTGCGTCCATCAGTCCCTTGTCCTGTGTCTTGTTTACCTATGTCTCCGAACATCGGTTACCCATCTTTCCGGTCTGTACAAGGGGGGATGAAGGGGGGTTAGATAGAATTCAGATTTCGCCGCGATGTAGAATAACGAGGTTTCACATGATATGATTAGCACATGAGATCTTCTAAGAGAGAGATGCGGCATGAGTGAAGTATTTGTTATCTACGGGAATCAGCCTGAGAGCATGATCCGGCAGCTTATCGAGAAAACAGGTGCCCTGGATCGGCTGCGTCCAAATGACAGGGTCATGATAAAGCCGAATCTTCTCGTATCTCGTCAGAACTGGGTTGGGGTCAATACGGATCCCCGGGTTGTAGAAGCGCTGGTGAAGTCTCTAAAAGATCGAGGTATCCGTCACATTACCGTCGGAGACGGCAGCGGGATGGGCTACAGCGCTACGAAGGCTTTTGATTATTGCGGCTACAAAGAAATGGCTTCTCACTACGGATTTCATTTGATCGATCTTGAGAGGGATGAATTCGTCAAGAAACCGGTTCGTATGGAAGGTCCTTTCAAAAGCCTGGAAATTGCTCGGACCGTTCTGGAATCCGATTTTTCCATTAATGTACCCATCTTGAAGGCCCACAATGAGACGCTGATTAGCTGCAGTCTTAAGAATCTTAAGGGGACGATGCCGAGATCGATGAAAACGGCTTTCCACGGTGTTAACTTACACAAGGCCATCGCCCAGTTGAACAGTGTGCTCATCCCTGATTTGATTATCGTCGATGGGCTCCAGGGGGATCTGCATTCTGAGAGCGGTCATGACCCAGTGGTGATGGATAGGATTATTTTAGGGACAAACCCCGTGGAGGTTGATAGTATTGTTGCAGATACCCTTGGATATAAACCGCGAGATATTCGTCATATCGCCTACGCTGCTGATGGCGGTCTCGGAACCTGTGATTTAAAGAAGATTAAGATCCATTCCTTGAACCGTCCGTCTGAGATAAAGCGTTTCAGCCCGCCCGCTCATTACTCAAAGAGATTCCCTTGCTCCATCAGCGCGGAAGGAGCCTGCTGCACGTGCATGGGTAATTTCATTTTCGCCCTGGAACGTTTAAATGAAAAGGGACTCCTGTCCGATCGGCTTTCTTTTCTAATCGGCCAGAACCCAAAGATCCCAGCGCAGAAAAAGGCCTTTACCATAGCCGTTGGTGAATGTGCCTCAAAGCAAGCCGCGGCTGATTTTTGCATCGATGAGTGTCCTCCCACCGCCAGTCATATCTATCAAGGTGTCTCCTCTGCAATCGCAAGAAAGTAAAGCAGATCCTACCCTAGCGTCATCCAATGCCACCAGAAAACCATTTATCGCAGGGTTACAGCAAGTCATTTCTTCCTGCTCTCCATCCATCATTGCCCTGAATAACAAATTGTAGGTTTTAGTTACATGCAGCATAACATTAATATTCCAACAAATTATTTCACGCAATAAGAGCAGATAAAAGGATATTGAGATACGTAACCGTTTGACATTGCTCAGAGAAATTGAAATTTGCTGGAAAATAAGGTCTTATAGTACCCCGAGAATCTTTTTGACAAAACCGACGAGTAGGTATAGGATCTTGGGAAATTACGACTTGCAGTATAATAATTGTTAAACATATTTACAGAGGATATTGATGCAACTCCGAGACATACGGAAGTGGATTAACCGTGACGATGGTAAAGGGCTTAAAGTTGGAAATTATGACTTAAATTTTATTGAGATTATTGGCTATCTCATTTTTATAGCGGGCATAATGCCACTTGGCATTAGACGATTAGCCCCTTTCAAACTGTATGGTTGGGCTTTGACCATACTTGGTCTAATTCTTGCGTTTCTTGGTAACTTAAAAAATAAAAATGATAAGGAAAATGTTTAACCAGCGGGTCGAGGCGAGCGTGAATAGCCCTGCCTCATTTTTGGGTGGGTGTCCGCCGCCTCACCCTTTGCGTTGTGCAATGAGGTGAAATCACATTGGCGGAGATTTTATCCTTTATAATAAACAAATTTAGTAGGAGGATTACCGTTGACGTGTCTCCTGAGAAATTTGTATTCAGTAATGATCACACCACTATCACCTTGGACACGTACCTTTATTTGTGGCCAAACAGCAAAGGGGATTATTTGGTTCTGGCAGTAGGCAAGCAAGTCCAACAGGCGACCTGCGTCAGGGTTGATCTCTTTGACCCAAAGTCAGTACCTCCAGATAACGTTCCGCGATCCAATTGTCTGGAGGGGTTCCTTCGTTTTGGGTTTGCTAAGTTATCAAACCGGAAGATTATGCTGAGACCAACCGTAATATTTCGCGGTGACAGTAGCCTGAGGTATATTACTTGCGGCTATCACCGGAAGATTCTATCTGATGCGGCGAAGAGTGTGGGTGCGTACTCGGTTAAATTTCTGGACTAAAGATGGAGAAAGCGCACAACAAACGGCTCCATCGGATCGCCGATAAATCCGGCTCCCGCTGAGCCGAATCGTAGACGTAAATATCAGAAATAGGGCATAATAGAACATGAAAATCGAATGGGACCCGAAGAAAGCCCGGTTAAACCTACGAAAGCACAAAGTTTCATTCGAAGAAGCAGCAACAGCTATGAGTGACCCGATGGCGGCAACAGGTACTGATCCCGATCACTCAATTACCGAAAATAGATATGTCACTTTCGGAGTCTCAGACCGAGGTCGGTTGCTGGTAGTGGCCCACACGGAAGAAGATGAAACGATTCGAATCATAAGTGCTCGTTTAGCGAGCAAAGGAGAGCGAAAGATCTATGAAGAAGGGTAAGCGCACAAACAGGGACGAATTACGGGCAGAATACAAGTTGTCAGACTTTTCCGGAGGTTTCGTTCGAGGAAAGTACGCGAGCCGCTTGCGTAAGTCGTCAAATATCGTTGTCCTTAGACCTGAAGTGGCCGAGGCATTCCCCAACGAAGAGGCCGTGAACAAGGCACTTCTCTCACTAATCGATGTGGCGCAGAAGACCACGCGCCGAACAAGGCGCTCAACTGGACGTGCAAAGAAACTGCGCGCTGGTTAGTTCTGCGTTATTCCAAAGGGAAAATAGGACCGGCTTGAAATGGGAGCAAAGTCCACTCGCAGGACTGGGGTCGGAGTAAGTCAACCTTATATATTATTAGTGAACTTCTAATTAACAGGTTTTATTTTTTGACCCCCATTTTGAACCTGAAATCGTGTGCCTAGGAAATATTAATCAGGCCATAATTGTGTAGAAATGGCCTTACAAACGCTGGTCTCAAAGAAAAGCCATCCGAGATTATCTTGGATGGCTTTTCTAAAATCCTAAAAGGACAATAGGGTCAGGTCTTGAAATATAAGGTTTCATTTAATTGAGGACCTGACTTCAATGACGCTCCGGGTGAGAGTGACTCGTTCTCCTCTCATATCCAGAGGATATCCACGAGGTGTTCCACCTTTTTGAATTCCGGATCGCCGGTCACCAAAGTGGCTTTGTGTTCGACGGCTGAAGCAAGGGCAAAACAGTCGGCATAGGAGAGGGCATATTGAGCCTTATATTCAGCGGCCTGGAATATCAGGTTATTCGGGACGGGTAGGATGGTGAAATTCAGCCTTTCAATGTTTGCGAGAACTTCTAATTTCTTCTGATCTCCAAATTCCCTTTTTGTCGAATAGATGATCTCACCAAGATTAATGGCATGGATGTATTTGGCTCCCCCAGTTTTTCTTATCTCCCCAAGCAGATAAGCCACCTTTTCATGTCCCTTCTCTTTCTGAAAGAACTTGAGAAGAGCGTGGCTGTCGAAAATGAAAGATCCCTTTTGCATTATTTGAATTCACCTTTCCGTTCTTTCAGGAGTTTCTCGGCAAGAGAGGGCTTGGAGGGTAAAAGGCCACAGGCTGCCTTAATCGGGTCTTCAACAGGAGGGATCAGGTAAATAATCCCACCGTACTCCATCACCTGTAACTCCGTACCGGGTTCGATGTGATATCTCTTTCTCATCTCAGCAGGGATGACAATTTGACCCTTGGATAGGGTTTTAACGGTAGCCATAAAATTCCAACCTCTCATAAGAAAGTTGAACGATATAACAGTAACGTATAACCTCTAAAGGATTTTGTCAAGGGTATTTTTTCTTTAGAAAAAGGTCAGCAGAGAGGGGATTTAAGAATAATAATGAAGCGATAAAAAAAGCCACCCGAAATGATCTCGGATGGCTTCTCGAAATGTTTAACAGCGTCCTCCTCCGCTAACAACGTTCCACGTCGCGGATGGCTGAACGGGCCTTGTCATAAAAATCTTTTGAGAATTCACTCATATTGTGCACCCGTTTGGCGTGATCTTTCGCCTTCTCAAAAATCTCATCCTCTGTTTTAGCGCACATAGTAAAATCACAATCTGCGCCCACATCCTTACAGCTAAGGCTTTTTTCCATGGTCAACACCTCCTTTGGGGAGAAATACCACACACTTCAATTTAATTATAATCAGTTCCATTTCCGCAAACAAGATTTGACACATAGTCGATCCCCCTCCCCTCTCCCCACTGGGGAGAGGGGAGGGGGAGGGAGGCAAATCTTAAAGAATTTCAAGCGTTCGTATTAGTTCTTTCTTCGTTTGGCACCCCTCTGTATTTTCATCTTCCGTTACCCCTTGAAAAAACGTTTCCCCGGACCAAACCGTATTGGTCAAAAGTGAACGACGTATCACCCTTTCGATGGGACTGCCTTCCTGAGCCGACAGTTATCTTGTTCAGTATAAGCCAGCAAAATCTTATTCCTTACAAGCAGTTACACCGTTCAATGACGTAGATTCTCACCGTGGCACGGAGTTTGCTGCCAACCGATAGATTAATGTTTATCTCAGGGGATTAGTTATCAAGATAGAAAGGAGAATGAAAAGATGCCAAAGACATCGAAGCCTGTTTTTTCTTTGTTGATGGTGTTGCTCGCTCTTCTTTTTTCAGGGTGTTCTCAGGTGGTTCATCCAAGGGGTGCGATTGCAGTCAAGATGGATGTGATCGGTTCGATGGATGCCAAAAAAGTAATTTCCTTTACCAACGGCGTACATGAGTCCAAGCTGACACTCGTCGCAACTCAAGGAAGTCAGAAATATTTTGTGGATTACAAACATTGGACGGGTTCTATTGTGAGTCAGCTGGAGGACGAGCTCAGAAAAAGGGGCGTGCAGGTAAAGCCTGAGAGCGATGTAAGCTTTAAGGTTTCTGTTGAAAGCGTGGGCCTCTTCTGGGGGGCTTTCTCACAGCGCTGTATCGTTCGAGCACGAGCTGATAAGACGGACGGAACATGGTCTAAGAATTACGAAGGAAATAATGCATCCGATGATTTTCATCGGGCAGTCGACGGAGCTGTTTATAAGGTAGTCGTGGCAATCATGGAAGACCAGGATTTTAGAAATGCCATGCGATAAGGAAGATTTGTTGAGAAGACAGCGAAATGCCGAGGCCGAGAGCTGGGGAGCAGCCGCCCGCCTCTTTTTGACCTGGGCTTTGAGGGCAGATGGATTGGCCCAGAATCAAATCCGAAGGTTGAAGAGGTTTCTTGCGTTGTAGAAAACCATCTTCTGGATATCTTCAAGAGGCGCGTTAGCGGCCTTCAAATCGACGACGACCTTGGGGACGGACCGGTTACCGCCCCCGGAGAATCCCCATTCACTATTGACGATAAAACGATCGGGTCCATACTCCCTGTAAAAGGAGACAATCTCAGGGCCGCTCAGCTTATCCAAGCAACAGCTCAGACCCAGCCAGGAACCATAGCTCCAAGCCATTTCAAGCGTTTCCTTATTCATGTGGTCGAGGATGACCTTTTTTGGATCGATTCCTGAATCGACAAGAATTTTGAGAATCCGTTCCATCACCTTTCGTTTGTCATAATCACTTTTCTCGCGGCCAAGATAGGGGGAATGGCGAGGGGGCGGGGTGTGGACGATGATAGGGACATGGTGTTGCTTGGCAAAGTTGACCATGGCCTTGAAGACGACCTCCTCATGTTCAACGGTCACCGTATCCATTCCTGCCTCGCCAACACCGACGACGCGAGGTTTTCCGACATACTGTCCCATGAGCTCAATGCCCTTGTCCAGCAAGGTGAGGGGAAGTCCCCACATTGGGTATGTGACAGCCAGGAAGACATTGAATATTCCAAAATCGTGGGCATTTTCAGTTTTTTCCGTAAGGATCCGGTCATAATGATCCTTCACCATGTCCAGGGTTGAATAGTCAGGAATCATCTGATCCGAGGGGACGATCACCGTATCCAATTCACAGAGCCCGAGGATATGCTGCCATTCATGAGGGATGACACCAATGTGGAAATGAGTATCAATCATTCGCATCGTAACTCCTCCTTCTCCCGAGCAATCACAGCCGTTTCTTTTATAGGTGAAAGTTGTTTTTGAAAACTTTATCTTTTTTAGAATCCTAATAATTCTGACTGGAAAAGTCAACCCTTCGATGCCACGGGCCTATCCTCGACCTTGATCGGGACGGTGAGACCTTCGGCAGACAAGCATAAGCCAAGGATGAAGAATGAGGATAAGAAGCGTCGCTCAGGGGCAACCCTGAGCAAGGCCGGGCCTTGAATTGGGCGGGCCTTTCGACGGGCTCAAGGTCCTCCAGTGTATCGAACGGTTCAAGGCCCTGAGTCTTGTGAAATGCGTCAAACATTCTGTTTTTAAAAGACACGGGTTTCAATGTCGGGTGCGGAAGTATTCGAGAGGAAAGCATCTTCTTAAGAGATCCTCTTCTCGCCGTTTGACAAGGTTTTAGGCATTTGTTAATAGAATGAATGGAGTCAGAATCGAAGCAGGACTGATGTTTTCAGATTGGAACCTGGCCTGGTGCGATAAACGGAATGACATTATTGTGGAGTATCACAGGGAATCCTACGAGAGAATTTCTATGGGAATGATTCGGGATAAGATCTCTACAGAATGCGCACTCTTGCGTGCAGAGCAGTTGAAAAAGACTTATGCCAAGGGGGAGACAGAGTTTCCCGCCTGCGAGAATATCAGCTTTTCAGTAAACAGAGGAGAATTCGTATGCATCGTCGGTCCTTCAGGCTGCGGAAAGACCACCCTCCTTAAATGTGTCTGCCATCTCCTGAAACCGACGACGGGCAAAGTATTCATCAAAGGAACGGAAGTTCACAGTCCGCCGAAGGAGATGATCCTCATCTTCCAAGATTATAGCCGTTCCTTGTTCCCATGGAAGACCGTTTTGAAGAATGTTCTTTTTGTCCTTGAAAAGAAGGACCTCTCTCGGAAAGAAAGGTTGGATAAAGCGAGGGCGGCTTTGATGAGCGTTCATTTGAACGGCTTCGAGAATCACTATCCGTGGGAGCTGTCCGGGGGGATGCAACAGAGGGTGGCGATCGCCCGGGGGATAGCCTTCAACCCTGATATCCTGCTGATGGACGAACCTTTTGCCTCGGTAGATGCCCAGACACGGAACGACCTGGAGGATACGATTCTGGAGATTTGGAGCAGGTTTTCACAGACCATTCTTCTCGTGACGCATGATATCGAAGAGGCCATCTATTTGGCCGATCGAGTGCTGGTCCTCAGTGGGCGCCCTTCTGAAATCCGGGAGGAGATCCAGATTGACCTTGAGCGGCCAAGAAATCAGTTAGCCACCAAAGAAGATAAACGCTTCATCGAATACCGCCGCTATATCTACACCTTGATTCGAGAAGAAAGCCGGAAGTGCTCTTATAACGGAAATCTATGATGGGAATGAAACGGCTCGTCTATGATACCCGTCTTTCGGGGGGGCTATTCCTCCTGGCGTTAGTTACCCTGTGGGAACTTCTACCCCGTTATGGTCTTGTCTATGCACGGTATTTTCCGCCCTTTTCAACGGTGATCAGAGCCTTTTTTGAAGGAATTCAATCGACAGAAATTCTAAGGCAAGCGGCGATCACCATCTCGAGGGCTTTCAGGGGCTACTTCCTGGCGATCCTGATCGGTGTTACCTTGGGGACTTTGACCGGGACGATCCGATGGGTCTCCGAGCTCCTTGAAGTGACCGCGGAGTTACTTCGGCCCATGCCTTCGGTTGCTCTTGTCCCCATTGCCATTCTCCTCTTCGGCACGTCGGATTACTATAATATTTCCATCATTACATTTGCCTGCCTCTGGCCCATTTACGTCAATACTTATGAGGGGACGAAGAGTATCGATCCTCAGTGGATTGACACAGGGAGAATTTATGGGGCAACCCGGTTGGATCTCATTCGGAAGGTGATCATTCCGGCGGCCCTTCCCTACATTGTCAGTGGCCTTCGGGTCAGCTTGGGAACGGCCATCATTGTTGTCACGGTGACGGAGATGCTTGCGAGCTACAAAGGACTGGGCTTCTTCATCATGGAAGCGCAGGGCGCGTACCGTATCCCACAAATGTACTCTGGAATCATCACCATCGGCGTGGTCGGCTACGGTCTCAACAGGCTCTTCTTAGCTGTTGAAGGGTATTTCATGGCTTGGCATAAAGGTTGGACGGCAAAAGCCGTATGAGAGATTTTTTTTCGGCAAAGTTGAAAGGCGTGCTGTTCCTTATTTTAATGGCTCTTTTGTGGGAGTTCGTGTCGAGAAACAAATTGATCTCTCCTCTGTATTTTCCTCCGATCAGCAAAAACCTGATCGTCTTCTTTCACTTGATGGTGGATGGAACATTGCCCCTGGAACTCGGCCGGAGCTTCGGTCGGATCTTCGGCGGGTTTTTCCTGGCCGTTGCGGTGATGGTTCCTCTGGGGATTGGAATGGGGCTTTTTAGGCCAATTTATAACCTTTTCGAGCCAGTGACTGAGTTCATTCGACCTCTCCCCCCGTCTGCCATCATCCCTGTGGTGATGCTTTTTCTGGGAATCGGAGAGGCCATGAAGATCATCGTCATCTTCTTCGCCTGCTCTTTTCCAATCCTGATCAACACGATGGACGGGGTGAGGAGCGTGGACCCGACGCTTGTGGATACAGCGAAGACATTCGGAAGAACCAGATACGAGATTATTCTCCAGGTGATCCTGCCTGCTTCACTCCACCAGATCTTTACAGGCTGGAGAGTAGCGCTGCCCATCGCACTGATTGTCGATATTGTCTCAGAGATGGTGGGAGCACTCGATGGAATCGGGCGGTTTATCCTGGTCATGCAGAGAAGCTTTAACGTTCCGGAAATGTATGCAGGCATTTTTCTGGTAGCCCTCGTCGGCTATGCGCTCAACGCCCTCCTCCGTTTTCTCAACACAACGTTCATCGGATGGCACAGGGCAAAGTTCGAGGCCGTGACGTGAGGGAAGACCGAGTGATAGGCACCTAATCAGAGGAGGTTGTGAAATGAAGACAAGCAAAAAGTTACTGGTAGTTGTCATCGGCATGTTGGTCGTTCTCTTCATGGTTGGTACGGGTTCCGCCAAAGAGCTTCAACCCCTCAAAGTTTCCTATCTCCCTATCATCGATTTGCTTCAGTTTTATGTGGGCCTGGAGAAGGGTTTCTTCGAAGCGGAAGGGCTCAAGGTAGAAGGGCAGGCGGTTCCGGGGGGAGCCGTGAGTCAAACTCTTGTGGAAAGTGGGTCCGTGGACCTCGGTTGGACGGCGGTGGTCCCGCTTTCCCAAGCTTATGTGAAGGGATTTGAATTTGCCTTCATCGCCCCGGGTGGGTTTAACGACCGGTCAAACCGGAGCACCGTGGCCATTGCAGTGAAGAAGGATTCTCCAATCCAGTCAGTCAAGGACCTTAGGGGCAAGAAAATCGCGGTGAACGGAATTCAGTCCATTAACCATCTTTCCGTTCTCACCATTGCAGACTTTCATAAAGTGGATCTAAAAAGTTTGAAGTTTGTGGAGGTTAACTTCCCCATGCAAGCCGCGGCCATCAGAGAGGGGGCTGTGGATGCAGCCTCTTTGAATCAGCCTTTCCTCACGTTCTCACAGGAAGAGGGGATCACCCGGGAGCTCTATCCCGGATTCTTCCCCCCTGAGATTGCCGAAAGGTATATGATATCAAGCTGGTTTGTCAAGAGATCTTCCCTTGGGAAGAACAAAGAGAAGATCGGAAAGTTTCTGAAAGCGATCTATAGCGCTACAGATTACATCAACAAGAACCCTGACCAGATGCCCGAGATTATCGCGAAAAACACGAAGCTGGACGTGAATCTTCTGAAGAAGATGACATTCCCCAAATTCTTCGCAAACGTATACAAGAAAGACATCCAGTTTCAGATCGACCTTTGTGCCAAGTTTGGTTTCATCCAAAAAGGATTTGATGCGAAAGAGATTGTAGCGACAGAGTTGGTCCCTTTACAGTAAGATAAACCTGAAGGAGAGGAAAGGTTGGTCACGATTGGAGGCAGGCCACCCGCGTTCCTAGCAGGAAGAGGAAACGGGTCCAACTATTTGTTGGCATGACACGGATCGGGTGGAACAGGGCCAAGGTCGAGGCCGTCGCGCTTGTACCGTGAGGGATCCGATAGCGACTCCAAAACCTCAATTCAAACAAAGGAGGTCGAAATGAAATCTTCGGGAATGAGTAAGAAAGTATCCGTAGTGATCATGGGTTTCATGTTAGCTTTTTTGATGATCGGTCCCGCTTACGCCATCGATCTTCAACCCGTCAAGGTTTCCTATCTCCCTATCGTCGATTTGCTTCAGTTTTATGTGGGCATGGAAAAGGGTTTCTTCGAAGCAGAAGGGCTCAAAGTAGAAGGACAGCCGGTTCCGGGAGGAGCGGTGAGTCAAACCCTCGTGGAAAGTGGGGCGGTCGATTGGGGGTGGACCGCAGTCGTCCCTATGTCGGCGGCTCATGTTAAAGGATTTGATTTTGTCTTCATCGCTCCGGGTAGTTTTGTTGACCCTTCGAACCGGAGGACTGGTGCGCTCGTGGTGAAGAACGATTCTTCCATTCAATCCGTCAAGGACCTGGCGGGGAAAAAGATTGCCGTCAATGCGTTAAATAACATCAACCACCTTTCGATTCTTACGGTTGCAGACTTTTACGGAGTGGATGTCAAGGGGATGAAATTCATAGAAGTGGCGTTTCCCATGGTGGCGGCCGCAATAAAAGAGGGCGTCGTAGACGCTGCTAATTTGGCCGATCCCTATTTAACCGTCGCAGAATCGGAAGGATTCATTCGACGGATCTATGATTCGGTTTTCCCTCCACAGGTGATGGAACGGTACTTAATGTCCGGCTGGTTTGCAAAGAGATCGTCTCTGGAAAAAAACAAGGATAAAATTGCGAGGTTCCTCAGGGCGAATAGCAAGGCCACGGATTTCATTAGCAAGAATCCGGATCAGCTGCCTGAGATTATTGCCAAGAATACAAAGTTAGATGTCAATCTTGTTCGAAAAGTGACTTTGCCCAAATTCTTTACAAAAATGTATAAGAGAGACATTCAGGTTCAGATTGATCTATGCGCCAAATTCGGCTTCATCAATAAAGGATTCGATGCGAAAGAAATTGTGGCGACAGATTTGATTTCGTTAGAATAGGATAAGAACGCAGGGCTCAAGATCACATTTCTTTAGATCAACGAAAGGCTGTCGGCGACTGCGAGGCCGGTTGGGGTAGGGTAGAGACAGCCATGGTCGATGGAAACGAGCCCTTCTTTTTGGAGCTTGTTCAACGTCTTGCTTTTTTCCGTCAAGAGATCGTAGTCAAACCTTCTCTTGAAATCCTCCAGTAAAATTCCCTTTTTTGTACGAAGGCCGAGGTAGAGTGCCTCGAGCCGGAGTTGTTCTATCGTTAGGGTTTCTGTTTCTTCCACGGAATGATGACCCGCGCTGATCGCAGCGATGTATTGGTCAACGGACCGATAGTTCCACCAGCGGCGATTGTTCTGAAAGGAATGGGCCGCAGGACCCAGACCAAGGTAAGGGGAGTGGTCCCAATATTTTTGGTTGTGTCGTGAGGCATACGCTTCTCCCTTGGCGAAATTGGATACCTCATAATGAGTGTACCCGGCCTCTTCGAGGACCTGAGACGTCTTCATAAAGAATTCATACTGAAACTCTTCTCCGGGAATGGAAAACTCTCCTGCCAGGTATCTTTCTCCTAGGGGGGTCTTGGACTCGACGGTCAATTGATAACAGGAGAGGTGCTGCGGGGAAAAAGCGACCGCCTGGCTTAAGGTGTCGAGCCAGGAATCGATCGTCTGTCCGGGAATACCGTAAATCAAATCCACCCCCATGTTATGAAACCCTGCATTTCTTGAAGCCTCCATGACTGAAACGGCCTGCTTTACGGAATGCCTTCTTCCCAGGAAGCGGAGCATTTCCTCGTCCAAGGATTGGACTCCAATATTGATCCGATTGATTCCGATCTTGCGTATCGATTCAAGATAAGACTGATTGAGGTCAGCCGGGTTGGTTTCGACGGTTATTTCAGAGTTCGATGCCAGGTCGAAAGTATTCCGTATTCTGATCAGGATCCTTTCCAATTGTTGGGGGCTGAGAAGAGAGGGGGTTCCGCCTCCAAGGTAGAGGGTATCGAATAGTCTAAACCGGCCGCGGTACATCTCCATCTCTTTGGAGAGGGCATCCAGGAAAAGGGGAAGGGCAGAGAGGGAGGTTGAAGAATAGAAGTCGCAATAAGGACATTTGCGAAGACAAAAGGGAATATGAATGTAGAGACCGGGAGTTTTTTCTGTGTTCATTGAGTTAGTTTAGGTGTGAGACTCCAAATTGTTTAAACTCCAAACACTAAACTCTAAATCCTAAATAAATCCAAAATGTAAAACTCAAAAAATTATTTCTTCGGTTTTAGGTTTTGTGTTTTGGAAATTTGGGTTTGCTTAGAGTTTCAAGTTTAGGATTTAGCGTCTTTACTTCGAATTTTGGATTTAGTGTTCCCGATCTCATATTTTGCTCTATGCCCTCTGCACTTTGCTCTCAATCATCCGTGTCCGTTTTCAACACCGCGAGAAACGCGCTCTGGGGGATGGAGACCGATCCAATGGTTTTCATCCTCTTCTTGCCCTTTTTCTGTTTCTCCAGGAGCTTTCGCTTACGGCTAATGTCTCCTCCGTAGCACTTTGCCGTCACATCCTTACGGAAAGGAGAGATCGTGGTACGAGAAATGATTTCTCCTCCGATTGCCCCTTGAATCGCTATTTTAAACATCTGGCGAGGAATCTCTTCCTTTAATTTTTCGCAGGCCCGCAGGGCACGGGGGCGGGCTTGATCCCGGTTGACGATTTGCGACAAGGCATCGACCTTCTCGCCGTTGACCAGGATATCCACTAGGACCAGGTTGCTGTCCCTGTAGTCAAGAATATCGTAGTCAAAGGACCCATACCCCTGGGTGATCGATTTAAAATGGTCGTAGAAATCGTAAATCACATCGGCCAGCGGCATCTCATAGATCAGCTCCACGCGGCCCGGACTCAGGTAGTTCAGCTTTGAGTTTTCACCCCGCCTTTCCAGGCAGAGTTTGATCACGGAGCCGAGATACCTTTCCGGCATCAGCAAGGTAGCACGGATGTAGGGCTCTTCTCCTTTTTCGATGGAAGAGGGGTCCGGGTAGTGAGCGGGATTGTCGACGAACACCGTGTTTCCGTCTTTCAGCGTGAACCGGTAACGAACGCTGGGAACGGACAGAATGATGGATAAATCATATTCCCGCTCCAGCCTTTCCTGGACGATTTCGAGATGAAGAAGACCCAAAAATCCGCAATGGAAGCCATGTCCCAGAGCCACAGACGAATCTTTTTGATAGACCAGGGCCGCGTCATTCAGCTTATATTTTTCAAGGGCCACAACCAGGTCTCCGTAGTCTTCAGGAGCGATGGGATAGATGGAAGAAAATACCACGGGCTTGAATTCTTTGAAACCGGGTAAAGGCTTGTCACAGGGTCGGTCGTCGAACGTAATCGTATCCCCAATGTGTACGTCCGAAACGGTCTTGAGGCCTGCAAAAATATAACCCACTTCTCCGGCTGAAAGCCGGTCACGTTTTTCTCTGGAGAGTAGAAACCGACCCACCTCTTCCACCTTATAGGTCGCCTGATTCGACATCAAGCGGATGATATCCCCGCCCTTCACGGTTCCGTCAAAGACCCGGCAATGGATGACCGTCCCACGAAAAGGATCGTACTGGGCGTCGAAGATCAACGCCGCCAGAGGCTTTTCCGGATCCCCTTTCGGAGGAGGAATTCGCTTGACGATGGCCTCCAGGATCTCTTCGATGCCGATTCCTTCTTTCGCCGAACATTTGAGATGACCAAAGGGGTCCAGTCCCAACTCCGAGTCGATCTGCTCGATCACGCGCTCCACGTCTGCCGTGGGAAGGTCGATCTTATTGATGACCGGAATGATCTCCAGGTTATTCTCCATGGCCAGATAAAGGTTGGCAAGCGTCTGGGCCTGAACGCCCTGGGCCGCGTCGATCAGGAGGAGGACTCCTTCACAAGAAGCCAGGGAGCGGGAGACCTCATATGAAAAATCGACATGACCCGGCGTGTCGATCAGGTTAAGGACATATTCTTCCCCATCCTGGGCACGATAGGGAAGGGCGATGGCCTGGCTCTTAATGGTGATCCCCCGCTCGCGCTCGATATCCATATTATCAAGGATCTGGTCCTTGAAGTTCCTCGCATCCACCACGCCGGTATACTGAATGAGACGGTCCGCAAGGGTCGATTTCCCATGGTCGATGTGTGCGATGATGCTGAAGTTACGAATGTTTTTCACGAATTTATCTTTGAAATCCGGTTATCTTCCGAAGTGGTCTTAAAAGAAGCGAGGAACCTTTCGGAGAAATCTAGCTTATCATTATAAGTTATTTCTTCCCAAAAATCTCTTTCTTCTTTTCTCCCCACCTACGCGTCGCCGCATCCCTTGTTGGGTTTTCCCCACATCCTCCCATCTCCCTATCTCCCCATCTCCGTTTCTCTCCTTCCTTTGTCACCCCGTTTCCCTAACTCCCTATCTCCCTACCGTTTCTTCCCAGGTCCTTGCCCATCACAAAGAAGGGTGCGTGATTGGAGGTGAATACAGGGGGGTCTCTTCTTAAAATAGGCTTCACGGCTGGATGTCTTTTGAACTCTTTGTCGAGAAATTGCCTGATCAAAGGCCTGCTCCACCCTTTGGGATGATCGAAACTCGTATAAAGGGAGAGATCGCCTTCATAGAAGGGTCTTGTGTCAATCTGCTGGGTTTCCGGCTCGTGCACCGGCATGTTGAAAATGGCAAGGTTCAGGAAATCAATTCTGTCATGATGGTTCACCACAAATTCGAGTGTCCGCTTTGCCTCCATAAAGCCTTCTGGCGGTGTTCCAAAAAGGAGATAGATATAAGTAGCAATTCCTGCCATTTTCAAATTCCTCAACGCAGAAGAAGCTTCCTCTAGGGTTATCCCCTTTTGCAGGGAATCAAGCACTGCCTGGTCCCCGGACTCCAGGCCGAGTTTTAGCATGACGCATCCGGATCGCCTCAACGCGAGACAAAAATCCATTTCCGTCAGAGGGTGGGTAAGTCTCGCGAAACCATACCATGGCACGCCCGGAGGATGTCTGGTAATGGCCTTCATCAGAGAAGGGCTGATCGCGTTGTCGAGTAAATGGACGAGGGCAGGCCTGTGCTTGTCAACCAGATGATGAAGATCGGCGATGACCCTTTCTGCCGGAACGGGAATATATGGATTTCCCTCAGCCCTTTCCGGGCAGAAAGAGCACCTGTTCCAATAGCATCCGCTTGAAGAACTGTAGGGAAGAATGGGCCCCGGGGCAAGGTACTCCCAGGCGGGAAAGGAATCATAATCGGGTCCATAATGCGGGTCTCCAGACGGCCTTACGCCCATGAGAGATAGCAAAGGGATTTCTCCTGGCCCGGCGACAAGATGATCCACGAGGCCATGAAACGGGTTTTCCCATCGAGGCCTTTTCATCCAGGAAGTGACAAGACCTCCGCCTAAAACCAATTTAGCTCCGGGACACTTCTGCCTGAGAAAGCCGATCATCGCAAACGTCGACAGGGCCTGGCTCAAATAGTTCATTGAAAATCCGATCACCGAAGGTTGTCGGTTCTTCAGAATTTCCGACAATCTTTTCGAAAAGGAGGGATAGAAAGGGTTGTTCTCAGGATTTTCTGCGGCGATCAGAAGGTCTGCGCTTCTCGTAGGGGAGAGCTCTTCATGCTCATAGTTCGCCAGGCCGAGGTGGACCCGGCCAGACCGAGCCGTCATATCGAGAATCCGGTTCAGGTCTTTTACAGCGCGGCGATAACGGCCTTCATTCCGGTAAGCGTCCCAACTGCCAAGCGAAGCAAGATGTTTTGAAAGGTTGTGCATCGCCCGGGAAGTCCAGGTATCTGACGCCACAGGTGAAGTCTGGAGAAGGTTGAGGAGTCCCTCCAGATTTGCGTCCCAAACCTCGTGTTTTATTCCGTGATGATTTAGGGCGCCGCAGAGATTCGCGATGCCTGCTGGAGGCTCGCATGGCTTCGCAACAGGAGGATGAATGAGGAGCGCCATGACTTGTTGGGGGTCCTTTCGTGAAAGATATGGATTTCTACGATATTTATAATACAGGTCGCGCCTCGATGGCAAAAGGATGGCGGCCGGTATATTACATGGCGATTGTCTTTCTTTAAGAATTAAGGTATATATGCTTAGGTACCATCGGGTGGGGAAAGGTTCTTCCTTCTCAGAATTTTTCTTAGATGAAACCAAAGCGCATCACCAGAACTGATAAATCTGGATGCTCCTTTGGGATGGGGACCTGTTGTTCTGAAGATTTCCCATTTCTTCTGGAGATGTACAAAAACTTCTATCCGAAACCTGCCTCCCAAGGGCTGCCGCCTGAAGACCCCGAGACTTGCCAAAACTGGGTGAAGAATCTTTTCGAGATCGGCCAGAACTTTCTTGCTTGGCGAAGAGAGCGCGTTATCGGTCACGTTTCACTCGTCCCCGACAGACAAGCCAAGTCGGCTGAATTTGTGATCTTTGTCGATCAAAATCACAGAAATCTCGGGATCGGGACAGAACTGACACGGTTCGCCCTGAAAAGATCCAGCCAGCTCGGCTACGACTCTATCTGGCTGACGGTCAATATAACAAACTTCATAGCGGTTAAGCTCTACAAGAAGCTTGGTTTTGAATATTATGATCAGGAGGGTTCCGAAAGGCTGATGAAAATTAAATTACTCAAGGATTTTTAGTTAAGCAGATTTCTTCTCGTCAATATCTATACTACAAACAAAGTCTTTTGCCATATTTTCCGCCTCCTTCTCTCGACTAATTATCACACATCCTCAAGGCCTCAACTATTTGCAGTTTCCAGGAGACGCCGATGGAAACTTTTCCGGGAGCTAAAGGATCGGCGCTGTCTTGAGCCAAAAAATGTCAATGAATTCTTCCGTATAGGGTGGCCAGATAATTTAAAAATATATAAATATCAAATTGTTATATTGATTGATCGTTGGTGGCATCGAAATTGCTCATCTATACCAGAAGACTTGATTTGCCGGGACTATCCCACGAATGAAGAACCGGATTGCTGGTGGAGATACGATGAGAAGTATGATCGTCAACAAAATATTGTCGTTCCAGTATCGTCTCGGAAAGCTCATCGGGAGGAAGAGAGCTCGCCGCATCTGCGTCTTTATAGAAGGGACTTTCACGAATTATTTTGGAAGAGAGGTCTACGGCTATGGAAAATGAAGAACTGATGCAGTTTTTGATGTCCTATGGCCGATGGATACCACGGGATTCTATCATGACGAGCCACAAGATAGAGGACATCATAAACTATCTCCGCGCGGAATGGGAGTTCGAAATCTTCAAATCGAGTTCGTTCGTAACAACAAATTTAATCGACTTCGAAAGGAGAGGAACTTTTCCCGTGAGATCCCGTTCGTCTCGGCGAAACGACGGCATGGGAGACCCTTATTCTGCCGATCCCCTAGAGTGATTTCGAATCCACACACAACTCATTTTACGCCGGCTGCCTCTTCTCTTAAAAGTCCTAAGAAACCATCGGCCCGAAACTGGAGAATCATGGTTCTGAAAGCTCTATGGTGATACCATTCAACGCGCTGGGCATGGTCATCGCAATCTTCTTACCCCGAAGACCTATTCGAGGCTTCTGGTCCATCATCTCAACGCCTTTTTTCTTCAGTGCCTCTACATCTTCCTCGATGTTGTCCGACAGCAAGCAAAAATGATGAATGGAATCCCCTTTGTCCCGGTTAAACCGCGACAGAGGGCCCTCGTCGCTGTTATCCTGTAAGAACTCCAGGGAAACTCCTTTGGTCTCCACAACGGCACATCTCATCTTCTTATCCGGGAACTCCCTGATGGCGGGTTTTTGAAATTCAATAATTTTGGATAGCGCCATTAAACTTTTTTCCATATCCTTAACGACAATTCCCAGATGACCGATCCTTTTGATCATGCCTTTTCTCCTTTCAATTATTTTCCCGATATCATCTCGATGAGATCATAAATGCGCCTCCAGTGAAATCGACCCTTCGGATATATCTTATACGTTTCCCACATCTCACCGGTCCTTGTCAATCGGAAGCCCCTCCTCCCTACTTCTCCTTCCCCCGCCAGTCTTTTCGTTTGTGGAGGGTAAGGTTTTTAGAAAATGATCGATTGTTTAACCCCTCAACAGGCCGCCTTCATCCACGGAATTCTCACTTCCCAAAAGTCCAGCCGTATTGTACAATGCGAATCATCATCGGCCGTTTCTTATCCGTTGACTTTCTTTATGATGAAGCCTCTAACGATCGCTATCCCTCACAGCCCGGAGCCTTTCTTTGAAAAGATCCTGGTTTCTCTAGCGAAGTCGGACTTCGTCGAGCGTATCCTGATCATCAGTCAGGAGACGATCCATCTGAAAATTCCCAAGGGTCGCATTCTCGCCGCTGGACCTCTTCCGTCACACGAAACGCTTCACCGGATTCTCGGCGAGGTTCCAACGAAGCACCTCCTTCTCCTCCCGGATGCCCAGGACATCTCGTTCGAGCCTAAAGGTTTAGAAAGAATGTTAGACGGGGCTGAGTCTACAAAAGCAGGCCTGGTCTATTCGGATTATTGGAATGAATACAAAGATGGGAAAACCCTCCATCCACTCTGTGATTATCAACCGGGAAGCGTTCGGGATGATTTTGACTTTGGGGCGCTCATCCTTTTCTCGACTGAGGCTGTCCGGAAGGCGCTGGAAACATACGGATCGATATTCGCCGTTAGATTCGCAGGCCTCTATGATCTTCGCCTGAAGGTTTCCATAGACCACTTGGTTTGTCACCTGCGGGAACCGCTCTATTCCATCCTCAGAGACGTGGAGCCCACACGTGAATTTCCCGCACGGGAAAAGATATTTGATTACGTCGATCCCCGTAATGAAGCTGTCCAGAGAGAGATGGAAATCGTCTTCACGGATTATTTGAAGAAAATTGGGGCCTATCTACCGCCTCATCCCTTCAAGGAAGTTGAGGAGCTAACCGAATTCTTTCGGGGAGAAGCCTCGATCATTATTCCTGTGAGGAACCGGAAAGAAACGATTGCCCAGGCTGTGAAAAGCGCCCTGTCTCAGGAAACGGATTTTCCGTTTAACGTCATCGTCGTGGACAACCATTCGGCAGACGGGACGACCGCTATTCTCTCCGATCTTGGCAAGCAATATTCCAGCCTGAAGCACATCATTCCGGAAAGAACGGATCTTGGGATCGGAGGCTGCTGGAATGAAGCGATTCAAGACGAACTGTGCGGCCGCTATGCGGTCCAGCTCGATTCGGACGATCTCTACAGCAACCGTTACAGCCTGCAGAAGATGGTGAACATGTTCAGTCACAGCAACTATGCCATGGTGATCGGTTCTTACACCCTCGTCGATTCCAGACTGGAGGAGATCCCGCCGGGCCTCGTCGATCATCAAGAATGGACCGACGAGAACGGCCACAACAATGCGCTGCGCATCAACGGGCTGGGGGCACCCCGGGCTTTCAGCACCAGCCTGATGCGTCGCATCGGGTTTCTCAATGTAAGCTACGGCGAAGATTACGCAGCAGCGCTCCGAATCTCGCGGGAATACCCGATCGGAAGAATCTATGAAAGCCTCTACCTCTGCAGGCGCTGGCCGGGGAACACCGATTCGGCCCTCAGCCATGAAGAGGCAAACCGAAACGACGCCTTTAAGGACAAGATTCGGACCGACGAGATTCTCGCCCGCAAGAAGATGAATCGAGGAGGATGAATAACGGCAATGGGGATGACCATCCGGCCGTGGCAAAGGAGCGATCTCGCGTCCATCCGTAGAATGACCTGGGAGTCCTGGATTTCGACGTACCTGGATTTCATTCCTGAAAGCGATCTTAAATCCTACTTCGATAGTCACTATACGGAAAAGTCCCTCCTCGACCTGTTCGAAAATCCCTCCATGCACGGTTTCATTGCGGCGACGGAGGGTCGGGTCGCCGGCTACGCACGTCTTTTTTTCAGCCGAGATGAAAACCGTCTCTATATTTCCTCCTTGTATCTTCTTCCAGAATGTGAGGGACAGGGAACGGGCAGCCGGCTCATCGAAGCAGCGGAAGGATATGCCAGAGAAAAAGGTCTCGCCGAATTGTGGATCGGGGTGATGGTAGAAAACAGAAGGGCCCTCGATTTTTACAGGAAGACGGGGTTTCAATTTGTCCGAGAAGAACCGTTCACGATGGGGAAAACGACGGTGAGTCATCTCATCGGTTACAAGAGAGTGGGAAGGACCACACGGCTTCATCAGAAAACTTACGCGACGTTTGATGGAGGGGGAAAGAGTCTTCGGGAGCTCTGTCTTGAACTCCTGTCGGAGCAGAAGAAGAGCTGGCAGGACCTCCGTGTAGGCTACGACTCCCTGGGGGACGTTCGAGAGCGGGATTTATCCTGTGGCAGATCTTCAATCCGCCTCCAGTACAATCCTGGCAGAATCAAAAGTAGTCTGGCCGCCGTAGGTGAAGGAGAAATACGCGAACGACGATGTTTTCTCTGCCTCGATCGTCTGCCCGAAGGTCAGAAAGGGATCTTCTACGGGAACGAATATCTAATCCTTTGCAACCCCATGCCCATTTTCCCTTGTCACTTCATCGTGTCTCACTTGGACCATCGCTTCCAGGCGATCGCCGGGCACATCGGTCTTTTCCTCCGGCTGATCGCGGATTTTGGCCCAGACTGGACGGTCCTCTACAACGGGCCGAAGTGTGGTGCTTCGGCCCCGGACCACCTTCATTTTCATGCAAGCCCATCAGGACAGATGCCCATCGAGAAAGAAATGGACCGGGAAAACAGCTTTCTTCCGATCAAACGGGACGGCGGGGTCGGTCTCTATCGCTCGAGAGATCTGGGAAGGGAAGTCCTCCTGCTGGAGGGGGACGACTCAAGGGCTGTGGAAAGTGTTTTGAAGGAGTTTTTGAACGGTTTAAGAAAGGTTCTTCATATCGACGAGGAACCTATGATGAATATGGCGGGCTTCCAGAAGAAGGAAACATGGCGCCTTTTGATCTTCCCGCGCCGTAAGCACCGTCCCGAGGTTTTTTTCAGAGAGGGGGAGGACCGGGTGGTGATAAGCCCCGGGGTCATCGATATGGGAGGCCTGTTGATCACCCCCGTGGAGAAGGATTTCAAACGACTCGACGGGGTGCAAGTGGAGAGCATTTACAGAGAAGTCTCCCTCGACGGGAAAACCATAGAGCAGGCTATTGCGGTTCTGGGGTAGTCCCTATGGGCTGGTCGTTTGGGGAGAGGGTCAGACTACCGTCTTTGTTCGATTCACTTTCGTTGAGCGCTTGTGCCCTAGGTTCTTGTCCTTTGGGTTCTTCTATTTTTGGTTTTTCCGCGTTGGGTTCTTCTGCTGATTTTCCACGAGATACCGATTTTGCCCGGGCTACGGAGAACGAAGAGCCTCCCATGCCGATAAAGGGGAGGGTCTCCGGGCCTCTTTCCAGGTTAGCGATCACGCGGATCTTCTGGTCGATCTCCTTCAATCGAGAGAGTTTTTTCTCCAGTTCGTCGATCTTCGCCGAGAAGAGCTGAATGTGGGACCTCTGGACCTGTGACTCCTGCCGCAATTGATTCAGCAGAAACGTTTTCTTCCTCACCTGGATGTAGTCGCAGAAGAAAAAGGTGATAGAGAATTGAAAAAAAAGGAGGAGGTAAGTCGCCATTCGAAGACTTTCTTTCTTTATTCTCAGACGCCTGATGCCAAAGGTCGTGTGGCCCATCACGAGAATATTAATGGTATCCTTATCCATGGAGAAATCTTCGCCCCTTTCTTGGAGCCTCCCGCCTGTCGTGCGCCGTCAAAGGGCAGCCGGACAGGATCCGGGAGGCCGCTACCCGTCAAAATCGAATCATAAAGCCAGACCGGGTGGTCTCAGTGGGAGGGGTGACATTCACCTCGAGAAACATATGCCCACTCGTCAGGTCATATGAAAAACCCAACCCCATGAAGAGTTGTTTGAAAGTTTCTTCCTTCGATCCAAGAAGTTTTAACGTTGTCAAAATTTTTCCTTCTTCCGATGAACCATTTCTATCCGGATAGGACTTCAATACCGATTTTTCAGAATCGGAGATCGAAGGTTTAATTTCTCCCGCCTGCAGAACGCTGGAAAATTTATTTTTCCAGGCATTCGCCGAAAACTCTACGGAGGAGATCACCCAATCCGACGATGTCACCCACGGGGACTTCTTTTTCTCTTCCAGAATTCCCAAGAAGTCTACGTTTCTGAGTCTGTCCTGGCTCCTTTTCATCCACCCGGCGGATTCCTTTGCAGGTTCGGTCTTTTTCTGCAGGATGGCCTTATTTGTATCTACTTTCATCGTCGTCAGTTGAACGGCAGCGTCCTCTATCGATTTGACTGGATCACACCATGCCCGGACAAAACTCCCAAAAATGAACAGAATTAACAAAATTGAAACTTTTTTCATAACCACTTTTCCCGCACTTCCTCGAACCGTTGAGACGAAACAGCCGAAAAACAAACCTAATTCGGAACCGGATTTTTTTTCTTGAAAGAGGTCGAAATTTAAATGAGTGAAAGAGCAATTTAAATGCCAAACAGCCGGCATTGTAATTGCTCGAGAGTTGGACTAAAATTGATCAGTCCGAATGAAAGAGTCCCCTGCTCATTTCAGAAAGAGTCTCGAGTTTGAAGGATCAAGAGGATGAGAATGAAGTCCGGACGGTTTCTTGGGATCGTTGTAGTGTTGGCATTCAGCTTGAATGCTCCGTGCCTCAAGGCATCCGAGGAGGATCTCTGAATCATTCCGACGAGGCCGAAAGTGACTCAGCCTTTCGTTCTGATCCGACCCGCGAATCATCCCGTGGTTGCTGTCATTCTTTTCGCCGGAGGCCATGGCCGGCTGAAAGAGGTGGTCCAAGAATGAAGAACCAGAAGTCAAAATTATTACCGATCTGTTTTCTCCTGGCTCTCCTCGGACCCTCGGCGCTCCCTCGAGAGACTCTTCCTGCGTCTCAGAAGAGTTTCTTGTGGAAAATTCAATCCCAAACGACAACGGCTTATGTCTTGGGCTCGCTCCATTATTCCAAGAAAGAGATGTATCCTCTCAGTGAGAAAATTGAAAAAGCCTTCGGCGAATCGTCGATTTTAGTCGTAGAGGCAGATGTGAACGACGTTAAGAAATTCGACATCCAGAAATTTGCAGAGCGTGCTTTGTATCCTGAAGATGATACGCTGGAAAAACATGTTTCCCCGGAGATCTATGAACGGGTCGTGAAAGAGACGAACGGGTTGGGCATGCCTATTGAACTTCTGAATAAACAAAAACCATGGTTTTTGGCCATGACATTGGCTGCGGTTGAGAGCTTAAAATTAGGGTTTGACCCAAACCTTGGGATCGATAAATATTTCCTTTCAAAAGCCGAAGGCAGGAAGAAGATCTTAGAGTTGGAGAGCCTTGATTATCAGTTCAATCTTCTGTCTGGATTCTCCGACAAGGACCAGGAGCTATTTCTCTTGTACACGTTGAAAGATTTGAAAGTGATGGAGGAAGAATTGGAGAGATTGACCCAAGCGTGGACTTCAGGGGATACGAAAACCATGGAGGCCATTCTGACCAAGAGTACTTCCGAAGATAAGCGGTTATCTTTTCTTTTTGAAAAACTGATTTATGAAAGGAACAGGAAGATGGCCTCGAAAATTGAAGATTTCCTGCGAACGAGCGAAACCTATTTCGTTGTTGTCGGAGCAGGCCATCTTGTGGGCGACCGGGGGATCATTGAGATCCTCAAAGGGAAAGGGTATCGGATCGAACAATTATAAACACCGGCACGATTTATCACTCCTTGCCGTTTAATCTTTCAGCTTTCCAGAAATCGTTCTCCGAATATTTTTATAGACAGGTTCGCTAAATTTCTGTTATATGGAAAGAAATTGTTCCTCTTGGGGAAAAATGTGTCCCGCACTGCGGAGCCTGAAGACATCGAGTCCGCAAAGTGTTCGGATGTCCATTTCGTAAGTAATGACGGAAGTCCTTAAGGCCAGAAAGATGATGCGTAGACGAAGGCTCAATTCGTCGCTGAAGGACCCCCTTCCCTGTTTCAATTCCTCAGGCCCGGCGGCGGATTCCTCGGGATGTGTTCTGTCCGTGGAATAGGAAAGAAGACATGAAAGAAGCCATGCTTTATAGCGCCGCAGAGGATGGAAAAGTGCAATGCTATCTCTGCAACCACCGATGCCTTATTTCACCCACAAAGCGGGGGATCTGTGGAGTACGGGAGAACCGGGAAGGAAAGCTTTACACCCTCGTCTATGGCCGTGCGATTTCTCTGAATGTCGACCCGATTGAAAAGAAGCCGCTCTTTCATGTCTTTCCAGGGTCGACGTCTTTCTCCATTGCGGCGGTGGGCTGCAATTTCCGATGTCTCCAGTGTCAAAATCATGAGATCTCTCAGTTGCCGAGGGATCAAAAGGGTCGGATTGAGGGTTCAGAAGTTTCCCCGTCCAAAGTCGTTTCGTTGGCCAAACAATATGGATGTCAATCCATCTCCTACACGTATACCGAACCCACCATCTATTTCGAATATGCTTACGATATCGCCCGCGAGGCCCGTCAGGAAGGGATGAGAAATATTTTTGTCACGAATGGCTACATGACGGAGGAAGCCCTCGGGACAATCCAGCCCTATTTAGACGCCGCCAACGTAGATTTGAAAAGTTTCCGGGAGAAATTTTATAAGGAAGTCTGCGGCGCGAGACTAAAACCGATTCTGGAAAACCTGAAACGGATGAGAGAATTGGGGATCTGGGTGGAGATCACCACGCTGGTCATTCCGACGCTGAACGACTCCGATCAGGAGTTTGAAGAGATCGCCCAATTCATCCTCTCCTTGGGGCCGGAGGTGCCCTGGCACCTCTCAGCCTTCCATCCGACGTATAAAATGCTCGACCTTCCGAGAACCTCTGCCGCATCTCTTCATCGAGCCCGAGAGATTGGAATGAAGGCAGGGCTCCGGTATGTCTATTGTGGAAATATTCCGGGCGAGGAAGGCGAAGATACTTCCTGCCCTCACTGCGGCCGAAACGTGATTGAACGAATAGGATTTCGAGTGGAAAAAAATGATGTAACGGGTGGAACATGCCGTCATTGCCGCGGTAAAATTGAAGGGATTTGGAACTAAGTTCCCCATTTTCATCCTGCGTTTTCAATCTTTCAGTCTTCAACAGGAAGGAGCAGGTGGAACTAGACCGGACGAACCATCGGAAAATGATCTGGACCATCGGAGGTGGCAAGGGAGGAAGCGGAAAGAGTTTTATTACGACGAACGTTGGGATCTGCCTTTCCAGACTGGGCATCCGGGTGGTCCTCATCGATGCGGATTTAGGGGGAGCCAATCTCCACACCTTTCTTGGAATTTCTCCTCCCGCTCTTTCCCTTTCCGATTTCATTAAAAAGAGAGTCTCTCATCTTCATGACGTCCTCGTCCCAACCGCCGTTCCCGACCTACACCTTCTGACCGGCGCACAAGACCTCCTGAGCGCGGCGGATGCAAAGAGTGTTCAAAAGCGGAAACTGGTTCGCGCCATTCAAAGCCTGAACAGCGATACCGCCCTCGTGGATTTGGGAGCGGGCAATTCGCTGAGTGTCCTGGATTTCTTTTTGATATCGGACGGGGGGATTTTGGTTGTGACTCCCGAGCCCACTTCCATCGAAAATACTTATCGGTTTCTCAAGAGCGCCTTTTATCGGAGGCTGAAACAATCGGTTTCTTCTTCGTCTGTCAAGGCCCTGATCGATGGCGCGATGGATCGAAAGAATGAGAGGGGGATTCAAAACCCGCATGACCTCATCCGAGCGGCGAGAGGCATGGACGAAGAGGACGCCCGAAAGATGACGGAGCAAATCAAAACCTTTCGTCCGAATCTGATTCTGAATCAAGTCCGGTCCAAGAAAGATATTGAAATAGGTTTTTCGGTTCGAAGTGCCTGTCTGAAATATTTTGGCATCCACCTTCATTATCTGGGTTATGTCGTCTACGATCAGGATGTGAGTTATTCGATCCGGCGGAGGAGACCTCTGGTTCTGGAGTCTCCAAGGTCCAGGGCTTCTCAATGTGTGATGGAGATCGCGTCCAAATTGGCCCAGAGTCATCAAAGGGCTACCTCATCGGAAGGATATGAGCCTGAAGGGCATTAAAGACCAGACGCATTATGAGGTGCTGGAGGTCAGCCATGCGGCGACGCCCAAAGAGATCCAGAGGGCTTATGAACAAGCCAAGGAGACCTTTGATGTCGATTCCGTGGCGATCTATTCCCTTTTTTCTGAAGGGGAGGTGAGGGAAATTCAGGAAGCCATCGAAGAGGCTCATCGCATTCTCATGGACGAGGGATTGAGGAGTCGTTATGACCAGTCCCACTTCCCGGCGGGGGGCGAGTTGCCGACGGATGAGCCTTCGGAAGCCCGGGAGGGTTCTGAAGAGAAAAAGGTTTCGCTTTCTCTCTCGGGCCTTTCGTTCAACGTCGAGAAGGAAGTCTACCGGGGAAAGGTTTTGAAAGAGGTCCGGGAGAGGATGGGAGTTGAAGCTCAGACCATCTCCCAGGAGACGAAGATCAGCATGAGGTCGTTGGAGTGGATCGAAGAAGAGGCCTTTGAGAAACTTCCGCCTTTAGTTTATCTCAAGGGGTTCTTGAAAAGCTATGCCCAATCTCTCGGGCTGGATCCTCAGAGGGTCATCGAGGAATATGTCGGTTTTATGGAAAAATCCAGAAAGGAATAATTCCTTCCCCATTCGCTAAGCCCGAAATCCAAAGATTTGACGAATTGCCCCCATCCTTATAAGCATAAATCCACAAACTGATCAGCAACTGGGGGTCCCAAACCGGCCGACCTGCCACTCCTTCGACCGATTCGATCTCGACATAGAAAGGTCCCAGATTCAATCGCCCCACCAATTCCCAGACAGCTCGTACCGGATGGTCCAGATCAACCAGTTTCTCAACTTCCACAGGGCGCAACAACAACTGCTGTCGGTTAATTTCCTTTCGTCTCACTCGTGCCTGCTGCCCCCCTTGCGGAACCGTCACCAAAGATTTACCGCTTCTCATCAGCCCTCCGCTCAAACAGTGTCTGATGAGTGCTTATCGTATAGTTTTGGATCTAAATCAACATATTCCTAATTTTTCCACACCTTCCCTTTTACAAAGAGGGACGACAAAATGGGCTCTCCCTTTTGGAAAAGGGGAGTCAGAGGGGATTTTAGCACAATGTTTGACTCAATTATGGTAAAACTCAAGAGCTTATGCGGTTTTGAGTCTTGTGCCTTCGATAATCGGGTTTGTTTAGAGCTTCGAATTTAGGGTTTTGCGCTTCGAGTTTCTTCTGGAGAGGCTGGCCTCAGGGGTTTTCGGAGGTGAGATCTCCCACTTTGACGTCTAACTGGCGAGCGATGGCGCTGCTGAAGCCGACCATTTTTTCTCGAATCTTGCCCTGTTTATCGATAAGAAAACTAGCCGGGATACCGGTCACCTGGTACTTCCTGACCAGATCTTCCGGTGCGATGACGACGGGGTATGGGATATCCATCGATTTGACAAAACGGCGAACGGCCTCCCCATCGCCTTTATCGATGTTCATCCCAACCACCTCAAACCCTTTTTCTCGGTAATTCTTATAAAGTTGAATGAGATGGGGGATAGACTCTCTACAGGGTCCACACCAGGTCGCCCAGAAGTCGAGGAGGACAACTTTCCCTTTAAGTTGGGAAAGGGTGATCTCTTGCCCGTCGAAGGACTTGAGGGAAAAATCAGACGCCGAGGCTGAGAAAGGATCTTTTTCTCCTTTGGAGCAACCGAAAAGGAAGAATACACTTCCCACGCAGAAACTAAAGATCAAAAAACATATAAGAAATGTTCGCTTCATGTCCTCACGCTTCCAGGGGGCTTCGGATTTTGTACTCGGAGTTTTGCGGAGCTAAAGGGCTTTTTCAATCAGAGCCTTTAAACGGGCCTTGGGCACCGCACCGACAATCTGATCGAAAATCTTTCCGCCTTTGAAAAGAATCAGGGTAGGAATTCCCCTCACTCCGTATTGGGTGGGCGTCGCAGGGCTTTCATCGACGTTGAGTTTGGTCACCTTCACTTTACCGGAAAATTCTTTTGCCAACTCCTCAACGATGGGACTGATGCTGCGGCAGGGGCCGCACCACGTTGCCCAGAAATCGACCAAAACGGGAAGGTCGGAATTGAGGACCTCCGATGTAAAAGTCTTGTCGTTGACGTGAACCAAGCCTACCTCGTCTGCCATTTTCCGCTCCTTGAGTTCAGGTTAGTAAACGCAGTATAACTTATTCGTTGTGGATTCTGCCACCCGTCGCAGTCGATGTCCGATCGTGCCTCAGTTCGACATTCTTCAGGGCGGCCCGTGATTCTGCGGGCGATAGGGTCGGGAGCTCTCCGGGCAGACTCCTCAAAGCCTTCTTTCCAACACATATTCGGCCAGGGCGCAGAGCGCTTCTTTTTCCGCTGAGGCCGGAAAGAGACGAAGACAGTCCTTCGCGCTTTCGACATAGGCCCTCGCCTTTTCCCAGGCGTAATGGATTCCGTGGTATCGTTCAATAATCTGGACGACGTGAAGGAAAGCTTTCTCGGTAAAAAGTTGACAGTCCGTCAACGTTCGGATGAACGCCCTCTCCTCCTCGTTGCACTGCTTCAGGGCGATGATCAGGGGAAGAGTGATCTTGCCCTCCTGGAGGTCGATGCCGATCTTCTTTCCCGATTTGTTGGAAGTGTAATCGAGATTGTCATCGATCAGTTGGAAAGCGATTCCCACATTCATCCCAAACTGAGCCAACGCTTCCTCTCCTTCTTCCGGGACATTTCCAAGGATGGCGCCGATCTGGGTGGCCGCTGAGATAAGGTAGGCGGTCTTACGGGCGATAATCGACAGGTAAGCCTCCTCCGTCAGGGAAAGGTCGTTGGTTCTAATCAACTCCTCCAGTTCCCCTTCCGCCATAATGGTGGTCGCTCTCGAGATGGTATGGAGGATCTTCCAATTGCCACTTTCCACCATCCGGGTGAAACACTTCGTGAAAAGGAAGTCTCCGACGAGGACACAGGCCTCGTTCCCCCATTTGGAATTGGCGGATTCATTGCCTCTCCGTAACTGAGCCTTATCCACAACATCATCGTGCAGCAATGTGGCGGTGTGAACAAATTCGATCAATCCGGCCATGGAGATGTGGTCGTTTCCAGAATACCCGCATAATCTGGCCGAGAGCAGTAAGAGTCTTGCTCGAAATCGCTTGCCGCCGCTTCGAAGAAGATGTTCTCCGATGGCGGCAATGATGGGAACACTGGACCTCAGGTTCTTTCGGAACTCATGATCCACTTTCTCTAAATCATCCCGGATCAGTTCCTGAGCATCCTCAAACGAAGAGCGCCTCTGTTCCGGCTGGAAAGGCTCTGTCGCTAACCGATTCATAAAAAAATTCTATCTTGTTCACCGGCCATTGTCAACCGAAATAAGAGGGGGGATAAGAGGGAGGAAACGTCTGCTCGGTCGGGGAACTCTTCGGGGGGGTTGATGGATCTTCTACTCGCCCGCAGTGGCGTGGATTTTCTCGAGGATCAGCGGGCTCATGATCTTTAACTCCACCCCGCTCGCTTTGAGAGATTCGGTGAGGATGAATTTCGCTTCTTCTCCCATGCGGGGATGAACGAACTGAATTCGCTTTGGCTCCAGCTTGCCATTTCTCAATGCAACGAATAGGTCGACGGTTCTCAGGGCTGGGAAGATCAGGTAGCATCTCCCTTTGGGGGGAACCAGGTAGGAGGCAATGGAGATGAGGTCTTCGAGTTTTCCCTTGATCTCATGGCGCGCGATGGCCTTCTCCATCATGGGGTTGATCCTGCCGGTCCGATACTCTCGATAGGGTGGGTTGGAGACGGCGACGTCGAAAGAACCCGGCGGGAAGATCCTTCTAAGTTCTCTGAAATCATGCTTGAGAATGGAGATGCGATCTTCGAGGTGATTTAAGACCACATTTTTTTCCGCACATTCTATCAACCCCTTTTGGATTTCAACGCCGACAAAAGAATGGGCGGTTGCTTTCTGTGACAGTAACAGCGGTAAAATGCCGCACCCGGTTCCCAGGTCGATCACCTTTTCATTTCTTCGAATTCTAACGAATTGACTGAGAAGGACGGGGTCCACCGAGAACCGGTACCCCTTTTTCTTCTGAATGATTTGGAGCTTTCCATTGAAGAAAGGTTCTAAGGTCTCATCCGCTGAGGGGAGAAGGTTCATCGTTTGAACAATAAAGTTGAACCCCTTTGCCTGAGGGCTCGAGCAAGCCAGTCGAGAGCAAAAAGGACGAGCGACCTCCGGAGGCCTCGTGTGGAAAGCAAACCCGCGGCCGTAGACCGAGGAGTCAAAGGATTGCATTTTTAATATCACGCCGCCGGTTTATCTGTCAATGGAATTTCGAGTTTGGGATTTTCTTCATCTATTTCCAAAGGGTAGATCTTCTCCGCCAGAAAAAAGGCTGAAATTTGTTCAAAATAATGAAGAGTTTGCACAAAAATTATCCACCCCGGCTTGGCAAAACAACGGGATTCTTTCCTCAGGTTCTAAAAAGTTCCAATATTTTTCGATAATTAGAGAGGTCGGTACGAGTGTTGGTATGGATATTGCTACTTATTTTCCTTGACAAAATAAGGATAAAGCGCTAAATTTCAACAAAATTTTGCCTTTCAGGACTCATAAAGCCTTTTTGAAAAAGGAGGAAGTTATTATGAGAAGATTCGTCGGGTTTCTTTTCGCCATGATTTTGATGTTCTCCTTCTGTTTTGTCCTTCCAGGGTTGACACAAGAAACGAAGGAAACGGAAGGGGTTTACACCATCCAAAAGGGGGACACACTATGGGATATCTCCTCTAAATTCCTAAAAGATCCTTTTCTTTGGCCAAAAATATGGGAGAAAAATCCCTATATTACCAATCCTCACTGGATCTACCCGGGAAACAAGGTCCGACTGACGGATATTGAGTCGGCGAAGAAAGAAGAGCCTCAGCCTCAGAAGGCTGTCGAGGAAAAACCCCCGGAAGCGGTCAAGGAAGCGGAGGCCCCAGGGGTAAAAGAACCCGAGGGCCAAAAGGTAGAGTCCCCGGCACCTGCTCAGGTCGAGAAAAAAGAAGAAGTCGCTGAGGTAAAACCTGAGGTTACCCCCGAAGTTAAGGCCGAAGTTAAACCCGAAGTTAAACCCGAAGTTAAACCTGCTCCCGTCGGGGAAAAGCCCAGTTATTTTCGCGATGCCCGCTCCGGAGGGTTCTTGAGCGACATTGAATACCGGGGAATCGGGATCGTGTTGGAGAGCAGGGAGGGCAAAAACTTGATGTCGGAAGGCGACATCGTTTATCTGGCTTTAAAAACTGGAGAACCTATTGCCATCGGAAACAAATATACTGTCTTTCGCGCTGCAAGGGAAGTTAGACATCCCGTGACTGACCGGAGGGTTGGGAGAAAGTATCTCGTCGTCGGAGTTGTTCAACTCATCGATCAGAACAACAGTTTCTATACGGCAAAAGTGGTTGAATGCTTCGATGCCATCTGGATAGGGGATTATATCCAAACTTATTCGAAGGAAAAGATGGAGGGTTATTTGGCAAAATAATGGCCTTCGTGCCGGCAAGGCCCCAAGCACCGTCGTCATGGGGTCCCTGAAATTTTCGCCCGTGCCTGCCTGCGGTGGACAGGGGGTGGGCGATGCTCCGTATTTGCATCTGGGCTTTGGAGACCTTCTTTCTCTCCGGAGCCTTTTTTTATAACCTCATCCAACTTTTTTTCAGTAGAGAGCTGACCTCTTATGGCCGAAGATATTTTTTACTGGTTAGCCCTGAGCCTTATCCGCGGGCTCGGGAGTGTCCTCATCAAACGACTTCTGGATCGATTCAAGACCCCGGAAGCGGTCTTCCAAGCTCCGCTCAAGGATTTAATGCAAATTGAAGGATTGGGGGAAAAAGTGGCCAGCGAAATCCGCAAAGGTCCACTGGAAAAAGAAGTCAAAAGGGAGTTCGCTTTACTGGAGAAAGCAGGAGGAGCGATTCTTACTTTAAGGAACGACGCCTATCCGAGGCGCCTGAAGGACATCTACGACCCTCCCGCCCTGCTTTATGTCCGGGGAGAACTCAGAAAAGAAGACGAACTGGCCGTCGCCGTTGTCGGGAGCCGAAAGACTTCTCCTTACGGGAGATGGTTTACGGAAAGGATAGGCCGGGATCTCGCCGGGCATGGGATCGCCATTGTCAGCGGGTTGGCGAGGGGCATCGATTCCGTGGCTCACATGGGGGCTCTCGAAGGGGGAGGGAGGACGATCGCCGTCCTTGGATGCGGGATCGATGTGATCTATCCTTCCGAAAATCGAGATCTCTTCCATCGAATTGTCGGACGGGGGGCTGTCCTCTCTGAATTTCCGATGGGATCGCGTCCCGAAGGCGGACATTTTCCAAGACGAAATCGGATCATCAGCGGCCTTTCAATTGGAGTCGTCATCGTCGAGGCCAGTGCGAAGAGTGGTTCCCTCATCACCGCGAAGTATGCCTTAGAGCAAGGGAGAGAAGTCTTTGCCGTTCCGGGGAATGTCGGAGCCCAGGGCAGTCGGGGCACGAATCAATTGATCAAAGAAGGGGCGAAGCTGGTAGAGTCGAGCGAGGACATTCTCGAAGAGGTATTGCCTCAATGGAGAAGGGAAGGCGAAATTGCCCAAAGAGCCGGGGCTCCGGGTCTTGATCTCGCCGGAGGGGAGAAAATTCTCTACGAACTCTTGGGAGAGACCCCATTACACATCGATGCCATCATACGGGAGAGCCAATTGGATCCGGGAAAAGTCTCCAGTCTTCTTTTGAATTTGGAATTAAAAGGGTTGATCTCGCAGTGGCCGGGCAAATGCTTCAGTAAAAAAATGTGACGTATGAAGAATTATGAGTTATGAATTAAAAAGGAAGCATTCAAACGAAAGGATCGGAAATCGGATGTCAAAAGGTTTAGTCATTGTAGAATCTCCCGCGAAGGTGAAGACTCTTCAGAAGTTCTTAGGGGGAGATTATGTCATTAAGGCCTCCGTCGGTCATATTAAAGACCTTCCGGAGGGGGAGCTAGGAGTCGATCTTCAAAAAGATTTTCAACCTCAATATGTGACCATTACGGGAAAAGCGAAGATCATTCGGGACCTGAAGAAGGCCAGCAAAGAGGTGAAGAATATCTACCTCGGGCCAGACCCGGACCGCGAGGGAGAAGCGATCGCCTGGCATATTGCAGGAGAGATTGGAAACGGGGACAAGAATATTTATCGCGTTCTCTTCAATGAGATAACCAAGAAGGCAGTTCTGGATGCCATCCATCACCCGGGGAAGTTGCAACAGTCCAAATATGAGGCTCAGCAGGCGAGGCGAATCTTGGATCGGCTGGTGGGTTATCAGGTGAGTCCCGTCCTTTGGGAGAAGGTCCGGCGAGGGTTGAGTGCGGGCCGGGTCCAATCCGTTGCCGTTCGAATCGTCTGTGAGAGGGAAAGGGAGATTCAAGATTTCGTCTCCGAGGAATATTGGAGCCTGACCGCTACGTTGAAGGGGAAGGACTCAACGGTCTCCTTCGATGCCAGGTTGACGAAATGGAGGGGGAAGAAAGTAAAGATGGCCAACGAGGCGGAAGCCTTGGCCATTCGAAACACCCTGGAGAGCGCTCCTTACGCGGTTTCAAAAATCGTTCAGCAGGAAAAACAGCGTCATCCCCTTCCTCCCTTTATTACCAGCCGGCTTCAGCAAGAAGCCTATCGAAAGCTCTCGTTCCCCGCCAAAAAGACGATGTGGATCGCCCAGAAATTGTACGAGGGAGTGGACCTCGGAGAACTCGGCACCGTCGGGTTGATCACCTATATGCGGACCGACTCTGTCAGGGTGTCCACGGAAGCGGTTCAGCAGGTCAGGGGATGGATCAAAGACCGCTTCGGGGATTCTTATCTTCCTCCTAAACCCAATGTCTATAAGAGCCGCAGAGGAGCCCAGGAGGCCCATGAGGCGATCCGGCCGACCTCGATTGATTTGGAGCCCGACAAAATCAAGTCCTCTCTGGAAAAGGAGCAATGGGCCCTTTATAAATTGATCTGGGACCGATTCGTTGCCTCCCAGATGCCTTCAGCCGACTTCCTTCAGACGACGGTCGAGATTAAAGCGGATGAAGGAGTGTTTACGGCAGTGGGCACGGTTCCTGTATTCCTGGGTTTCATGGCCCTCTACGTGGAAGGGGAGGATAATCAGGAGAATGGGAATGGAGAGAAGACCCTCCCATCACTGACCGAGGGGCAAGTTCTTGAACTCTTAGGCCTGACCCCCAAACAGCATTTTACTCAACCACCTTATCGATTCTCTGAGGCGACGTTGATCAAGGAACTGGAAGAGAAGGGGATCGGTAGACCTTCCACCTACGCGGCCATTTTGGCGACGATCAAAGACAAAGAGTATGTTCGTTTGGAAAAAGGGAAATTCTTCCCGACGGAATTGGGGTGTCTGGTGAACGACCTCCTTGTCGTCAATTTTCCCGATATTTTTGACGTCGAATTCACCGCCCAGATGGAAGAGAATTTGGACCACATCGAAGAGGGGGAAAAGGATTGGGTGGAGACGCTAAAAGAGTTCTATGTTCCTTTCGAGAAAGATCTGGAGATGGCCAAGGTCTCCATGAGAGACGTGAAGAGAGAGCTGATCCCCACCGAAGAGGTCTGCGAACGATGCGGCTCTAAGATGGTGAAGCGTTGGGGAAAACGAGGATATTTCCTGGCGTGTTCAAGTTATCCCAAATGCCGGTATACCAAAGAGGTGGGAGGGAACGGAGAGAATCAGGTGGAGACCGACGCGAAGTGTGAAAAATGCGGAAACCCGATGGTCATCAAGAACGGAAAGTTCGGGAGATTCCTCGCCTGTTCAAACTACCCCACGTGCAAATCCACCCGGTCCGTCGATACGGGCGTCCGGTGTCCTCAGGAAGGATGTGACGGACTGATTGTTGAGAGAAGGTCCCGCAAGGGGAGAACTTTTTACGGTTGCTCCAATTACCCCAATTGCACGTATGCTTCATGGGATAAGCCCATTCCGGAAAAATGCCCCCAGTGTAATTTTCCTTTCCTGGTTGAGAAGATAGGCAAGGGCGGGGCCACCAAGCGATGCCCTCAAAAAGAATGCGGCTACCGCGCTTCAGAATAAACCTGTCAAAACATCCTCACTGTTGTCAGAATAGGATTCTCATCGCAGAGGCGCAAAGGACGCAAAGAAACTGATTTCTGATTTGACGGTAAGAGGCCGCCGAATAAAAAGGCTGTTTTTTTTGAATAAGGTTCTTAGTCGCTTGTTTCAGCCTTCAGAAAGTCCGGGCTTGATGGCCGAAGGGAAGAAGTTTCTGATCCAATCGTCGTCTCCCGATTGGGTCAGAAGAAAAATCTTCCTCAGCGGTCTCTGCGGCTCTGCGGTAAACCTGGTTTTGAAAGAAGCAAATCATAGCATTGCTTCATCCCCGATACCTTCGCCTGCCGCCCAGAATCTTCTCCCTTGTGAACCGGCGCTGCATCAGTTGAAAAGGCAAATAACCGATTCGGTTGAGCAGGGTCGGTGAGTATTCCCAGTGAAATCGTTTCCAGATGGAAGGGAAGGAATAAAACTCCTTCCAGGCCTTTTTCCAGCCTTCCCTGAGCGTCTCGGCACTCATCTTCACCGGAAGGAAATGGGGGGCAAAGTCCTCCTGTCTTTCCAGTAACCACCATCGGTCCCGAGCGAGACGTCCTTCATTTATTATTCTATGGTAAAAGTCCGTCTCCGGGTAGGGAGTGAGAATCATGAAGACGGCGGAGAAAATTTTCGTCCGGATGGCGAACGAGACGGTCTCTTCGAATACGGAGGGGTCATCCTCATCGAACCCGAAGATGAAAGCCCCGCAGATCGCGATCCCAGATCGATGGAGAGACTCGATGATTTCCCTATACTCCGATGGATCATTCTGAAACTTTCGGGCTCTCTCCAGGTTCTTCCTCAATAGAGATTCGAAGCCGATGAAGAGACTGATACACCCGCTTTTGGCCAGCGCTTCCACATTCTCAATCTTCTTCAATCCTGACAGGGACGCCTGGCCGAACCATTTCTTCTTGAGAGGGAGGAATGCCTTAAGCAGCTCTTCCGAGTAGGACTGGTTTCCGATAATATTATCATCGGCGAACATCATCCACCGGTGAGGGAGGCGGCGGACCTCCTCGACGACTTCGGAGACGGGTCTAAGCCGATGGACCTCTCCGAAAAATTTCTGGACCGTGCAGAATTCGCACCGGAAAGGACATCCCCGTGATACCTGAACTACATCCAGCGGAAGATACCCTTTTTGGGGAAGAATGTCCCGCCGGGGCGTAGGCATTCCTGACAAATCCGTGTAACCCTCCTGACGGTAAAAAGGCTTGAGGCTTCCCGTTCGGGCATCTTCGACGAGAGAGGGCCAGATTTTTTCCGCCTCTCCGAGGACGACCGAATCAGCATGTTCTTTGGCTTCCTCCGGAACAGCGGTAGGATGAATGCCACCGAGAACGACGGGTATTCCCTTCCTCCGGTAAGCGTCCGCGATGTCGTAAGCCCGCAAGGCGGTTTTGGATAGGACTGTAATGCCGACCAGGTCAATATTCTTTAGATTTCTTAAATCAACAGGAGTTAAGAGCTCATCCGTGAAAGAGATGTCTACGTCGGCTGGAGAGAGGCCGGCAAGAATGGGCAGGGCGAGGTTGGGAACACGGGCATTCTCTTCAACTGCTGGGACGATCAGCTCAATCTTCACAAAAATAACCCTTAACAATAGTAATCGTAACCAGCCTCCCAAGGAAATGTCAAAGGTGAGAAACTCTTACTTCCCCCCTCTACAAAAGGGAGGGATGACCCCTCTTTGGTAAAGAGGAGAGATTTCCTGAAGCACATATCTTCTTGGTTATGGATTCCTTAGCGATAATTCCCGTTGACGAGCCTCGACGCTTTCGCTAATATGCCTCATACAGAATACGGGTTATGTCAGAAAACTCAGAAGATAAAAAGGGGGGCTTTTTGAATGTTGGGACCTGACCCCGTTGGTTTCCGTTTACGCAGTGATAAATATATATATGATCATCCTGGGGTTGCCAATAAGGATTATTCGAGTGGACGGAGGGCCCAATTATCCAAACTGTGGTCACCTCTGTGCGCCCAATTAGAACTACTATGGAGGAATAGGCATGGCTCCTAGGAAATCTGTGAGGTTTATTTTCTTTATGGCAATGTTTGTGGGCCTTCTTTGTTTTAAGCAGGAGGACGATGCCAAAAAAGTATGCTATTTCATGAATGCTGAGGCAGGTGAGATGAACACAGCAACGATTAAACCGCCGCCAAGAGAATCAAAGGAAAAGTTAAGGAAGGAAATGTCGCTTAAGGAAATGACATTTAACGAAATTGAGAATATTATTGGCCTATATCATGACGCCTTTGGGTCGAGCGTATCTTGGCTTGTATGGTACTTTGATGATGATACCTGTTTAGTAATTTTTCGCGCCGGTAGAAGATAGGATAAAGCAAAAGAATGGCTCTGGTATAAATGTAAACCAGGTGAATTTAATATGAATGTCCTAAAAGACAAAAAAAGAATACTCGAGAGGTCCAAGCCAGCGGAGAAGCCATAAATAAGGGGGAGGCAACGGGGTCAGGTCGCAAGGGGCCTGTTGCCCAACGATGCTTGGAACGATTATATAATTACATTCACAAGAACTTGAAGCCAAACGCTGGAGGCGAGTCATCTGGAACCCCATCCATTTTGAAAAGAGGGAAGGGTTACGAGGATCAGGCAGAAAGGGGAAGGAATGAAAAAGATATTGCAGGGAAATGAGGCGATTGCCAGGGGCGCCTGGGAGGCGGGTGTAGTGGTCGGCTGTGCCTATCCCGGGACGCCGAGCAGCGAAATCATGGCTGAATTATCCAAGTACAAAGAAATTTACACCGAATGGTCTCCCAACGAGAAGGTGGCGGTGGAGGTCGCCCATGGCGCTTCCCTTGCCGGTGGGAGGGCCTTGGCCTGCATGAAGCACGTGGGGTTAAACGTAGCCGCCGACCCCTTCATGACGATTTCTTACACGGGCGTCAAAGGCGGGTTGGTCATCCTTGTGGCCGATGACCCGGGCCAGCATAGTTCTCAGAATGAGCAGGACAGCAGAAACTGGACCCGGTTTGGAAAGGTTCCCATGCTTGAACCGGCTGACTCGGAGGAATGCAAGGAATTTACGAAGGCCGCTTTCGAAATCAGTGAACGATTCGACACCCCGGTGCTCCTGAGAAGTGAGACCAGGGTCTCTCACTGCGACTCTGTGGTGGAGTTGGGAGAAAGAAAAGAATCGACGATTCAAAAGGGCCTCGACCAGAAAGAAACGCCGAAGTATGTGATGGTGCCCATGTATGCCAGGGTGAAGCGGGTCGCGATCGAAGAAAGAGTTGCCCAACTCGCAGCCTATGCGGATTCAGAATTCCCTTTCAACTCGATGGAGATCAATGATCCTTCGATCGGGTTTATCACGTCGGGTGCCACTTATCTCTACACCAAGGAGGTTTTTCCGCAATGCTCCTTCCTGAAGCTGGGAATGGTATGGCCGCTCCCGAAGAAAATGATCGCGGCATTCTTCAGGAAAGTGAAGAAGGTGATTGTGGTGGAGGAGCTTGACCCTTTCCTCGAGACGGAGATCAAAGCCAAGGGCTACAAAGTGTGGCACGGGAAGGACCTGATCCCGGTCATCGGCGAGTTAACGCCGGGCATCCTTAAGCAGTCACTGCTAAAGGCTGTGGAAGGGAAGCGTTATCAGGCACCAAAGGTGCGGGTAAAACCGGAAGACCTTCCGAGAAGACCGCCAAACCTTTGCGCGGGTTGTTCTCACAGGCCGTTGTTTTATGCCCTTAAGAAGCTCGGACTCTATGTGTTCGGCGACATCGGGTGTTATGCCCTGGCGGTTGCGCCGCCGCTTTCGGCCATGCACGCGTCAACGTGCATGGGAGCCGGTATCGGCGGCGCCTACGGCGCTGGAAAAGTGATTGGAAAAGACGGGCTTGGAAAGATCTGCGCCGTGCTCGGCGATTCCACCTTCTTCCATTCCGGCGTCACCCCTTTGATGGATGCCGCGTACAATAAAGGTTATTCCACGACGATTATTCTGGACAACGGGATTACCGCCATGACAGGGCAACAGGACCACCCGGGCACAGGATATACGATACAAAGCGAGCCCGCGGCGATGATCGACTATGAGCAGTTAGCCAGGGCTGTCGGCATAAAACACGTGAGAAAGGTGGATCCCTATAAAATCAATGAGACGATGGAAGTAATCAGAGACGAAGTGAATCGGGATGACGCCTCCGTCATCATCACTGAAAATAGTCCTTGTATCTTGCTCCGCAGGGCGAAACCTTTGGAAAAATTTAAGAACCCATGCTATGGGATTGACACGGAAAAGTGCAGGGGATGTAAGGTGTGCCTTGAGATCAACTGTCCTGCGATGAGCTGGCTCGAAAGCGCGGGCCAGACAGAAGACGGCCACAAAAGAAAAGGGACCGTGTTGATCAATAAAGATCAGTGTATTGGCTGCGAGGTCTGCGTCCAAGTCTGCAAGTTCGGTGCGATCGTCCCGGGGACGAAGTGAGGAGAGGAACCATGAGAAAAAACGGCAAAGTGACGAACATATTTCTATCAGGGGTTGGCGGCCAGGGAACGATCCTTGCGAGCAATATCCTGGGCGAAGTCTTCCTCAAAGCCGGATACGATGTGAAAAAGTCCGAGGTTCACGGGATGGCCCAGCGGGGTGGAGATGTGACGACCCATTTCCGTTTCGGCAAAAAGGTTTACTCGCCGCTGATCGCGTACGGAGAGGTCGATTTTCTCATCTCCTTTGAGCTGCTCGAAGCGCTGCGTTACATCAATTGGGTCAAGCCGAAAGGAAAGATCATCATCAATCAACAGACGATCTTCCCGCCCGCCGTCAGCCTCGGACAGATGGAGTATCCGAAGGATGTTGAAGGAACTTTCAAAAAATACTTCAACGATAACGTCCGGATCATCAACGGGCAGGAGATTGCGAGAAAGCTCGGCAATCTCCAGGCCGCGAATGTGGTTCTGATCGGGGCCTTTTCCAATTTTTTTCCGGAGATCAGGGAAGAGCAGTGGACCGACGCCATCCGAGCACTTCTGCCGGCGAAGCTCCATGAGTTGAACATCAAAGCCTTCCATGAAGGAAGAAGAGCCAAATAATTATCCTGAGGGGGGACCTATGACGGATATCCAGATCCACATCGGTGAGATGCTGGCGAGGAATGCGCGGATGTATCCCGATAACGCTGCTCTTATCGAAAGGATACCGGCCGAGAAGAAGAGGAGCGTGATCACTTGGCGTGAATTTGACGAGCGCGCAAACCGTTTTGCAAACGTGCTCCTGTCCAGAGGCATTAAGAAAGGCGATAAAGTCATTCACCTCATGAATAACTCGATTGACTGGCTCGTCGTCTATTTCGGCATTATCCGGACAGGGGCGTGGGTTGTACCCCTCAACTTTCGCTTCACAAGCAGTGACATTGAGTACTGCTGCGATGTGGCAGAACCTGACGTTTTCGTATTCGGCGAAGAATTCGGGGAGAGGGTAGGTCCGATCCGGGAGGGACTCTCTTCTGTCAGACACTTTATCTGCGTCGGCGAAAAGATTCCTCCCTACGCGGAATCGTTTTCTCAAGTTTTGGCCGGGGCGTCTCCCACGCCACCTGGAGTATCCATTATTTTTGACGACCCCTGCGGTCTCTACTTTACCTCCGGAACGACGGGCCAGCCCAAACCGATCTTGTTGACCCACCTAAACATGGCCAATGCATGCATCACTGAGAACCTCCACCATTTTCAGACCAGGAAGGACATCTTCATCCTCATTCCACCCCTTTATCACACAGGAGCCAAGATGCACTGGCTCGGGAGCTTCATCGTCGGAGGGGCTGCGGTGATCCTGAAAGGAATCTCTCCGGAAGGGATTCTCGAAGCCGTGAGCGAGGAAGGGGGCACCATCGTCTGGCTTCTGGTTCCCTGGGCACAGGATATCCTGGTCAAACTGGACAGCGGCGAGCTGAAGCTGAAAGATTACAAGCTTTCTCAATGGCGTTTGATGCACATCGGGGCGCAGCCGGTTCCACCTTCCCTGATCACGCACTGGAAGAAGTATTTTCCGGAGATGGGGTATGACACGACATTCGGGTTGAGTGAGAGCACCGGTCCGAACTGTGTGCATCTGGGGATTGAGAATATCCACAAGGTCGGAGCCATCGGCCGGCCAGGATTCAACTGGGAGACCCGGATTGTCGACGACGAAGGGAAGGACGTCAGCCAGGGACAGCCCGGGGAGTTGATCCTTCGAGGAAACGGGGTGATGCGAGAGTATTACAAGAACCCTGAAGCGACGGCGAAGGCATTAAAGGATGGATGGCTTTATACGGGGGACATGGCGAGTCAGGATGAAGACGGTTTCATTTATATCGTGGACAGAAAAAAGGATGTGATCATCGTCGGGGGCGAGAATGTCTTCCCGATCGAGGTCGAGAATTTCCTCCATACTAATCCGGGTGTGAAGGATGTGGCGGCCATCGGCTATCCGGACGAGCGACTGGGTGAAATTGTTGCCGTGGTGGTGGATGGGGTTCCGGGCAAATCGCTTACCGAAGAAGAGATACTTCAATACTGCGAGAAACTGCCAAAATACAAGCGGCCCCGGAAGATCTTTTTGGGCGAGGTCCCGCGGAACCCTACCGGCAAATTAGAGAAGACAAAGCTGAGGAAGAAATATATCGGTAGCGAAGGAGCATTCAAAGTCTGAACGTGAGGGGATGAGAACGGAGAGCAAGGGAGCCATCGGACGAGATTGCAAATTAGGCGGAGACCAAATAGAATAAAGAACGATGGAACCGATTGCGGTCATCGGTGCGGGGCTGGCGGGATGCGAGGCGGCCTGGCAGATTGCCCAGAGGGGAGGGAAGGTCATCCTCTATGAGATGAAACCTGAGGTCTATTCTCCGGCCCACCGGTCTCCTTACTTTGCGGAATTGGTCTGCAGCAATTCTCTTAAATCACAATCCATCGAGAATGCTTCGGGAGTCCTGAAGGAAGAGATGGCCCTCATGGGATCCCTCATCTTGGAAGCCGCGAAAGAGGCAAAAGTTCCGGCAGGAGACTCTCTGGCCGTGGATCGAACGGTTTTTTCAAAACAGATCACTCAGACCCTGGAAAACCTGAAAAATGTGGAAGTGATCCGGAGAGAAATCTCTTCCCTTCCTCAGGACGGAATCACGATTATCGCAACAGGTCCGCTTACCTCAGAAAGCTTGAGCGGGGAGATTCAGAAGGTGACAGGGTCTCGCCATCTTTTCTTCTACGATGCCATCTCACCCATCGTGACTGCGGAGTCGATCGATTATGAGCACGCCTTCAAATCCTCCCGGTATGGAAAAGGGGGAGAGGACTATGTTAATTGTCCAATGGATGAAGAAGCCTATCACCGATTTGTGGAGGCCTTGAATCGGGCGGAAAAAGTACTGGTCCATCCGTTTGAAAAAAGATATCTCTTTGAGGGGTGTCTTCCCGTTGAGGAGATGGCAGGGCGCGGCAAGGAAACTCTCGCCTATGGGCCTCTCAAGCCGGTCGGCCTCGTCGATCCGAAGACGGGAAAGCAGCCTTTTGCGGTCGTCCAGCTGAGGCAGGAGGACCGGTTTGAAACGCTTTTCAACTTGGTGGGATTTCAAACGCGGTTGAAGCATGAGGAACAGAAGAGGGTATTCCGGATGATTCCGGGGTTGGAAAAAGCGGAATTTGTTCGATTGGGATCCATCCATCTCAATACCTTTATCGATTCTCCGCGATTATTGACGGAATCCCTCCAGCTGAAAACGGATCCAAACCTCTTCTTCGCCGGGCAGATTACGGGGGTGGAGGGATACATGGAATCGACAGCGATGGGGCTCCTCTCCGGAATCAATGCGCACCGATACGCGAATGGGATGCCGGCCCTTGTTCCCCCGCCGACGACCGCCATGGGAGCGCTGGTGGACTACATCACTCATTCCAGCGCTGTTCCCTTTCAACCCATGAACGTCAACTTCGGCCTTTTTCCTCCTTTATCGGGTAAGAGCAAAGGCAAGGGGAGACGACTTCTTCTGGCAAAGCGTGCGTTGAAGGAGATGGAAGAGTGGAAGAAGAAATGTGAACCTCTCGGCGCCCCCGCTTAGAAGCCAGGGCTTGCTTGAGGTTCACCCTGAGCCGCGCCTTCTATCCCACCTAAATAGGGTGGGGCCTCGCGCGGTCGGTCGGGTGAAGATTAGAAACAGAAAAGCCGAATCATAACGAGGAATCGATGGCAGAAAAAAAATGTTCCCGATGTGGAAAAGGTCTTCAGCCGGGTGGCTTATTCTATGTCGTCCATATCAAGGTTTTTTCGGGTTTTGACGGCATCCTTTCAGAACCGGGCGAAGGGATTGATCAACAATTGAGGGGCCTGCTCGAGGAGGTCGAACAGACGGACCCCAAGGAACTGGAGAAAGACGTGTATGAAGAGATGACCCTGATTATGTGCAAGAGCTGCCGCGATCGGTTGGTAGATGAGATTCGGCATCCTTGGGAGGGTCCCTTTCGGATTCGAACGGATCCGGACTCTGTTCTTCATTGAAACCGTGTCCCGGCAGCCCTCTTTTTGGAGCGCCGGGGTCTCCTGACCAAACCTCTTTCGAAGATTACAGCCCACCAAGAGGTTTCCGAAGAAATTCAGAAACCCTTGAAGGATACAGAAAATCCCCTCAAGAACCCTGGAGGAAGTTATTTTTTTCTGACTTACTTGGGATAAACTCTATTTAGCCCTTCTTTGAAATCTGTGTCATCGAGAGCAGTCGCTTTCAGACCCCCCGATTAAAAATTGCTTGACAAGCGATCAGGACTATGGTTAACTGGTTCAACTGAATCAATTGAAGAAGAAGAATGGAAAAGCGCACCCTCTCTTTAAGGAAACTGACTTCCACCCTTTTGAGAAACGGGTCGAAGGAGATGACCGGCCGCTCACGAGGCATCCGGATCCGGGAAGGCCTGGAAAGAATTCTGGGAGAGGAAAAAGGGTCCGTTTGCGTGGTGCTCGATTTCTCGGGGATGGGCTCCGTCGATTTTTCCTGGGCCGACGAGGTCGTGGCCAAAATGATCTCACGGTTGTGGAGCGGTGAATACGGGGAAAAGTTTCTCCTCTTGAAGAACCTCAGTCCCTCGCAGGCGGAGAACATCGGTGTCGCCCTGGAACGGAAGAAATTGGCCGTCCTGGCCACGGGGGCGGAGGAGTGGCAATTGATCGGCTCGCTGAATAATTATTTGATCCACACCCTGACCCGCGTGATGAAGCGAAGACAGTTGACGCTGAGGGAATTGTCCGAGGAGGAAGGGATTGAGATGAACACGAGCGGCACGCGACTTCTCAACCTTTACAAGAAACGCCTCGTCGTGCGAGTCGAGGGGGTGACGGCAGGAAAAGAAGATTCTCATCGAGGGAGACAATACATTTACCAGTCCCTCCTCTTTTAGGGAGTGTCCGATGGCCGACCTGAGAAGAGAGCCTGTGACAAGAATGTGGGTGGTGGTGACTGACGACGATCCCAAAGGCCCGGCCGACTACCTTTCCTTCAAACCCCCCTATGGCCGTCGCGGGACGGAGGGGCCTTGCCCCTTCTGTCCGGGCAACGAAGCGATGACCCCCCAAGAAACTTTTTCGTTGAGGGGGGAAGGAGGAAAATGGTCTGTTCGGGTGGTCCCAAATAAATTTCCGTTCTTCCGGATCGAAGGAAATTTCGACCGGAGGCCGGAGGGGATGTACGACGTCATGGAAGCCATCGGCGCCCACGAGATCGTCGTGGAGGCTCCCGAGCACGATCAAAACCTGGCCACCCTCGAGCCCGGCCAGATTGAGAAAATCCTGTTGGCCTACAAGGAGAGGCTGATCGACTTGGGAAAGGATCCGCGGTTTGAGCAGTTCCTGATTCTGAAGAATTATCCGGGTATCTTCAACCGCCATCCCCACTCCCACATCCTGGCGATGCCGGTCATCCCGAAGCGAATTGACGAGGAGGTCTGGGGGACGTTGGACTACTATCAACGGAAGGAACGCTGCATTTTCTGCGACATCCTCAAGGAAGAAATCTCGGCAAAGAAAAGGGTGATTCTGGAAACCGTCCATTTCTTGATCTTCTCCCCGTTCGCATCACGCTACCCCTTTGAGACATGGATCGTTCCCAAGGTTCACTCTTCCGATTTTCACAACATCACCGAAGCGGAGGTTGCCGATCTCTCGGCCGGGATTCAGTCGCTGTTCCACTGTTTTTTTGAGCTCCTCGCAGATCCGCCGTACAGTCTCACGGTGCATACTTCTCCTGTCCGACGGTTCCACCAGTCAGAATACCACTGGCACATGGAAACCCGATTGCGAATCGGACTGAGGGAAGGGTTCGAATGGGGGACGGGTTTTTTTGTCAATCCCACTCCGCCCGAAGATGCGGCGCGTTTTTTACGGGAGGTGCTCTAAGGCCTTTCCGGGAATACGGTGCTGCACGTTTAAAATGAAGAGTCCAACATGGAGCCTTTAGAGTCTGGAAAATTGGATCGGTTGAGGGGGAGACCTTTTGAGGGCAAGAGGAAGAGGAGGAGATGGGTTCTTTTCTCGGGATCTCTTCTCGTCGTCCTCTCGTTCGTGATCTACTTTTTTATCATTCCCTCCACTCCTCCACCGCCTCCCGTGGCCGCTCCTGCCGCCGTCTCGCCAACTTCTCAGGAACCGCCGGTCCAAACCATCGAAGGGGAGGTGAAGGGCCGGAGCACCCTTTTCCAATCCTTGTCCGAGAAGGGTATTCCGCACCAATGGATCGACCTGATTATCCTGAAACTAAAACCCTACGTGAATTTCAGGAAGATCAAGGGAGGAACTTACCGGTACCTCCAGGATACGAAGGGAGAACTGGTGAAGTTCATCTATGAGGCGAGTCCAACAGACATTTATGAGATTGAAAAAGATTCCGAAGGATATCGCGTTCAAAGAAAAAACGTCCCCCTGGAAAGCCGGCTCGTCAAAGTGGTTGGAGAAATTCGCGCCTCTCTTTTCGAGGCGATGGAGGCGGCCGGAGAGCAAGATCCCTTGACCATTGCCTTTGCGGAAATCCTGGCTTGGGAGATCGATTTTTATAAGGATGTCCGGGAAGGGGATCGGTTTAAAGTGGTGGTGGAGAAGACGTATAAAGGAGATCAATTTATCCAGTATGGACCGATCCGTGCCGTCGAGTATCAGCGGGGGGAGAGGATCCTTCGAGGGATCCGGTATAAGGAGGGGTATTATAATGAGAAAGGGGTTTCTTTGAAGAAAGCCTTCTTAAAAGTTCCGTTAAGGTTTAACCGGATCAGCTCGAAATTCAGCCAGGCCAGGAAACATCCCATTCTGGGAGGATTACGGCCCCATTACGGTGTAGATTACGCCGCTCCACCCGGCACGCCGATATGGGCGGTGGCCGACGGGACCGTGACCTCGTGCGGGTGGAACGGCGGATTCGGGAATCAGGTGATCCTCCGCCATGTGAACGGGTATGTCACCTATTATGGTCATCTCTCCGCTTTTGGCTCCGGGGTCCGAAGGGGAACACGGGTGAATCAAAAGCAGATCATCGGATATGTGGGATCGACTGGTCTTTCGACCGGGCCTCATCTGGACTATCGGATTACCAAAGACGGACAGTTCCGGAATCCCCTGACGGAAGTTTTCCCTGCGGGCCTCCCCATCGAAAAAAGGGAAATGGAGGCGTTCCAACAGACGAGAGACGAGATGACAGGATGGCTTCAAGGGGATTCTCCTGATCTGCGTTTGCAGGGGACGACAGGGATGAGCCAATGATGAGAAGAGCGGAGGTTCCACCCGACGTTTGGCAAGAGGGTGCCCAACACCCGGGCGAGCCCTGAAAGGTCCGGGCGGATTTCGCCGCCCGACGAAAAGAACAGAAGACAGAGACAAGAACAAGGCTGAGGGGGGAGACTGGGGAAAATATGGGGGATAAGAAAAGGATTCTCATCGTCGATGACGAGCGGGATATTGTCAAGGCGTTGACGATCCGGCTCAATCGAGCAGGGTATGAAGTCGTCACCGCTTTTGATGGGGCTCAAGGTATTTTCATGGCCCACAAAGAAAAACCGGATCTCGTCATCCTGGACATCCGGATGCCGGCGGGGAATGGATTCAGCGTTGCCGAAAAATTGAAGGAATCCAAGGATACCGTCGCCGTTCCGGTGATCTTCCTGACGGGGAGTCCGGAGACGAACTCAGAGGAAAAGGCCATAGCCCTGGGGGCCCGTTTCTATGTGAAGAAACCTTATGACCCTGAGGAGCTCTTGGATGCGATCGAGAGGGCATTGGAGAAAGACGTCGGTCCCGCTTGAAGCCGAAGGAATCCTGGTTGCGTTTCGATGCTAAAAGAGGATTTTGTCATCCAGTCGAATGTACGCCAGATCCTGATCCGGAGCAATATCGACTATTCGAGGATCACTTTCGGGACGGTGAAGGGAGTGGTCTACGTGCGAGGGGCCTTCAAATCGACGTTTCATCATACGGATGGAAAGATGGGGAGCACAGAGAATCCTACGGGCAAGAGTCTTCAATCCCTGGAAAAAAAGATCAAGGGCATTCCCGGGGTGATCGATATCGAATTTGAACTCACGAACTGGACAAAGGAAGGAGGACAGTGGATTCCGAGAAAAACGGAAGAAGGCGGCTGAAGGGGAGACCGCTCGGGCGCTACCGGCGGATGCTGAACGAGGTCGAAAGGGAGGTTGAAATTCACCCGGGCTATGCGGACCTTCAGAACCAGATCGGGCTCCTGTTGACGCACGAAGGGGAGTTCGAAAAGGCAGAGACTCATTTCCGAGAGGCTCTCCGCCTGAATCCAAAGTATCACGAGGCTGCCGTCCACCTGGGCTTTTTGTACGTTGAATCCGAGCGATGGAGAGAGGCTGAAACGATGTTTCTCCTCGAGGTGAAGAAACATCCCGAAGATGGTTGCCTTCATCATCTCTTAGGAGTTCTGTATTTCCGGACCGGAAGGCTCCCGGAGGCCGAGGCTCATCTTCAGAAGGCCGTCCAGGTTCACGCCTCTTACCGGGACTATTATAGAAAGCAAGGCCTGTGGCAGGGAGAGGGGGTGCATCTTGACCGGAGGGCCAAGGGCGTCTTAGGAAAAATTCATTCGAACCAGCACGACGCCCAATTTCACAACTTCGCCGGTCTCCGTCTGGCAAAAAAAGGGAAATCCAAACAGGCGATCCAGGAGCTTCGAAAGGCTGCAAGGCTGAACCCGGATGAATTTATTTTTCATTCAAACCTCGGGACGGTTCATGCCTACCACGGGGACTACCCCAAGGCGGTTCGGGAGTTTCGGAAAGCGTTGAAGATCGACCCCCTTTACGGCATGGGATATGCGAACCTCAGTTATGTCTACGGTTTGATGTGCCGTACCCGTGAGGCGCTCCGGTGCATGAAGAAGGCAGTCCGGATAAACCCGCGGTACGCAGACCTCCATTATAATCTGGCCCTTCTTTACAGCGATCGAAAACGGTATGCGGACGCCGTGTGTGAGTTGAAGAAGGCCCTTCGAATCAACCCGGGGTACCTCTTTGCAAGAATCAATCTCGGAGTGGTGTACGAGGATCAGAAGCGATGGAAAGAGGCCGGCAGAGAATATCGAAAGATCCTTCAGGTCACTCCCGAAGATAAGCATATCCGGAAGCGTCTGGACAGAATCTCCCGGCCGAAAGGAAAAAGGGATGGCCTCTCCTGATTCGAAAGAAACGGCCGAGGTCCAATCCATCCTGGTCTTTCATCAGGGTGCCCTGGGCGATTTCATTCTCGCCCTGCCCGCCCTCGAAGCCCTGCGAAAGGCCTTTCCACGGGCGAAGTCGGTGATCATGGGATATCCGAGAATCCTCGAGCTCGTGCATGAGCGATTCTATGCGGATAACGTCTTTTCGGTCGATCAAAAAGGGATGGCCTCTTTCTTCCATCGGGAAGGGAATCTGGATTTTACGCTCTCTGAATTCTTCAAAACATTCGACCTCATCGTTGTCTTCGGAAAAGACGGAGAAGGGACGGTGGTCGGAAACTTGAAGAGAGTGAGCCGGGGGCGAATCCTTTCGATTAATTCTTTCCCCCCCCCGGAGGAGAAGGTTCATATCACGGATCATCTTCTCAAGCAGTTCGAACAATACGGGATTCCCCCCTCCGGACCCAATCCCAGACTTTATTTAAAGAAGTCGGATCGAGAATGGGCCAGAAAGTTCTGGGAGAGCAAGGGGGTGACGCCGGGAGAACGGTCGAAGGTGTTCATCCTCCACCCGGGGAGCGGGAGCAAGAAAAAAGCTTGGCCCCTGGACCGATTCGTAGCCCTCGCTCAGATTCTTCAAGATCGTCTCCGGTCAAAAGCCCTCATCATTTTGGGTCCGGCCGAGGGGCCAGACGTTCGGAAGGCGTTTGAAACAACGGGGCTCAACGCCCCGGTGGTGGCCAAAGGGCTGACGCTTCTCCAGCTGGCGTCTGTGATGGACGGGTGCCAGTTTTTCGTCGGAAACGATTCCGGTATCTCTCACATGGCTGTTGCGTTAGGGCTTCCGACGCTGGCCATCTTTGGTCCGACGGAACAAAGGGTTTGGTCCCCGAGGGGAGAAGAGACCTTCGTGGTTCACAGAGGAATTCACTGCTCTCCGTGTTCTCAGGAAAAGTTTTTTCAATGCAGGGATTCGGAATGTCTCAAAGCGGTTGAAGTGGAGGCAGTTTTAGAAGGCCTGGAGGAGATCGGCGTTCCATTGAAGCTCTAAGAAAGGAGGGAGAAGATGGAGGAGAAGAAAATAGGCGAAGTGATCAAATATTTCGGGAAGATCGGTGTCGCCGCGATCCGGCTCTCTGAAGGATCCTTAAAGGTGGGGGAGACCATCCACATCGTCGGCCATACGACCGACGTCACGCAAGGAATCGACTCCATGCAGATTGAGAACAAAAGCGTCCAGGAAGCGGGTCCGGGCGCGGACATCGGGATTAAGATCAAAGACCGAGTGAGGGAACACGACGTCGTCTACAAAGTTGGCGCGTGAGCCCGACCCCACAACAAAGAGTGTTTCGTCCCCGGGATCAGGAATGGGAAAGCGAAATTGTTTTAGGGACCGCAGGCTCCAACGACGGCAAAGTCTCTTGGCGGGAGACACGAGCGAGTCAGACCGAAAGACGAAATGAGAGGGTCTAATATTTCATCGGCGTAGGTGAAAAGAATAAAGATGAAAACGGGCGTCGCTCATCTTCCACTCCATTACGGGAAGGCACCTTCATGGCTGTTCCAGAGGATGAAGAGCCTGGCGAAGGAGGTCACCCTTTTCATCATCGACATTTACGGGACGGAAGAAATGCTTTCCCGGCTTTCCGATCCCTTCTGGTTCCAGGCGTTTGGTTGCGCGCTGGGGTTTGACTGGCATTCGAGCGGCGTGACCACGACCGTCTGTGGTGCTCTGAAAGAGGGGATCAAAGGAATGGAGAGGGAGCTGGGGTTCTTCATCGCAGGCGGGAAAGGAAGGACCTCCAGAAAAACTCCCCTGGAGATCGAGGAGATCTGCGACCGAAGGGCCATCGACGGAGGGCCTTTGATTTATGCAAGCCGAATGTCCGCAAAGGTCGATAGTGCCGCGGTTCAGGATGGGTACCAAATCTATCATCACACTTTCTTTTTTACCCAGTCCGGGCAGTGGGCCGTCGTTCAGCAGGGCATGAATGAGGAGAGTCGATATGCTCGAAGATACCACTGGTTCAGCCAGGGGGTAAAAGATTTTGTCTGTGAGCCCCACTGGGCCGTGTGCTGTGACAGGAGAAAAGAGGGTTTGAATCTTGTCGCGGCTGAGAGTGAGAAGACCCGGCAAGCCGTCGCCGACCTTTCCCGCGAGAAACCTGAGTTTCTGATCGCTGAAGGAAAGAGGGCAAATGAACTCTGCCTTCCCAGAGAGCATCCTGTCCCCGGGGAAGCCATTCGCCTGGAGCAGCTGGAAAAGAGGTTTATTCAGATCTATGAGCATTCGCCCCGGAATTTTGAGGAACTTATTGGAATCCAAGGAGTAGGCCCGAAAAGCCTGCGGGCCCTGACCCTGATCTCAGAGCTGATTCATGGAATCTCACCCAGCTTCCGGGACCCGACGCGATTCAGCTTTGCCCATGGAGGAAAAGACGGCCATCCCTATCCCGTGGATCGAGAAGTCTATGATCGGACGATTGCGGTATTAAAAGATGCGATTGACAAAGCCAAGGTGGGGGATCGGGAAAAGATGGAGGCCATCAGGCGACTATCCGGTTTTTCCAAGGGAATGTGACAAAGTTTTCAGCGCAAATTCGAAATTCGAATATCGAAATCCGAAACAAACCCGAATGACAAGAATTCAAAGCAGTTTCGAAAATTTGATTCTGGGATTTAGAAATCGTTTCGTATTTCGAAATTAGTACTTCGGATTTTAGGTGTTTAGCGATGCGTTTCATTGCTGATTTTCATATTCATTCCAAATTTAGCCGAGCCACCAGCAAGGAGATGGAGGTGGAAACCCTTGCACGATGGGCAAAGAAAAAAGGAATCGGACTCCTCGGGACAGGAGATTTCACCCATCCTACTTATTTTTCAGAGTTGCGGTCAAAATTGGAACCGTCGGGAAACGGCCTCTTCAGGCTGAAGAAGGGAGAACAGGGCGTCCAGTATCTTTTGACGACAGAGGTCAGCAACATTTATACCCAGAACGGGAAGGGAAGACGGATCCACACGCTCCTCTTCGCCCCCGGCTTTGAGGTGGTTGAGGCCATTCGTTCGAAGCTGGGAAACCTCGGGAAACTTTCCTCGGACGGTAGACCGATCTTTACTTTTACGGCAAAGGAATTGGCGAAGATGGTCTTGGATATTTCTCCGGATTGCCTGATCATCCCCGCCCATGCCTGGACCCCCTGGTTTTCGATCTTCGGGGCGAACTCGGGGTTCGACTCCGTCGAGGAGTGTTTTGAAGAACTTTCGATTCATATCCATGCCATTGAAACAGGCCTCTCATCGGATCCCGAGATGAATTGGAGGCTGTCGGCTCTCGATTCCATCACCCTCCTCTCTAATTCCGATGCCCACTCCCCCAACCGGTTGGGAAGGGAGGCGAACGTCTTCGATTGTGCGTTGGATTATCGGGAGATCGCTGAAACGATTCGAAAGAAGGACCGGAAGAGACTTCTCTTCACGGTTGAATTCTTTCCGGAGGAAGGGAAGTATCACTATGACGGTCATCGTCAATGTGGCGTCATTCTCTCCCCCTCCCAAACCAAGGCCAACCAGGACCTTTGTCCGACCTGTCATAAGAAGTTGACCATCGGCGTGATGCATCGCGTAGAGGAACTCGCCGACCGTCCCGAGGGCTTTATTCCGAAAAACGCCATCCCCTCCATCCACTTGATTCCTCTGGAGGAGATTATCGCGGAGGCGCTTGAGGTTCGAGTGGGAACGAAGGCGGTCGACGCTGAGTATGAAAGGTTGGTCGAGAGGGGTGGATCGGAATTCAGAATTCTTCTTGACGCCACTCCCGACGAACTGGCTTCCTTTGTCCCGCCCCACATCCTGGACGGGATCGTCCGAATGAGGCAGGGAAAGGTTTCAATCGTCCCGGGCCATGACGGCGTCTACGGCAAGATCAATCTTTTTCCCGAGAGAAAAGGAGGGGGGGAAGTTAAGGAGCAATTAAAATTGTTTTAGGTTAAGGTGAGGTATTTTTCATGCCTCAATCTTAACCCTAAAAATATTGCTGAGGTGAAAGACCGGGCATTTTTGGAAAGAAAAATCTGGAAATTTACCCGTTCGACCGCGCGATGCCCGCCTTTTAAGGTGGAAAAGAGGGTGCGGCTCAGGGTGAACCTAGAGGAAGGCCCGGTCTTTCGGCCGAGGAGTCAAGAGGTTCACCGGGGAGAGGGAAGATGGACAAGGAAATAAAGGAGAAGATGGTCCTGGTTTGTCAGAATTTAAGGAGAATATTGGAGCTGGCCTTTGAGAAGTTTCAGAGGCCTACGGAGGGATCTTTCAGCGAAGTGGAAGAGTTCGAAGATAGGATTTACGAAATCTCTTCGGAATTGACCAGTTTCATTATTTCGAAGACTCCGTCAAACGAAAAGGAGAAGGAGCGGATCAAGCCCTATCTTTCAATCGCTTCCAGTCTGGGCCTCTTGACCTACCATATTCAGAGCACGTTGGACCGAGTGAGGGGAAAGTCTGAGCACCATATCGTCTTCAGTGATCAGGCTGCCAAAGAGGTGAGCGATATTTTCCGAGAATCCATCGGACTCCTGAGAAACCTTCCGGACCTGCTCGCGACGGAGAGCAAATCCCTCGCCCAGCGCGTTGGCGAGCAGGGGAGATCCATGTTCAAAATTGCCGACAGCTATTCCGAAGACCATGAGGACAGATTGATTAATGGAATTTGTGTACCCAACCATTCTCCCCTTTATCTGGGTATCATCGAATCCTTAAAAGGAGTCATCGTCCATACTCTGGCGGTGAGCGGAAAGATCGTCTTGCTTTCGTCCAAATCCTGAAGCATCGGGATTCAAGCGATCCACCTCAGCGGGACGGAAAGGCGGTGGATCCAGCCCCGTGAGACCGTTTGAGCCTCCTCCGGCCTAATAATTCCATTTGACAGCGCTTTTTTTTTACAATAGGATGAATATCCATTCGAAAAGTGAATAAATGTTCTTAATCTTCGTCTATGGGTATGTATAATGATCCAGACTGAGAAGACGGGCAGAAGAGAAAGGGAGTATTTGGCGCATCGAGAGGAGATCCTTTTGGCCGCACAAAAAGTGTTTGCGGCTAAAGGGTTTTTTCCCACCACGATGAGTGACATCGCGCGGGAAGCGGAGTTCGGGACCGGGACTCTTTACAAATACTTCAAATCGAAGGAGGACCTCTATTTTACCCTCATCGACGAGAAAACGGACGAGATCAACCGTCTGGTCAAAGTCGAACTCTCGGAGAAGACTTCAGCCGCGGAGCGGATCAAGACGGTATTGAAACTCCAGTTCGAATTCTTTGAGCGAAACCGGGACTTTTTTAGGATCTTTACTTCAGAGCGGAGCCGCTTTGAGTGGACGGTCAAGGATGAGTTGGGGAAGGGCCTCCATGAGAAAATGATCGCCTATATCAACATCCTCGCTCAGGTGATGAGGCAGGGAATCGAAGAGGAAGAGTTCAGGCCTCTAAATCCCATGGATCTGGCTCATGCCTTGGTGGGGGTTGCCAATTCCTTCATCTTCGAATGGATGATCAGTCATGAATCCTACCCGTTGATTTCAAAACTGGATACGGTCTTAGAGATTTTTTTGGGTGGGGCACAGCAAATGGAAAGGAGGAGATAGGTCAATGAAAGTCAGACGGTTCATCGGTTTCATTTTATTAACGATGGTTTTCATGAGTGTTGTTCAGGCACAGGAGTCTCAGGCGCCTCTTACCCTGGAGGAGAGCATTAAGATCGCCATGCAGAGAAGCCTGGCACTTAATATTGCGGCACTCGGGGTCGCAGGATCTGAGTTCAGACGGAAAGAAGCGGTTACTAGCTTCCTTCCCACGTGGATAGGAGATTATAGCTGGACCCGAACGAACCAACCCGTTCTCTTAGGAGTGTCGCAGGGGACTCTTGCTGGTGCTACCGGGTCTGGGACTCTTGCCTCCCCGGCCAAAGATATTTACAGTTTTCATACGAGTCTCAACCAACCCATTTTCACCGGGGGCAGGAACCTGGCCAATTATCGTTTTGCAAAATTAGGAGTAGATCTGTCAAAAACGGGCGTGGAGACGGCGAAGCTGGATGTGGTGGAACAGGTGAAGGTGGGGTACTTCACCGTTTTAAGAGCTGAAAAATTCTTAGCCGTGGCTGAACAGCAAGTCAAGAATTTTGAGGCTCAATTGGGAGTGACCAAGGCCTTTTTCGACGTTGGAATTGTTCCTAAGAATGACGTTCTTCAAGCGGAGGTGCAACTCGCCAATGCGCAGCAAAGCTTGGTCAATGCAGGGAATGCCTTGGCATCTGCCAAGGCTCAATTTAACACCCTGCTCATCAGAGAGGTGAATACCCCCTTTGAGGTCGTCGATATTCTTGCCTATAAGGCCTTTCCGCTGTCGTTCGAGCAGTCTCTTGAAGAGGCAGTCCGATTAAGGCCGGAGATCAAGGCCGCTCAGCTCAGCATCGACCAGGCAAAAGAGAATGTTAAGATTGCCAGGAGCGGATTCTTCCCAACGATTGGTTTTACAGGAGGCTATACTCGTTCTTCCAACGATTTCGACCTGAGCGGAGGGGGTAACTTTAACGACCAGTGGCAGCTTGGGGCCTCAGCCTCTTTCACCATTTGGAATTGGGGGAATACCGCCTTCCAGGTAGGCGAGAACAAAGTTAAGGTCAGTCAGGCAGAAGATTCGAAAACCCAACTTGTCCTCTCGATCACATTGGCAGTAAAGAATGATTATCTCAACATGCTAGCAGCGGAAAAGAATATTCGCACCGCAGAGAAGGCCGTTGAACAGGCGGAAGAAAACCTGCGAATGTTTGAAGAGAGATATCGATATCAGGTGGCGACCCAAACCGACGTCCTGATTGCGGTTACCCTGCTCGCCCAGGCGAGGACCAACTACTACGGTGCGTTGAGCGACTTCAATGTGGCCAAAGCCCAATTGGAACGGGACATGGGAAGGATGTACCCGTAAAGAAGTTCCATAGGTTGATAAGGGGTTTATTCTTGTTGCCCAGACCTATTTAACCTCGATTGGGACCGGAATCCCCGCTTGGCAGAAAGGGCGATTGACAGTCATAGGCATAGAGATTGCAGTATTCTAATTGACGATAATTCATGAAAATAGAGAAATATCATTTGATTTCATGAAGTTGAGAGATTTTATGGATTTCAATAAGGACAGAATTTCGTTGACTGAAGTGACAAGTTATGGTAATTTCTGACCAATATTGACATCGAGGATCGAAATTTAATGCGTTACATCGTCACTTTATTGCTTTTATTCAGTATATTTGCCCTGCCCCTGTCTTCCGTGGCGGGCATCTATCGCTACGAAGATGAAAACGGGGTCATTCATTTTACGAACTGTCCCAGGGACCCGAAATTTAAGCTCTACATCCGGGAGAACAAAGATGACGTTGAGAATAAGAACCAGTTCTCCCTTGCGAGAGATTCGAATCAATACGACTCACTGATCGCTGAGTTCTCCAAAAAGTATCAGGTGGATTTTGCCCTCATCAAGGCAATTATCCGGGCAGAGTCAGGATTCAATCCTGCAGCCGTCTCGAGAAAAGGAGCGAGGGGGTTGATGCAACTGATGCCTGAGACTGCTTCCCGACTGAACGTTTCAAACAGCTTTAATCCGAGAGAAAACATCGAGGGGGGAGTAAGATATTTTAAGTATCTCCTTTCCCTTTTCAACGATGACCTTCGACTCTCGCTGGCCGCCTATAATGCCGGAGAGAATGTCGTTGCCGAGGTGCGTTCGATCCCGCCTTATCGTGAAACCGTGGATTACGTCAAGAAAGTGTTAAGCTACTATCAATCCTATTTACCTTAATTGTTAAACGCTTGCCGAGAAATCAGTCAGGTAGTATAATCCCTACTGTGGAAAAACTCAGTCACCAGTACATCCTGAGCTTGCCTAACGGGGTGACGATCCTCAGGATTTTAGCCATTCCTCTTATCCTTGTACGGCTTTTTTGCATCGGACCGGGATATCAGCTTTTCACCGGGCTCCTCTTCCTCGGAGCGGCGGTGACGGATACCTTCGACGGATATCTCGCACGACGGCGCGGCATGGAGACGACCCTGGGGAAATTTCTTGATCCCCTTGCGGACAAGCTTCTGATCGTCACGGCTCTGATCGCACTCATTCCGACGAGAGAGATTCCGGCCTGGATGGTCATCGTCATTGTCGGAAGGGAAATTGCCATTACGGGCTTAAGAGGGATTGCCGTCACGCAAGGGATTGTTATTGCTGCGAGTCAATGGGGGAAGTACAAAACGGTTTTCGAAGTCACATCGATCTTTTTTCTTATCCTCAACGGAAAGTATTTTTCCGTCAGTTTTTATCCGATCGGGATGGTTTTTCTGTGGGTGGCGCTGGTCGTTGCCGTTATCTCTGGGGTGGACTATTTCCGGAAGTATCTGAAGGCGATTATCATCTGACTTCGTTTATCTTTTATTTCTCTATTTCCTTTTCTTCTTAGTACCTCGTCCTCGTATTTCCCAGTTTCCCCATCTCCGTATCACCGTATCTCCGTCTCTCCCCATCCCCTCCTCCTTGGTTTTTTCTTGCCCACCCCCAGTTTTTCCTTGCGTGCGACCAGGGGAGGTCCCCTCCGAGCCTTCATAAGGCCCGCGTTGAGGGTAACCGGGATCAACGCCCGTCA
>Ga0335070_10000284_pt1 | contig 59140 bp, 53 predicted proteins | sample Lox_Sample_13_FD_206722 | JGI IMG/M metagenome (GOLD analysis project Ga0335070, IMG submission 206722) | Soil microbial communities from Loxahatchee National Wildlife Refuge, Florida, United States - Lox_Sample_1.3 | ecosystem: Environmental > Terrestrial > Soil > Wetlands | place: USA...
AGGCGCGGATGCGCCCCATGGCGCCGACCATCTGCTCCATGGCGCCCGAGCCGTCGACGGCGGCGTCCTTGGCCGAGCGGGCGAGCGCGTTCGCCTGCTGGGCGTTGTCGGCGGCCTGCTTGGCCATGGAGGCCATGGACTCGAGCGACGAGGAGGTCTCCTCGATCGACGAGGCCTGCTGCGAGGCCCCGTCCGCCACCGCCCGCGACGACGCCGCAATCTGCGACGACGCCGCCGACACCTGCTCCACGGACCCGGCGACCTGGGAGAGCGCCGAGGAGAGGGCCTCGAGGGATGCGTTCAGGGTGTCCCGGAGCCGCGCGTGGTCCCCCTCGTAGCTCCCGTTCATCCGGGTGCGCAGCTTCCGCTTCTCGAGTGCCGCGAGGACCTTCATCGCCTCCTCCATCGGGCGCGCGACGCCTTCGAAGGCCTCGTTCACCCCGCGGAGGATCTTGCGGTAGACGCCCTGGGTGCGGTCGGCGTTGGACCGCTTCTTCAGGTCCCCGCTTCGCGACGCGGCGAGGACGACCCCGACCTCGTCGACGAGCAGCCGCAGCACCCCGATCACCTGGTTCAGGTTCCGGCGGATCTGCTCGAAGTCTCCCTGGTAGGTGTCGGCGATCTCGGGTGGCGTGTCGCCCTGGGCGATGCGCTCGAGTGCGCCGGCCACGTCGCGGACGGGCCTCGCGATCGCGTCGAGCGAGGCGTTCATCCCCTCGACGATCTTCTTGAAGTCGCCCTGGTGGCGCGCCGCGTCCGCGCGGCGATCGAGGTGGCCCCCGGCCGTCGCATCGGCGACGAGGTTCGCGTCGGCGAGGAGAGCGTTCACCGCATCGATGCAGGTGTTGACGCTCTGGCGAAGCCCGTCGAAGTCCCCCTTCCACTGTTCGTTGATCTTGGGGGGGATGTCTCCCAGGCTGATTCGCACCATGTAGGCGGAGGCGAGCTGCATGGGCTTCACCAGCGCGTCCATGAGCGAGTTGATCCCCGCCATCATGCGGCCGTTGTAGCCCGGGTACTTCGACAGGTCGGCGCGGATGTCGAGCTTCCCGTTCGTGGCCGACTCGATGAGCATCCGGATGTCGGCGGAGCGGCGGGACACCATGTCGATGATCCCGTTCACGGCGTCGCGCAGCTTCCCGAACTCGCCCTTCCAGTCGTTCGAGAGGCGATCGGGCAGGTCGGCGTTGGCGATCCGCGCGTTGCACTCGATGGCCACGCGGATCGGCGCGAAGGCGTCCATCGTCCGGTTCATGCCCTCGACGACGCTCCGGAACTCGGGGGCCACCGCGCCCGGGTCGGCGCGGACGTCGAGCCGGCCCTCGGAGACGGCATCGGTGAGCAGCTGGCCCTGCTCCTGGATCCCGTCGATGTAGCGGGAGAGGCGCAGGAAGAAGTCGCGCAGCGCCCACAGCGCCCCGACGAGGAGCACGCCCCAAACCACGGCGAGCACCATCATCCGCCCGTGCACCATGGTGCGCACGTCGGGGGTGGCTCCGTCCACCGCGGCGGCGAGCGTCGAGAAGAAGAAGGCGGACGAGAGGGCCACCGCGACCGCGAAGATCCCGGCGAGCAGCATGAGCCGGCCGCGAAGGGTGGAGAAGAACTGGCTGCTGGGCATTTTCGAGCCTCCAGGGAACGGAATCCCCGGGACCTCTTGAGCATCGAGCGTGCCATCGCGGCTGCGCCACGTTCCCCTGGAAATACAGCCGATTGGAGAGGAAATCGGGCTCCGGCCCGGGTGCGGCGGGACCGGGGCGCACGGCGGGAGTTGCAGTCGCAGCGCGGCCTTGCGCGGCGTCCCACGGGTCGCGCCCAGCGTTCCTGCGGCACTACGCGGGGTGGGAGGGGCAGGGCGCCTGTGCGGAAGGCGCGCCGGGTCGAGCTTAACCCTGGGTGACGGCGCGACCGCGCCGCGGGGTCACGGATGCCTCGCGCTCGGGTTGATGAGCGGGTCCTCGGGCGAGAGCTCGACGACCATCTCCACCCGCCGGTTCAGCTCGCGGGCCGCATCCGTGGGCTCGCGGCTCAGGGGCTTCGTGTCGGCGAGCCCCACGGCGGCGAGGTGAGCCGGCGGCACGCGGTGGGCGTCCTGCAGGTAACCGGTGACGGTGGCCGCCCGGGCCGCCGAGAGGTCCCAGTTCCCGCGGAAGCGACCCCCCTGGACCGGGCTGTCGTCGGTGTGCCCCTCGATCCGGAGCGGCCGGTCGAGCTCCTTGAGCTCGGCGGAGACGGCGTCGAGCACCGGGAGGATCTGGGGGCGCAGCGCCGCCTGTCCGGGGTCGAAGAAGTTCGCGGCGGCGAGCCGCACCACGAGCCGGCGCCCGTCCTCCGCGTGCACCGACACGGCCGTCGGGCCCACCTTGCTCATGACGAACGGCATGACCTTCTTCTCGATGCGCCGCCGGAGGTCCTCGATCGCCTTGGCTCGCTCGACGAGGCTCGAGCTCGACGCGCCCGGCGCCACGCGGCAGCCGCCCTCGGACGGTGGCCCCTCGAAGATGGGGAGCGCCCCCGTGCCGCCGTTGCCCGCGGTGTGCAGCGCCCAGCGGATGCCCTCGACGGCCTGGGTCAGCTTCTTGTTGTCGACGCGGCTCACCGCGTACATGACCACGAAGAAGGCGAAGAGCAGGGTGATGAAGTCGGCGTACGAGACGAGCCATCGCTCGTGGTTCTCGTGCTCCTCCTCGTGGTGCTTCTTCTTTCGGTGGCCGGCCACGTCGGTCGTCCCCGGCTAGGCGGCCTTCTTCTCGGCCGGCGCGCTCTCGCCCGTGTAGGCGCGCAGCTTCTCCTCGAGGACCCGGGGGTTGAGCCCCTCCTGGATCGAGAGCACGCCCTCGGCGATGACGGTCTTCCTCTCCTTCTCCAGGGCCAGCTTGCGCTTCAGCTTGTTGGCGAACGGCAGGAAGAGCAGGTTCGCGGACCCCACGCCGTAGACGGTCGCGACGAACGCGGTGGCGATGCCGCCGCCGAGCTTCGAGGGGTCGTTCAGGTTCTCCATCACGTGGATGAGGCCGAGCACGGCGCCGAGGATGCCGACGGTGGGGGCGAAGCCGCCCATCGACTCCCAGACCTTGGCGGCGACCGAATGCTCCTGGAACTCCGCGTCGATGGCGGCCTCGAGGGAGCTTCGGGAGACCTCGGCGTCGACCCCGTCCACCGCGAACTGGAGCGCCCGGCGCAAGAAGGGGTCGTCGATCTCCGGAAGGCGGCTCTCCAGCGCGAGCACGCCGTCCCGCCGGGCCACGCTTGCGAACTCGACGATGCGCCCCGTCAGCGCCGGGAGATCGTGCGTGGGGTTGCCGAAGACGAGCTTCAGCATCTTCAGCCCGCGGACGAAGTCCTTCGTGGGAAAGGCGACCATCGTCGCCCCGAAGGTGCCGCCGAACACGATGAGCGCGGCGGTGGCCTGGACGATGGAGCCCAGGTGCCCGCCCTCGAGCGCCTGGCCGAGGAGGATGAGCGCGATCGAGACGACGATGCCGGCGACAGAGGTGATGTCCATCTCTCACTCCTCCGGCGTCGGGGCCGGGACGCTCCGCGGGAAGGGGACCACGGGGCGCCGCGGCTCGGGCCCGTGCGAGACCTCCGGCCCCGCGAGGATTCGCCGCCTCCAGGCCGCCACCTTCTCCACCACCTCGTTCACCGGCTCCCTCACCATGAGGCGCAGCCCGGTGGTCAGCTGTAGCACCGTGTCGGGCGTCGCCTCGGCGGTGAGGATGTGGTCGGCGTTGACGACGAGCTCCTTCCCGTCGAGCCGCGTGAGAACGATCATCGAACGCCTCCCGCCGCGGTATCCATCGTCACGGCGCGGCTTCCCGCTAAGGCACGAGGCCCTAGCGCTTCATCTGGATGAGCTCGGAGAGCAGCGTGTCAGCGGTCGTGATGGTCTTGGAGTTCGCCTCGAAGGCGCGCTGCGCGGCGATCATGTCGACGAGCTGCGTCGACAGGTCGACGTTCGACTGCTCGAGCGCGCCGGAGGTGATCGAGCCCAGGCCGCCGCTTCCGGGGGCTCCCACCACGGCCTGGCCCGCGGCGGGGGTCGCGTCGTAGAGGTTGCCCCCGATGCTCGTCAGCTGGTCGTTCGCCTGGAAGCCCGCCACCGCGACCTGCCCGAGGAGACGCGTCTGGCCGTTGCTGAAGACACCGGACACCTGCCCGTTCTGGCCGACCTGGATGCTCGACAGCTGGCCGGCCGAGTAGCCGTCCTGTCCCACGAAGGTGGTCGCCGAGGTGGCCGCGAACTGGGTGATGCCGGTCGTGGAGCCGTTCGCGCCGATGGGGTTGCCGAAGTCGAAGTTCAGGGCCTGCGGGTTCGTGGCGCCGAGCGGGTTGAAGTTCGAGGCCTGCGTGTAGGCGGTGAGCGCCCCGTTGGAGTTGAAGGTGAGGGTCCCGTTCGCGATCTCGGTGAGCGTCCCGGCGGTGCCGCCCGTCAGGCCTCCGCCGTCGGCCATGGCGTGCCACTCCCACCCGCCGCCGGTGTTGCGGAAGAAGATCTGGACGGCGTGGGCCGAGCCGAGCGAGTCGTAGACGGTGACGCTGCTCGAGAAGTTCGAGGTCGTGGTCGGGTTCGCCGGGTCCCAGGCGGGCGGGACCGTCGCCGACGCGTCGAGGTTCGCCTTGAGGGTGACGTTCGCCGTCGCCACGGGCTGGGCCTGGACGTTGCCGACCTGCAGGCTCGACGGCACGCCGGACAGCACGCCGGCGGCGTTCGCCTGGAAGCCCTGGACCTGCAGCCCCTGCTGGGTCACGAGGTACCCGTTCTTGTCCACCGTGAACTGGCCGTCCCGGGTGTAGAAGGTGCCCTGCTGGCCGGCGTAGGAGCCGCTCAGCACGAAGAACCCGTTGCCCTGCAGGGCCAGGTCCGTGGTGTTGCCGGTGTTCGTGAGCGAGCCCTCGGTCATGATCGTCTGGACCGTGGCCACGTCCGACCCCAGCCCGACCTGGCCGTTGCCCCCGATGAGCGTCTGCGAGAGGGCGGTCTCGAAGTCGGCGCGACCCTGCTTGAATCCCACGGTGGAGGCGTTGGCGATGTTGTTGCCGATCACCGAGAGGTCGGTGCTCGACGACTCGATGCCGGACGTGGCGGAGGACATTGCGGTGAAGAGGCTCATGACGTTTCCTTTCGAGGCGCCCGTCGGCGCCCTAGCTGGGGTTCACGATCTGCACGACGCTGGAGAGGCTCACCTGCTGGCCGCCGACGAGCAGCACCTGCGACGCGCCGGACGAGCCGAAGGTGACTGCGGTCACCTTGCCCTGGACGAGCGGGCTCGCCGTGACGGTCTGGCCGTCGGCGCGAGCCGCGGTCACGGCGACGTTGTAGGTCCCTGCGGGGAGGGAGTTGCCGTTGCCGTCCTTGCCGTCCCAGGTGAAGGTCGACACGCCTGCGGGCTCGGCGCCGAGCGACAGCGTGCGCACCACGGTGCCCGACGAATTGGTGACCACGGCCGCCGCGGCGTCGGCGGGGAGGGACAGGCCCGCGCCCAGGGTCACGGGCGTCGCGCCGTCGTAGGCCACCTGGTTCGAGGAGAACAGGACGCTCTTGCCCACGAAGGACGCGGTCTGCAGCTGGTTTGCCGACGACTGGGCGCTGATGAGGCTGTCGAGCTTCGTCCCGATGTTCGTGAGCTCCTGCAGCGACGAGAACTGCGCCAACTGGGCGGCGAACTGCTGGTCGTCCACCGGCGCGGTCGGGTCCTGGTTCTGCAGCTGGGCCATGAGGAGCGTCAGGAAGTCGTTCTGGGTGAGCGTCTGTACGGGCACGGCGCTCGACGAGGAGCTCGTCGAGGACGTTCCGGAGCCTGAGACGGAGCTGGTTTGCATGGTTGCTATGCCTCCACGTGAATGCGCCCCGGCTGGGGCGCGCGGATCCCGGCCCCCGTGCGCGGGGTCTGGGGGCGAGCCTGCGGCGGCGCCTGTTCGCCGCCACCGCCTGCGTTCGACGGCTCCTCGCGGAAGGAGGCGAGGGAGCCTCCCGGGTTCCCGGTGCCGCCCCCGTCCCCGGCGGAGGCGTGCCGCGCCTGCGACGGGGCCGCGGCGGGCGCCTCGAGATGACCGAGGGTGAGGCCCGCGCCCGCGAGGGCGTGGGCGAGCTCGGGCGCGTGCTTCTCGACGAGGTGTCCGCCCTCGCCGTCCACGCGGACGTGGGCCACGCCTCCGCGGATTCGCAGGTGGAGCTCGATGTCGCCCGCGCCGGGCTGCGCCGGCGAGATCCGCAGGTGAGCGGCGCTGCGGAGCACCGCCCCGTCGACGGTGGCGGCGGCCGGAGGGGACGGGACGCGCACCGCCGCCGCCCGGGTGGGCGCGGAGGCGACCGGCGCCGGGCCTGGCGGAGCGGGGGCGGCGGCCCTCGCGGCCGCGCCCTCCGGGGCCACCGGAGCGGCGGCCGGCGCGGCCGCGGGGGGGCGCTCGGGGATCTCCTGCGACCGGGAGGGCGCGTCCTGTCGGCGCGTGCGCGACGTGGCGTCCGGGGCGCGCGCACGCGGCGCCCGGGCGCGCGTCGGCGTCGGCGTGGTCGGACCCTGGGCGGCGACGGGACTGGCGGCCGGTGGGGCGCCGAGAGATCCGGCGCCTTCCGCCGCGAGGGCCGCGGGGGGGGCGGACGATCCCGTGCTGCGGCCCGCTGTTCCGACCGTGGGACGGGACGACCCGCGAGCGCCCGAGGCCGGGAGGGAGGGGAGCCCGGCGACCGCGGCCGGGGAAGCGTCCGCGCGCTGACCGCCCGCGACCGCGCAGGCAGAGGCGACGGCGGCCGCGGCCGGAGGCCCCGCCGCGGCGGCCCGCGCGCTGGATGCCGCTCTCGGGGCGGGAGCGACCTCCGGCGCCGCGGCAGCGGCGGCGAGGGGAGCCGAGAGCCCATCGGGGACGGCGCGCGCCGGGGCCGAGGCAGGCTCCCTGTCACGCCGCGCCTCCGGCGGACGGGCCTTCGGGGCGGGCGCCGCTTCGTCGCGGGGCGCCGCCGTCGAGGTGGCGAGCGGCGACGGCACGGCCACGGCGACCTCCGGCGCCACCGCCCTGGCGGGCGGCTGGGGCCCCTCGGCCCGGGAGGATGAAGCCTTCTCCTGGCCGGCCGGTTCGAGCGCGACGAGGCTCGCCGCCTCCGTCCCGGCGGGCGCCGCGGCGGTCGCCACGCGCCTTGCGGGTTCGCGCGGGCGAGCGACCGCGGCCGACCCGGCAGCCGTGGCGGGGGCCGCACCCGGGGCTCGCGCCGGGGAGGGCTGCGCGGAAGGCGCGAACGCCTCGAGGACCTTGTCGAACCCGGCCCCTGCCTCGGGGGGCGCGCCGCGGCTCGGCGAGAGCGCGGCGGAGGGCGCGACGTGCCCTTCCCCGGCCCGGCGGGCGCCGTCGGCCTGCGGGCGGATCGGAGAGGCTCCCTTCACGGCGCCTCCGTTCCCGGCGCCGCCATGCGGCCGACGAGCTCGGCCGCCGCCTCGGGCTTGAGCCTCTCGAGGATCGCGGCGGCGTCCGTCGGCCGGATGCGTCGGAGGAGCTCCACGGCAAGCCCCTTGTCCAGGTGGGCGACCACCTCGGCGGCCTTCTCGGGCCGCATCCCCTTCACGGTCTTCGCGAGAGCGCCGTACGGACTCGGATCGCTGGCCGGGGGGCCGGCGGACGCTTCCGGGGAGGGTGGAGCGGTGGACGGGCGCTTGTGTTCCGCGGCCTTCTGGGCGACCTCCAGCCGCTCCGTCTCCTGGCGGAGCGCGGCGCGGGCGTCCGCGATCTCCTTCGCGAGCTTCTCGAGCCGGGACCGGTCGTCGTCGCGCCGCTGCCGCGAGGAGCGCTGCTCGACCGCGGTCTGGCGGACCTCGTCGAGGAACGCCTTCGAGGTGAGCGATGGGGGCACCGCCGGGGCGCCGAGCTCCTCCGGGGTCGGGGGCACGGCCGGCGACGCGGCCGCGGCGGCCGCCGTCGTGGCGGCGGTCTTGCGCGGCGTGCGGGAGGCGTGCGCCGCGGCCTTCGGGGTCTTCGCGGGGAGGGCCGTCGAGGCCACTGTGGTCGCCGGCGCCGTGCTTGCGGGCGCGGAGACGGGCGCCACCTCCGGGGCCGGGGCGGGCGTCTGCCCGGACGCGCCCGGGCGTTGGGCGAGCGCGGAGGCGGGAAGCGGCGGAAGGGTCGGCGCGTCGGGAGGGACGGCGACCGCAGGCGGCGCCTCCACGTGGGGCGCCACGGGCGGCTCCGGGACCTCGGGATTCGCCACGGCGAGCAGGGCGGGGAGGAGGATCCTAAGCACGACGCGCCTCCGGCTGGGTCGCGAGGGCGCGCTGCAGCCGCGAGAGCGTCTCGGGGAGGAGCGTCCGTTCGGCGGGCTCCTGGCGCAGGAAGCTCTCGAGAGCGTGGATGCAGGCGATGGCCTTGTCGACGCGCGGGTTGGACCCGGCTGCGTACGCTCCCACCTCGACGAGGTCGGCCGCCTCGCGGTACGCGGCCAGCACCTCGCGCCCGGCGCGGGCGAGCTCCCGGTGGGCGGGATCGACGATGTCGCTCATGACGCGGGAGACGCTCCCGAGGACCTCGACGGCCGGGTAGTGGCCGCCCTCGGCGAGCTTGCGCGAGAGGACGATGTGCCCGTCGAGGGTGGCCTTGGCGGCATCGACGACCGGGTCGCTCTGGTCGTCGCCCTCGGCGAGCACCGAGTAGAAGGCGGTGATGCTGCCGGGGCCCGCGTCGTTGCCCGCCCGCTCCACGAGACGGGGCATGAGGGCGAAGGTGGAGGGGGGGTAGCCCTTGGTGGTGGGCGGCTCGCCGGCGGCGAGGCCGATCTCCCGCTGGGCCATCGCGACCCGGGACAGCGAGTCGACGAGGAGCAGGACCCGGCGGCCCTGGGCGCGGAAGTACTCGGCGACGGCGGTCGTGACGAAGGCCGCCCGAAGGCGCTTCACGGGGGACTCGTCGCTCGTGGCCACGACCACGACCGAGCGGGCGATGCCGTCCCCGAGGTCCCGCTCGATGAACTCGCGCACCTCGCGGCCGCGCTCGCCGACGAGCCCCACGACCACCACCTCGGCCTGCGCCTGGCGGGCGAGCATCCCGAGCAGCACGCTCTTGCCGACCCCCGGGCCGGCGAGGATCGCCATGCGCTGCCCCTCGCCCACGGTGAGGAAGGCGTCGATTGCGCGGATCCCCAGGCAGAGGGGGCGCTCGACGCGTCGCCGCTCCATTGCGGAGGGCGGCGTGGCCTGCAGGAGCGCGCGGTCCCGGAGCATGGGGACCGGGCCCCCGTCCATCGGGCGAAGGTTCGCGTCGACGACGCGGCCGAGAAGCGACGCCCCCACGGGGACCTCTGCGGCCGTGGCGCGCGGCACGACGGCGCAGCCCTCGCCGACGCCGTGGATCCCCGCGAGCGGCATGAGCCGGGCCGTGGAGCCGGCGAAGCCCACCACCTCCGCCTGCACGACGGAGCCGTCGCGCGCGACGATCTCGCAGCCGGTGCCCACCGGGATGCGCGGGAGGGCCGCCTCGACGACGAGGCCGGTGGCCCGGAGCACGGTCCCTGTGAGCGGCAGCGGGTCGAGTTCCGCGAGGGCGCGCCGGACGGCGTCGATGTCGCAGATCATCAGGCGGCGCCTCCCTCGAGTGCGGCGCGGACGGCGCGCTTGGCCTCGCCCAGGCGGGTGGCGAGTCGGCCGTCGACCTGGCCGAAGTCGGTCTCGACGAGGCAGTCGCCCGGGACGAGCGTGGGATCGGCAACGACCTCGACGCGGGCGGCGGTGAGGTCGCCGCGCCCGAGGCGCTCGAAGTCGGCCTCGAGGGCGGCGGCGTCGGTGGGGCAGAGCCGGAGTGCGATGCGTCGGGAGTCGCCTGCCTTGCGCAGCGCGGAGCGCACCAGCGAGAAGAGGGCCTCGGGATTCGCGCGGACCTCGGTCTCCAGGATCCGGGCCGCCACCTGGAAGGCGACCTCCAGGGCGTCCGCCCGCGCCTGTTCGGCGAGGCGCTCCGCCTCGACGCGAAGCGTGCGGACCGCGTCGGCGACGCGATCGAGGGCCTGCCGCCGGATCGCCTCCAGGTCGGGCGAGGGGGCGCCGGCCTCGGGGCGCGGGACCATCGGGCGGGGCGCGGGCGGGCCCGCGCCGGGCGCGAACGTGAAGGGCTCGACCTGGGAGTGGTCGGCGAGGGCTTCGAGGAAGCGCGGGCGCTTGGGCGTGGTGAGGGGCATCGGTCCTCAGGCGGGCGGTCGCGTCAGAGCATCTTCTCCGAGGGGTTTACGATGGTGATGCGGCCCTGCTGCGCGAGGTCCTGGGCGATCTTGGAGATCTCGGTCTGGGCGGACTCGACCATGGAGAGCTTGACCGGGCCCATCGCCGCGAGATCGTCGGCGAGCATCTCCGCCGCCCGCGACGAGAGGTTCGCGAGGAACTTCTGGCGGACCTCGGGGGTCGCCCCGCGCAGGGCGAGTACGAGCTTGTTGCCCTCGATCTCGCGGAGGAGCTGCTGGAGATCCCGGTCGGTCAGGTTGACGAGATCTCCGAACGTGAAGAGGCGCCCGCGCAGCTCTCCGGCGAGGTTCGGGTCGTCCTTCTCGATCTCGGCAATCACCGCTTGCTGCTCCTCGTGGTCGCAGCGGCGGAGGATCTCGAGGGCGGTGTTCTTGCCGTCGACCTTGCGCATCCCGCCGGCGACGAGCGCCTTGAGCTCGGCGGAGAGCGCCTGGCCCACCTCGCGGAGGATCTCGGGCGCCACGGACTCGATGGTCGCCATCCGGCGCAGCACGTCGGGCCGCAGCTTGTCGGAGAGGTGCTCGACGACCGAGGCCGCACGCCAGGGGTCGAGCGAGGAGAGGACCAGCGCGATCGTCTGGGGCTGCTCGCGGTGGAGCACCATGGCGAGAGACTCGGGATCGGCCTGGGACACCGGGCCGAGCACCTCGTCCGGCGGCGGGGGCGGCACGACGCCGTCGAAGGCGCGCCGGGCGGCGTCCGCCCCGAGCGCCTTCGTGGCGATGTCGCGCAGGACGTCGTCGCCGGCGGCGGCGTCGCCGCCGACCGACTCCATGGCCGCGATGAACGCGTTCAGCGCGTCGGGGACGGTGGCGGGCGAGTTCTTGCGCAGGTTCTTCGCGCCGAGCGCCACGCGGCGGAGCTCGCCCTCGGCGAGCTGCCGGAAGATGTTCGCGGCCACGTCCGGCCCCACGCCGAGCAGGACCGCGGCGGCCTTCACGGAGCCCGGGCCGGCGTGCTCGTCGGCGCCGGTCGGGGCGTTGACGACTGCGTCAGCCATTCGTGTTCCTCGATGCGGGGTCGGTCATCATCCAGGCCTTGAGGATGTGGGCGGCCCGGCCCGGGTCCTTCGCGGCGAGGTCACGCGCGCGGTCGCGCAGCGTCACCGACGGGTCGGAGAGCTGCGGCACGCCCGGGGACGGGGCCAGGGTGGGCGCAGCGGCCGCCAGTCCGGCCTCGATCTCCGCGATGCGCACGCCCGTCGGGAGGGCGGGCACCGGCCCCTTGACGGCGCCACGGCCCCTGCCGAGGAGCGCGACGAGGACGAGCAGGCCGAGGGCGGCCGCCGCCCCGGTACCGTACATCCATGTCTTGGAGGCCGCCGGAGGCGGTGGGGCGGCCGTTCCCGCGTCCTCCGAGTGCGCGAAGGGGGCGCTGGAGATGTCGAAGACGTCGCCCCGGGCGGCGTCGAACCCGACGGCACGGCGCGCGAGCTCGCCGAGCCGCTGCACCTCCGCCTCGGGACGTGGCTTTCCGCCCACCCCGTCGACGAGGACCGCCACGGACAGGCGCTTGAGGCGGGGGACGCGCGTCACGGTGTGGGTGCTCGTCCGGGAGACCTCGTAGTTCTTCACCTCGTCCTGCGTGGAGGAGCTGCCGTGGTTCGCGGGTCCGGTGGCGGTGGCCTGGGCCTGGAGCGGCTGGTTCGCCGCGGCGCCCGCCACGCCCTGCACCGAGGAGGAATCCTGGCTCTGGGTCGAGGAGACGCGGCGCTCGCTCTTCAGCACGGTGGCGTCGGGGTCGACGACGTCGGCCTGGCTCGAGACCTCGGAGGCGTCCACGGTGGCCGTGACGCGGGCCACGACCGCCCCCACGCCCACGGCCTGCTCCAGGATGTCGACCACGCGGCGCTCGAGGTCGGACTCGAGCCGCTTCTCGAAGGCCTGCGCCTCGCCCCACGGCGTGTCGGCAGCGAGCACCGTGCCGCGCCCGTCGACGACGGTGACCGCGCCCGGGGACAGGCCCGGGACCGCCGAGGCCACGAGGTGGCGGATGCCCGCCAGCTCGCGGTCTTCGAGCGCGCGCCCGGGCTGGAGGGAGAGGACCACCGCGGCCGAGGCCTTGCGGTCCTCGTCCCGGAACAGACCCTTCTCGGGCATGGTGAGGTGGACGCGCGCGGACCGGACCTGGGAGAGGCGGCCGATGGTGCGAGCGAGCTCGCCCTCGGTGGCACGCCGGAGGTTCACGTGCTGGGTGAACTCGGAGACGCCGAGGTCGCCGCGGTCGAAGATCTCGAAGCCGACCCCGCCTCCGCGTGGGATCCCGGCCGCGGCGAGCAGAAGCCGCGCGTCGTAGACCTTCGCGCCGGGGACGGCGAGGGCCGTGCCACCGGCCTCCATGCGGAAGGCGACACCGGAGGCCTTGAGCGTCGCGGCCGCCTCGGAAGCGTCCTCGGGGGTCAGGTTCGTGAAGGCATACTGCCAGGCCTCGGCGCTCTGCACCCCGCTCCAGGCGGCGACGCCGATGGCGGCGAGCGCGCCCACGAGGAGGACGAGCCGGAAGGCGGCGGGCAGCGCCGCGAAGCGAACGGGCAACTGCCTCAGCTGACGGAGAAGGGGTTCCATGGAAGAGGGCCTAGACCGTCATCCGCATGACTTCCTGGTAGGCGTCGACGAGCTTGTTGCGCACCTTGGTCGCGAGCCGCATGGCGATGTCCGCCTTCTGGAGCGCGATCGCCGTCTCGTGGAGGTTCCCGCCGCCGAGCGCAACCTTGCCGGCCTCGCGGTCGGCCTCGAGCTGCGTCTCCTCGACCGCGCCGATGGCCTTGCCGAGCTCGTCGGCGAAGTTCGAGCCACCAGACCGCTCGACGGGCGTGCCGGTCTCGTTCGGGAGGGCGACGTCGCCGAGGACCTTCCGGATCGCATCCATCGTCAGCTCCCGATGTCGAGGGCGCGCTGCGCCATCGTCTTCAGCGTGTCCACCGCGGCGGCGTTCGCGTCGTAGGCCTTCTGCGCCGTCATGAGGTTCACGACCTCGTGGATGGGGTTCACGTTGGGGAGCGTCACGAAGCCGTCGGCGTCAGCGTCCGGGTGTGCCGGGTTGTAGACGCGCTTGCCGGGGCTCGCGTCCTCGGCGACCCGCGCGACGCGGACCCCCACGGAGCCCGGGGAACCGCCGGCCTGGGCGTCGGCCGCGCCGAGCTCGGCCTCGAAGGGCACGGCCTCGAGGACCGGGTCCATCCTGCGGTAGGGCCCCCCGTCCGGGCCGCGGGTCGACTCCGCGTTGGCCAGGTTCGAGGCGGCGAGGTTCACGCGGACGCGCTCGGCGGAGAGGCCGGAGGCGCTGATGCGAAGTGCGGAGAGGAAGTCCATTCGATCTCCCGGTCTCGCTAGGCGGTGCCGTCGGAGGCGACGTAGCGAAGGATGGCGAGCTTCTTCGAGGCGGCGCGTGCGGCAGCGCCGTACTGGACGGCGTTCTCGGCGATGGCGACGAGCGCCCGGTCGGCGTCGACCGAGTTGCCGTCGATCCCCGGCGCGGTCGTGGCCCCGGCCGTCGAGGCGGGCGCGGCGCCCGGCAGGGCGGGGGCGCCCGGGAGGGAGGGCGGAGCGTACGAGGCCAGGTTCAGCGGCAGCTCGCCCGGGCTCGGTGCGGCGTCCGGGACGCTCGGCTCGGCCGGTGCGGCGGACGCCCCGGACATCGCGGCCTGGAAGTCGACGTCCTTCGGGACGAAGCCCGGCGTGTCCACGTTGGCGAGGTTGCCCGCGAGAACGGTGTGGCGGGCGAGCCGGACGTCGAGGGCCCGCTCCAGCGTCGACAACGTGGCGTCAAAGATCCTCACGCTCGCTCCTCCTGCGAGCTTCGTGCCGACAGAGGACCCAGTCCGGACGCGGCGTTTCCGGCCGCGCGGCTGGATGCGCCGGGCAGAAGCTGCCGGGCGGCCGCCTCTGCCGGGGCCGTCCGTTCCTCCTCGCGCCAGGCCCGCAGCTTGTTGCGCAGCGTGCGCAGGCCGATGCCGAGCAGGCGTGCCGCATGGGTGCGGTTGCCGTTCACCCGGCGCAGCGCCTCGCGGATGGCGATCCGCTCGAGGGAGGCGAGGTCGAGCGGCAGGGACCCCGGGAGGGCGACCTCGGCGGACACCGTGGAGCGGAGGTCCCGTTCGGCGTGGAGGTGCTCGGGCCCGATCACCGATCCACGGCAGCGCACGATGGCGCGCTGCAGGAGGTTGCGCAGCTCGCGCACGTTTCCCGGGTAGTCGTAGCGCGCGAGCAGGTCGACGACGTCCGGGGCCAGCGCCGGGGCCGGCCTTCCCATCTCGGTCGAGGCCTCGGCGAGGAGCCCTGCGGCGAGCGCCGGCAGATCCTCGAGCCGCGTGCGCAGCGGTGGGAGCACCACCGGGAAGACGTTCAGCCGGTAGTAGAGGTCGGACCGGAACTGTCCGCGCTCCACCATCTCCCCGAGATCGCGGTTCGTCGCGGCGATGACCCGGACGTCGACGGGCACCGGACGCTGTCCCCCGACCCGGTCCACCTCGCGCTCCTGGAGGACCCGCAACAGCTTCGCCTGCAGCGGAAGGGGAATCTCGGAGACCTCGTCGAGCAACAGCGTCCCTCCACTCGCCTGCTCGAAGCGGCCGGTGCGGCGATCGCCCGCGCCCGTGAAGGCGCCGCGCTCGTGGCCGAAGAGCTCGCTCTCGAGCAGGTCCGCCGGCAGGGCCGCGCAGTTCACGGCCACCCAGGGGCCTTCGGCGCGCGCCGACCGGCGGTGGATGTAGCGGGCGAGGACCTCCTTGCCGGTGCCACTTTCGCCGAGCAGGAGGACGGTGGTTGGCGTCTCCGCGACGTCGTCGGCCGCAGCCAGGATCTCGCGCATCGCCGGGGACACCGCCACGGGTTCCGGGGCGGAGGGGAGCGAGGTCGCAGGGCGTCGCGGCGATGGGGCGATCACGGCGTCTCCCCCCCTGCGTGAGATCGAGAGGCGGACAGGGCTTTCCGCGCCGCCGCGAGCTCCTCGTCGAGCCCGGTCGTCTCCGGAGCCGGACCGGTCTGCGCGGAGGGACGCGCCGTGACGGCGCGGGCGATGCGCGTCCAGCGGGGCTTCGCGAGCTCGCTCCGTTCGAGTCGCGAACGGGCGAAGTCGAGCAGGACGGCGGCGCGAACGCGATCGCCGCCAGCGAGGTAGAGCTCGGTGGCGCGTGCGAGGTGATCCGGCAAGAGCCCGGCAGAGACCTCTCCGGAGGTGTTCGCGAGCAGGTTTGCTGCGAAGACCGGGGCGCCGCTCGCGGCGGCGACGTCCGAGGCGGCTCGGGCGAGCTCCACGGCGAGGGGGCCGCGGTCCCGGGAGGGGGTGTCGAGGTAGAGGGCGAGGGCCTGGAGGCCGCGGGCGCCGGGCTCCCGCAAGGCGGCGAGGAGCACGTCTCCGCAGAGGGTCGGCTCCGCCGAGCAGGCGCCGATCGGGCCGCGCTCGGCCGCAAGCGCCTGGGCCGCCTCGAGCGCTCGGCCCTGGAAGGCGTCGATGCGCGCCTGCCGCAGGACGAGGTCGTCGCGGAGAGTGCCCGTGCCGGGGACGAAGAGGATGGCAGCGCGGGAGGACTGGAGGCAGCGGGCGTCGATCTCGCAGAGCCGGGCGCCGGCGAGGCGCCCGTACGGGCTCGAGAGCGAGACACGCCTCCACATGGAGACGGCGGCCTGGAGGTCGCCGGCGCGCGCCGCGAGGTCCCCGAGGCGCAGTGCGGCCAGGTCGCCGTGGGGGCCGCCGAGGGCCTCGCGGAACGGAGCCTCGGCTGCTTCGGGGTGGCCGCTCGCGAGCGCGCACTCGCCCCTGGCGGCGTTGCCGTCGCCCGGGCAGTGCGAGCCGAGGTCGAGGTGCTGGGGGTCGAAGGGGACGATGGGAAGGCCGTCGCGCCCGGACCAGGGGGGCACCTGGAGGAGCCGGAGCTCGAGCTGCAGCCCGGCGGAGTAGGGGACCAGGGCCGCCGCGATCTGGCGGGAGCGGCAGCGCAAGACGACCTCGCCGCCCGTGAGCGAGACCTCCGGGCAGATGGGGTGGGAGGTCGCGCGGACCTGCTGCGCGAGAGCGGCCGGGTCGCGGGAGCCGAGCACCACGCGGGAGGCGAGCGGCTCGACGCGCAGGGAGACGGGAAGCGCCGCGGACGGCAGCGGGATCTTGTCGACCGCGTCGGTGAGCTCGACGCCGCCCTGGGTCGCGACGGGCGCGGCGAGGAAGACTGCGAGGCCCGCCAGAGCGCCGACCGCCGGGGGGCGGGCCTCCTTCGTTGCGGTGGCGAGGCGTCGGAGCACGGTCGGATCCTCGGGGGCCGGTCAGCAGGCCGAGACATCCCGCGTGCGCCGCCGGAGCTTCTCGACGAGCGTCGTGCGCTGGAGACCGAGGAGATCCGCGGCGGCCTTCTTGTTGCCCTGGGTATGGGCGAGGGCCGCGTCGATGTAGGCCTGCTCGAGGCGGCGGAGCATCGTGGGGAGGTCGATGGCCTGGCCGTCGAAGGCGGGGAGCTGTGGCGGCGGGACCTCGGCGCCGCCGTGCAGGACTCGGAAGAGGGGCGTCGGCGCGGGCAGCGCATCGTCGGCGGACGGCAAGGTGGGCGCGAGGGTCGAGGCCGGGAGGCTCGGGGGCGCCGGGGCGATCTCGGACACCGGCGCGAAGGGGGACGCGAACGCGCGCCCCGGGCGCAGGTGCGCCGGGAGGTCGAGGACGCGGATGACGGGGCCCTCGGCGCACACGGCGAGCCGCTCGACGAGGTTCTCGAGCTCGCGCACGTTGCCAGGCCAGTCGTGGAGCTCGAGAAGCCGCACGACGGCCGGGTCGACCGGGCGCCCGCCGCCGCGCTGCCTCCAGAAATGGGCGAACAGGTGAGAGACGTCCTGGGGACGCTCGCGCAGGGGAGGCAGCTCCACCGGACAGACGAGCAGGCGGTAGTAGAGGTCGCGGCGGAACCTGCCGGCCTCGACCTCGGCGGCGAGGTCCCGGTTCGTTGCGGCGATCAGGCGGAAGTTCGCCGGCACCGACTCGGCCGACCCCACCGGCTCGTAGACGCGCTCCTGCAGCACCCGGAGGAGCTTCACCTGCAGGGCGAGGGAGAGCTCGCCGACCTCGTCGAGGAAGAGCGTGCCTCCCTCCGCCGCCGCCACCCGGCCGCGCCTCGCGGCGGTGGCCCCGGTGAACGCGCCGCGCACGTGCCCGAAGAGCTCGCTCTCGAGCAGCGCCTCGGGGATGGCGCCGCAGTTCACGGGGACGAGCGGCCGGGCGGCCCTGCGGCTCTTCTCGTGGAGCAGGCGGGCGAGGACCTCCTTGCCCGTTCCGGTCTCCCCGGTGATGAGCACGGTCGCGTCGCTCTGGGCGATGCGCTCACATGCGCGCACCAGGTCCACGATGGGCGAGTTCGAGGCGTGAACCAGGTTCGCCTTGGTGTCCTCGCTGCCGTGGGCGCTGACGTTCCAGTCCATCGCGAGTCTCCTCCCGGCGCCGCGCAGGGGCGTCGCAGTCGTGGCGTGCCACAGAGCAAGGGTCGGGCCATTGGCGCCAGCCGCCTGGCGGTGCGGCGAATCCGGGGCTTCCCGGGCGTCGGGACGCTGACGGCCCCGGGGTGCATTCACACCCAGTTAGAGTCGGCGACCCATCCCCTCGTCTCAGGGACACGCTATCGACGCCTATCGCCGCGGGCGGCGGCGTTCCCGCATTCTCGCTGGGTGAATGGGGATCGGAGGAGCGGGTGGCGAAGGCGGCGGTGCGCCCGGCTCGCACCCGTGCGCACCGGCGCCGTCGGCAAGGGACGTGCAGTGGCCAGGGCGCGTGGTGAAGGATCCTGCGCCAGAGCCCGGTCACCGCCTGCTCGCGTCCATCCCCGCGGCCGGTCAGGCGGTTGACGAAATCGCCATCGGCGTGGCGGAGACTGCGCCCGACGGGTCAGTCGTGCACGCCAATCCCGTGGCGCGTGCGCTCCTCGACGGGCCGTCGGGCCCCGCGCTTCGGGACGCGCTCCGCGAGATGGCCGACCGCGCCGTGACCGGCGGTGGTCATCTGGAGGCACAGGTGCGCGGCCCGGCGGGAGAGGTGCGCCTGCTCGTCGCCCGCGGCCCCGGGGATGCCTGCATCGCCTTCCTGGAGCGCGACACGGAGCGCGCCAGCCGCACGCAGGTGAGGATCCTCCGGTCGATGCTGGCGAGCGTGTGCGAGGGTGGCTCGGCCGCCTCCGCCGGCGCCGCGGCCCTCGTCTCGCTCGCCTGGGCGCTGCCGGGCGCCCAGCTCGTCCTCTACGCGGTGGACGCCGACCAGGGACGCCTCGTGGCCCTCGCCCACGCGCGGGTGCCGCCCTCGAGGGCCGCAGCGCTCGCCGCGCTCCCGCTCGACGGCGACTCGCCGGCGGCCCAGGCCGCGCGCTCGGGGGCACCCTGCCGTGCCGTCGCGTCGGCGCTCGTCGGTGCGCCCGAGACGGCACTCGCTCTGCCGGTGAAGAGCGGCAGCGAGGTCCTCGGCGCGCTCTTCGCCTCGGGATCCCCGGCGCTCCTCGGGGAGGCGGCCCTCCGGATGCTCCAGGGCATGGCGGATGCCGCCGCGACCCTGCTGTCGCGGGAAAGGCAGGAGGCGTCGCTCGCGCGAGAGCGGCACGCGAGGCGGCAGCTGGAGGAGCGCGGCGAACGCGCCCGGCGCGTCGAGGTGCATCGCCAGGGGCTCGCGACGGTGGGGCGCCTCACGGCCTGCATCGCGCACGAGATGAACGGGCCGCTCGCGTTCATGCGGACGAACCTGAAGGTGCTCGGCGACCACGCGGAGCGCGTCCGCGCCGCGTTGGCGCCCGGGTCCGACCCGGGCGGCCTCCGGGAGATCGCCGGGGAATCGAGGGAGATCGTCGAGGAATGTCTCGAGGGACTCGACCGGATCGGATCCGTGCTCCAGTCGCTGCGCGGGCTCCTGCGGGACCCGACGGAGCGCATCCGCTTCCATCCCTCCCAGCCGGTGCGGGAGGCGGTCGAGGTCTTCCGGCGAGCCCGGCGGGGCCAGTGCGACGTGGAGCTCGTCGTGGAGGAGGACGTCCCCGAGCTCGAGGGCTCGCCTGCCGTGCTCTCGCACGTCGTCCTGAACCTTCTCGAGAACGGGCTCGACGCCATGGACGGCGCGGGCTCGCTCCAGGTCCGGGCGCTGCGCGCGGACCGATCGCTCCGGCTCGAGGTCGAGGACCGCGGCCCCGGAATCCCCGGCGACGTGCGCGGCCGCATCTTCGAGCCCTACTTCAGCACGAAGCCGGTCGGACGCGGCACCGGGCTCGGCCTCTATGTCTGCCGCGAGCTCGTCACGCAGATGGGCGGCCGCATCGGCTTCGAGAGCAGTGGCTCGGGAACCGTCTTCCACGTCGAGCTCCCCGGGGCCTGAGGCTCGCGCGCCGGACCGCCTGTCCACGCAAGCGGACGGCTCTCCGTCATCTTGACAGGGCTCCGGCGCGCCCCCTAGAGTCCGGGCCGCCCCCGTCCGGATGGCGGGCGACCGCGCTGTCATGCCCTTCGTCGAGAAGCCCCCGGATCCTCTGGCCCCGGCCCGCGCCGCGTTCATCGCGCCGGAGACGCGCTGGTTCGTCCTCCCCGGGGGCCTCGAGCTGGAGTCGGGGGCGAGGCTCGCCGCCGTCCAGGTGGCGGTGAGGACCTGGGGGGCCCTTGCCCCCGAGGGCGACAACGCGGTGGTCGTCTGCCACGCGTTCACCGGATCGGCGGACGTCGACCGCTGGTGGACGCGGATGTTCGGGCCGGGACAGGCGCTCGACCCCGAGCGCGACTTCATCGTCTGTTCGAACATCCTGGGGAGCTGCTACGGGACGACGGGCCCCGCCTCCGTCGACCCCGCCACCGGGAAGCCCTACCTGGGCGCCTTCCCAGCGGTGACGTTGCGGGACCTGGTCCGGGTCCAGGCGGAGGTCGCCCGTGCCCTCGGGGTCCGGCGGGTCCGCGCGGTCGTGGGGGGGTCGCTCGGGGGGATGCAGACGCTCGAGTGGGCGCTCATGTACCCCGACCTCGTGGACTGCATCGTTCCCATCGCCAACTCGGCGCGGCACTCCGCCTGGGCGATCGGCCTGTCGGAGGCCCAGCGTCAGGCGATCGCCGCGGACCCGCGCTGGCGCGGGGGCCAGTACGACCCGGCCGACCCGCCGGCGGACGGGCTCGCCGCAGCGCGCACCATGGCGATGTGCACCTACCGGAGCTTCGGCAGCTTCGAGCAGCGCTACGGCCGAAGGCTGCAGGCGCCCGGGCTCTTCGCCATCGAGAGCTACCTCGGCTACCAGGGGAAGCAGCTCGTCGACCGCTTCGACGCCGCGACCTACCACGCGCTCACGCGGGTCATGGACACCCACGACGTGGCGCGGGGCCGCGGGGAGTACGAAGACGTCCTGCGAAGCATCCGGCAGCCGGCGCTGGTGGTGTCCATCGACAGCGACGTCCTCTACCTCCCCGAGGAGCAGCGCGAGATGGCGCGCCTCATGCCGCGCGCGCGCCTCGCCCGGCTCGAATCCCCGCACGGCCACGACGCCTTCCTCATCCACGTCGAGGAGCTCTCGGCGCTCGTCGCGGAGTTCCGCGCCGGCGTGGAGGGACGCGCGCGTCCCCGCCGCCCGGTGGCCGCGCCCGCGCGCGGGCAGGGGGTGAGCCTCTTCGTGCTCGGGAAGGGCAAGGTCGGCTCGGAGTTCCTCGAGCAGGTGCGCGGGCAGGCAGGAAGCCTCGCCTCCGACTACGACATCGCACTGCGCGTTGTCGGAGTGGCGGATTCCCGCGGGACGGCGTTCGACGAGCAGGGCATCGACCTCTCGCGGTGGCGAGAGGCGCTCGCCCAGGCTCCCGCCGGGGGGCCCTTCGGCGTGCCGGCAGGCCTCGGGATTCTCGACCGCCTGGCGCGCCTGCCAGGGCCGGTGCTCGTGGACCTCACGGCGTCACCGGACCTTCTGCCCGCGTACGAGGAGGCCTTCCGCCGCGGCATCCACGTGATCGGCGCCAACAAGCGCCCGCTGTCGGCTCCCTGGATCGAGCGGGAACGCCTCTGGTCGGCGCGACGGGAGGGACACGTCCACTTCCACTACGAGACGACGGTGGGGGCGAGCTTGCCTCTCATCGACACGCTGAAGAACCTCGTGCGCACCGGCGACCGCGTCCGTGCGCTCGAGGGGGCGCTCTCGGGAACCATCGGGTTCGTCATGGGCGAGGCAGAGAAGGGCACGCCGATGTCGCTCGCGGTGCGCTGGGCGCGCGAGCTCGGGTACACGGAGGCCGACCCCCGCGACGACCTCTCCGGCCTCGACACCGCGCGCAAGGCGCTCATCCTGGCGCGGGAAATGGGCATGCACGCCGACGTCCGCGACATCGCCATCGAACCCCTGCTCCCGGCGGACGCGACGGTGCCCGGATCCCTGGAAGACCTGTTCGAGGCGCTGCGCCGCCACGACCGGGCCTTTGCCGCCCGGGTCGAGGCCGCCCGGGCCCGCGGGAGGGTGGTCCGCTACCTCGCTCGCGTCGACGTGGCTTCGGGGTCCATCCAGGTCGGGCCCGTCGAGGTCGCGCCAGACCACCGGGCGGCCCGGCTCCGGGACGTCGAGGCGTACGTCGCCTTCACCACGGACCGATACCTGGCGAGCCCGCTGCTCGTGCAGGGAGCGGGCGTCGGGGGCGCGGTCACCGCCGGCGGCGTCTTGACCGACGTTCTGCGGGTGGCCGCGGCCCTGGGAGTGCGGGCGAGCTGGAGCGGGTAGCGCAGGCTCAGAGGAGCCTGCCCTGGGCCTCGGCCCCGAACCGTGAGAGCCAGCCCGACATGCGCAGCTTTCTCCGGGTCGCGTCCGAGCTCATGTAGCGCACGGTCCCGTAGATCGGGCGCTCCGGGCCCCAGGGCCGGTCGTAACGCCCGAGGCACCAGAAGATCCCGCTCGCCGAGTTCGGGTCCCGGCCGTCGAGCGCCCACCGGTCGTTGAGCGCCAGGAGGCGAGCGAGCGCGTCGCGCGGCGTCGTCGACCAGGCGAGGACCCTCTTCCCCCACAGCATCCGGAGGTAGTTGTGGATGCGCCCCTCGCGGCGCAGCTGGTTCTGGGCGGCGTTCCAGATCTCGTCGTGCGTCCGCGCCTCCTCGAGCTCCTCGGGCCGGTACGCCGCCTCGCGCCGATCGGATGCGTGCGCCTCCAGGGTCTGCCGCGCCCAGGCGGGCAGGGAGTCGAAGGAAGAGGCCGCCTCGGGACGACGCGCGAGCATGTTGAAGCCGAGCTCCCGCCAGGTGACGAGCTCGTCCAGGAACGCCCCGGCCTCGGGGCTCATCCCCCAGAAGCCCTCTTTCGCGCCGCGGCGCTCGTCGCCCAGCCGCGCGGGCGTCCAGCGCTCCCGCCGGACGACGGCGCGAAACACCTCGTGGACCGAGACCTGGCCGAAGTGGAGCCACGGGGAGAGACCGCTCGAGGCGTCGGCGTCCGGGTGGCTTCGCTCGAGATAACGGCCGAGGCGCTCGGCGACGAAGGAGCGGAGGACGGCCCGGCCCGCGGCGCTCCCGCCCCGGCACCCCTCCGCCGGCGGCACGCCGTGGTCGATGGGAAGGGCGGCGAGCGCCGACGGGTCGGCGCGAAGCAGTCCGTCGGTCGCTTGCGGATAGAGCCGGAGCACCTCGTCGCGGACGCGGGCGCCGCCGAGCCCGGGCAACTCCAGCGGGTCCGGCAGGGGCCCGCGCTCGATGTGCGAGGCGAGTTCCCGCTGGAGGAACCGCCGGAAGGCGTACGCCGTGGGGAACACCGCATGGGTCGCCCGGATGGGGAGCAGGCCGTTCGAGTCCACCGCCTCGAGGCGCACCCCGAGCCGCCCGCCGGCCGCCGAGAGCATCCGCGGGAGGAAGAAGGCGGGGAAGTCGTCGGTGACGACCACGCAGGCATCGCGGGCGAGCGCCTCGAGCAGCCCACGCCCCGCCCCGGGGTCGGGCTCGACGTAGGCGAGGCTGGCGACGCCCGCGTCGGCCAGGGCGCGCGCGTTCTCGGCCATGCCCGGCAGTACGAACGAGTGGAGCCGATCGCTCGCCCACGGGTAGCCGACCCGGAGCGCTTCGAGGACGAGCAGCGGGCGCCCGAACTCCCGGCACCACTCCGCAGCCCGATCGAGCGCGAAGTTGAAGGCCACGCGCCGGGCGGTGGTCATCCAGTAAAGGACGTGCCGGCCGCGCGGGTTGGGGGGGGCGCCGTTGACGGCGCGGACGCGGACCTCGGGTACCGTCTGCCTTCGCCTCGCCATCTCTAGGCCGCGACCTCACTCATGGGTTGCGAGGCGGCGCTGCGGCGAGCGACGCGCCGGCACCCCCAGCTTCGCATCCCGCGGCCCCTCCCGAGGAGGCTGGCACGAGGCGTCGGCCCAGGCATCCGCTTGCACGCGCGACGAGGACCCACATGGGCTCCCCTCCCGGCCTCAGCATCTAACGCGGCGGCGGGCCGGACGCCTCAGCGCGCTACGCCGGCGAGGCCCCGACTGGGCCCGTGCGGGCGCGGTCGTGCAGGCTATGTTCGCGCCATGATCGGACCGAAGATCCAAGACGCCCTGAACGCCCACGTCACCGCGGAACTCTTCAGCGCAAACCTGTACCTCGCCATGTCGGCCTACTGCGAGTCCAAGGCGTTCAAGGGATTCGCACGCTGGCTAAGGGTGCAGTACTTCGAGGAGGTCGAGCACGCGCACAAGATGCTCGACTACCTCGTCGCCCGGGGGGGCGTGCCGGCGGTCGGGGCGGTCGCCGCTCCGCCGCGCGAGTTCGGGACCATCCTGCAGGTCTTCGAGAAGGTCCTCGAGCACGAGCGCCACGTGACGCAGAGCATCGACGAGCTCTACCGGGCGACGGTCGCGGAGCGCGACAGTGCCGCGCAGGTATTCCTCCAGTGGTTCGTCTCGGAACAGGTCGAGGAGGAGGCGAACGTGCAGGAGATCGTGGACAAGCTGAAGATGGTGGGCGATCGGTCCAGCGCCGCCCTCTACCTCGACAAGGAGTACGGGAAGCGGCAACGCAGCTCCGCATAGACTGCGCCTCGCCGGCGCGACGTTCCCTGCGAGGGGAGCGCCCGCGCTCCCGGCGCCGAGACCCTAGTACCCTTCGCCGTAGAGGAGGCACTCCTGCCCATCGGGCGGAGGGGAAACGCTCACCGGCGGGTCGTAGGTCTTGTCCGCTGTCTGCGTGCAGGTCGGGGTCGGGAACAGGCACGTCCAGTCCCGGCGCTTCATCAGGACCCCGTTCTCGAAACCGTACTGGGAGCACTCGTAGCCCGCCGCGGTCCAGTCGTGGAAGCAGCTCACGACCTGGTAACCCGAGGGCCAGAGGTCGTAGGGCGAGGGTGCGCTCCCTCCGCAGGCGGCAAGGAGCGACAGGGTCACGATGGCCCGCTTCATGGCTACGCTCCCGCGGCGGAAGGCGAACCCCCGCAGCAACGGACACCTGCGCACTCTCCTCGATCCTCGAGGTCGGCCGCCGATGCCCTGAAGCGTGCTCCCCGCAGGTCGCGGGTGGCAGTACCTATCCGGGTCGGGACCCGACGAGATGCCGACCTCTCGCGCGGCGGCCGGTGCCCGCGGTCTCGGGCCCGCGCCGGCCGCGGTCGCGGCTGCGACGAGCGGCGACGTCATCACCGCGACGAGGAGGGTGAGGGAGCTGGCTCCAGGCGTCGTGCTCCCCGGACAAGCCGCCGTCGGTCCCGTTGCGGAGCGGGCTCCACTCGCCCGCCCGCTCCGGAACTCCGTCGGCGATGCACTCCAAGGGTCGCTTCGCGAGCGGCTTGTCCTGCTGCGCGGGTGGCGCCCGGCGAACAGCTCGGGGACGGGAGCCGTCGTCAGCCGACTCGCGCATTGCCCTGGAAGGGCCTTGCGGCGGCGCCGCGCGGTGGTCAGCGTAGGGGGGCGACGGACGCTGGCCGGCGGCGGGGGACAGTCCCCCTTCCCTGGAGACCCTTGCCTCCGGCCGCGCCCGTCGTAGGGCGCGGCCCCTTCCGCCAGGACGATGCTGCTGAGGGTGGCGCGGTCCTCGAGGGGCGGGCCGCCGCCCGCCCTTGATCTCTAGCCCATCGGCGACCTGGAGGGCTGCCTTCGCCTTGCGGCCCGTTCTGGCGATGGAACTGCCCGGGCGCCTCGCGGCGCCCGGTGGCCCCCCGAGACGCTCTCGATGCAAAGGCGGCGTCGGGCACGGCGGCGGAGGCCGGTTTGACCGGCTACTTCGCGCCGCGAGGGATTCGGCGCGGCGCACTGGATGCGGGGGCAATGGGAGGGAGGGGCGCCTTGACGAGTTCCACGCGGGCGAGCACGCCGGCCGGGCCTTCGCGAGAAAGGCTCGTCGCCCTGCAACCCGAACCCGCGACGCAACCGGCCAGGGTGCACTCGGAGCAGAACCCACGGCGGTAGGATGCCGTCCCCGGGCAGTCCGGGCAGAGACAGGGCCAACACGCGGCGCCTCGGCTGGATGCGAGCCGCCGCGCCAGGGCGCGGGTGCGATACGCCCCCCACGTCGCGATCACGGCTACGGCCAGGGCGAGCCCGGTGAGGAAGCCCATGTCGTTTCGGATGCCCGACCGAGGCCGGAAACTCCACTAGCTCATGGTTCGGGTCCTGGCGGACCCGCCCCACCCTTGGGGTCGGCCGGCATTCTTCCGCGAGGACGGGAACGCGTCCAGGCCGTGGGGAGTTAAGGCGCTCCACGGCCGGGCCCTCCCGTCACCAAGGTGGGGGTCGGCGAGGCCCCGGACCCGGCTTCCTAAAGTGGCGCGGGTGCCGTGCCGCCGTTACCGTCGCCCCGCGAGCGGGAGTGCGCAGCGCTGTCGGCACCTGCCCCCCCCGGTGTCGCGACGTTGCGTCGCTCCCGCTCGCGCCTTTCGGGGCGGTTCCCGGGAGTGCGCTAGCCTGGCGGTCGCGGAGGCGAGCACCGAGCCATGGATACCGGCCACCACAAGGCTGTCGCGCGGCTCACGCTAGGTGCCGCGGCACTCCTCCTCGCCGTCGCCGCGCCCGACCTGGGGATCGCGCTCGGCGCCAGGCTGATGTTCCACCTTGCGGGGTGGGACGGAGGCAGCGAGGAGCAGGTGAAGCAGGCCGAGCGCCGGCTGGCGGCGATCGAGGCCGAGAGGGCCACCCTCGAGGAGCGGGCGCGGCGAGGTCCGGCGGACCTCGCGGTCAACGAGCGGCGCGCGAGGCTCGGTGACGAGCAGGACAGGGCGAAGCGCGTCCTGGAGCGCCTCCGGGGAGAGCCTCCGCCCGCCTGGGCGAAGCGCGCGCTCCGCGTGGCGCTCGTCGTCGGCCCAACCCCGTTCGTCCTCTACATCCTCTACGGGTTGGCGGCTTCGGTGCGCCGCCGGGCGCGGGCGCCAGCCGCCCGCGGCTGAGGGCCGATCCTGGCGGCGGCTCGGGGTTCGGTCGAATGCACGGGAGCCCCGCCCCGAGGCGGGGGACCGCGGGTGCTCTCCGTGGCGGTCAGGGAACGAGGACGGCCGCACCCCGCAGGCGGCCGGCGCGCAGGTCGGAGAGCGCCTCGTTGGCGCGCACGAGGGGGTAGGGGACCACCTCGGTGCGGATGGGCACCCGGGGGGCGAGGGAGAGGAACTCCTCCCCGTCCCGCCGGGTGAGGTTGGCGACGGATCGAACCGCGCGCTCGCCCCACAGGAGGGCGTAGGGGAACGAGGGGATGTCGCTCATGTGGATGCCGGCGCACACGACCGCCCCGCCCTTCCGGAGACAGCGAAGTGCCGCCGGGACGAGCGCGCCGACCGGGGCGAAGAGTATGGCGGCGTCGAGGAGGCGGGGGGGCGCCTCGTCCGAGCCGCCGGCCCAGGATGCGCCGAGTTTGAGCGCGAAGGCGCTCGCCTCCCGGTCGCCGGGGCGAACGAACGCGAGCACCTCCTGGCCTGCGTGGCGCGCGAACTGGACGACGATGTGGGCCGCGGCGCCGAATCCGTACAGGCCGAGCCGTCGTGCGTCGCGGACGAGCTGCCAGGCGCGGTACCCGATGAGCCCAGCGCACAGGAGCGGCGCGGCTTCCGCGTCCCCGAAGGACGCGGGAAGCGCGAGCGCGAAGCGCTCGTCGACGACCGCGCGGTCCGCGTAGCCGCCGTCGAGCTGGTACCCCGTGAAGAGGGCCTGCTCGCAGAGGTTCTCCCGGCCGGACCGGCAGAACTCGCACTCCCCGCAGGTCGAGCCGAGCCAAGGCATGCCGACCCTGTCGCCTGCCTTGAAACGCACGGCGGCCGATCCCGTCCGGAGCACGCGTCCGACCACCTCATGCCCCGGCACGAGGGGGCGCTTGGGATGCGGGAGCTCGCCGTCGACGACGTGGAGATCGGTGCGGCACACTCCGCAGACGCGCACGTCCAAGAGCAGCTCGCGGGGGCCCGGAGCCGGGTCGGGACCTTCCTCGAGGGTGAGCGGCTGCCCCGGAGCCCGCAGCACCATGGATCGCATCGCCGCGAGAATAGCCCCCTGGCGCGCCCTGGCCGGGCGTTTTCCGCTGGCCCGGAAGGGGAGCGCCCGGTAAAGGTGTCGGCCAACTCCGAGGAGCCCGCGATGGCCCTTCCTGCCGACGACCGGGACTTTCGCCTGCCGGACGACGTCCGCCCGGTGCGGTACCAGGTCCACCTCCACGTCGACCTCGAGGCGCGCCGATTCTCCGGGCGCGCCCGGATGTCCCTCGAATTGGGACGCCCCACGGCCGAGGTTGCGCTGCACGGTGCCGGTCTCGAAGTGACCCGCTCCACCTTCCGGGTGGGCGGGGAGGACCGGATCGCGCGGACGGAGCCGCTCCCGCGGGCCGAAGCGCTCCTCTTCCGACTGCCGGAGGCCCTGCCCGCCGGGCCCGCGGAGCTCGAGGTGGAATGGACCGGGCAGTTCAGCGATGGCCTGCGGGGCCTCTACCGCGCCGGCCCCCTCGCCGTGACGCAGTTCGAGGCCTCCGACGCGCGGCGGGTCTTTCCCTGCTTCGACGAGCCCGGCTTCAAGGCGCCCTGGGCCGTCACCCTCGAGGTCCCCGGCGGCGCGGTCGTCCTCGCGAACGGGCGCGAGCGCTCCAGGACGGTCCGGGGCGACCGGGCGATCGTCGAGTTCGAGGAGACCCCGCCCATCCCGACCTACCTCGTCGCCCTCGCCGTGGGACCCCTCGGGTCGTCGGCGGAGGCGTTCGCGGGCGCCGTTCCCGTCCGGACGTGGTCCGTCCCGGAGAAAGCCTCCCTGACCGGGTTCGCCCAGGAGGTGGCGCTCGCGGTGCTTCCGCGCCTGGAGGAGTACTTCGGGCTGCCGTACGCGTTCGGGAAGCTGGACCAGGTGGGGGTGCCGGACTTCGAGTTCGGGGCGATGGAGAACGCGGGGCTCGTGGTCTATCGCGAGGCGGCGCTGCTCCTCGACCCGTCGACGGCCGCGCTCGCCGTGACGAAGCGCGTGGCCGAGGTGATCACCCACGAGCTCGCCCACCAGTGGTTCGGGAACTGGGTGACGATGAAGTGGTGGGACGACCTCTGGCTGAACGAGTCCTTCGCCACCTGGATGGCCTTCAAGATCGTGGACGGGTGGCGGCCCTCGTGGCGCATCTGGCTCGACTTCGACCAGGGGAGAAGCGCGGCGCTCCATCTCGACGCCCTGCGGTCGACCCACCCCATTCGTGCGGAGGTGAAGAACCCGGAGGACATGGGGGAGGCCTTCGACCTCATCACCTACGAGAAGGGCGGTGCCGTCCTGCGGATGCTCGAGGCCTGGCTCGGCGAGTCCGGCTTCCGGGAAGGGATCCGCCTCTACATGCGGAGGTTCGGACGGGGGAACGCCACCGCCGAGGACCTGTGGGCAGCGCTCGAGGAGGCGACGGGCCAGCCGGTGCTCGAGCTCGCGAACGCCTGGATCCGCCAGCCCGGCTACCCCATCGTGACGATCGAGTCGTCCGGACGGGAGCTGCGGCTCTCGCAGTGGCGCTTCTTCGCCGACCCCGGCGCGGCGGAACACGGGGTGTGGCCTGTTCCCCTCCTCGTACGGTTCGCCGACGCGACCGGAGTGCGCGAGGAGCGGGTGCTGCTCCGCACCCCCGAGGCCGGGCACGTGCTCCGAGCCCGGGGAGAGGTGCGCTGGGCTTACGCCAACGGCGGGGTGACCGGCTTCTACCGGGTCGACCACGGGGCAGGCGGGGTCCGGGCGCTGTCTCGCCACCTCGGCGAGCTCGCCCCGGCGGAGCGGGCGGCGCTCCTCTCCGACGAATGGGCGCTCGTGCGCGCGGGGGTCCGCGGCCCGGAGCCCTTCCTCGACGTCATCGCGGCGCTGGCCGGCGAGGAGGACCGCGCCGTCCTCGACGAGCTCGTGAACCGGCTCGCCGCCATCGAGCACCGGCTCCCCGGCGAGGCGGCGCGCGACCGGTTCCGCCGATTCTCCTCCTGGCTCCTCCGCCCGTCGCTCGCCGCGGTCGGCTGGGACGCACGGGGCGGGGAGGGGGACGAGGACCGGCTCCGGCGAGCGGCGCTCGTCCGAGGCCTCGCCCTGGTCGCGCGCGACGCCGACGCCACCGAGGAGGCCAAGCGGAGGTTCGACCGATACCTCCGCGGGGACCGCGCGGCGCTCGAGCCGAACCTCCACGACGCGGCAGTTGCGGTCGCCGCCCGCGGCGGGGACGCCGGCCGATTCGAGGAGCTGCGACGGCTGTACCGGGAGGAGAAGGACCCAGCGTACAAGAGGCGCTACCTTCTCGGCCTCGCGCTGTTCGAGGACCCGGCGCTCGCGCGGCGCGCGGTGGAGATGCCATTCGGGGACGAGGTCCCCCTGCAGGACCTCGCGTCCTTCGCAGGCGCCCTGTTCGGGAACCGCGCCACCGCCGACGGGTTCTGGGCGCTCGTTCGCGCCGGCTGGGGCCGGCTCGAGGAGCGGCTCGCGGAGGCGCCGCTCATGCTCCGCAGGATCGTGGAGGGAGTGGGCGCCCTCACCGAACGCCGGCACCTCGAGGAGGCGGAGGCGTTCTTCGCCGCCCACCCCGTCCCCGCGGCGCGCCAGGGGATCGCGCAGACGCTCGAGCGGCTCCGGCTCGACGTGGAACTGTGGGAGCGGATTGGCCCCGCCGTCGAGGCATGGCTCGCGGGCCGGCCCGGGGCGGCGCGGTGAGCGAGCACGTCGAGCTTCCCCGCCGGTGGACGCCGCCGGCGCTGTACCTCCTGCTCGACCTGCCGTACGGCGCCGCGGTCGGCTACCTCTCGGTCGCGGTTCCGTTCTGGCTCGCGGCCCGCGGCGTCCCCCTCGCCGACATCGCCGCCCTGTCGGCGACCGCCTTTCTCCCGCACGCGCTCAAGATCTTCTGGGTGCCGCTGCTCGACGTCGGGTCGCACCGGAGGGCCTGGTACCTCGCCATGGTGGGGGGAACCGCGGCGCTCCTCGCCATCCTCTCGAGCTTCCCCCAGCTCGTGGACCGACTCTGGCTCTACACGGTGCTCCTCACGGCCCTCCAGGTCGCGGCCACGACCGGACACGCCGCCCTGAACGCGCTCGTCGCCGTCACCACCCACGAACGGGACAAGGCCAAGGCCGCGGGCTACTACATGGCGAGCAACGTGGGCGGGACGGGCCTACTCGGGGCGCTCGCCCTCTGGCTCGGATCGCACGTGTCGCCGAGCGCGGCGGGGCTCGTCCTCGCCGCCATCGTGCTCGTGACGGGCGCGGGGGCGCTCATGATCGTGGAGCCCCGCGGAGAGGCAGGAGCAGTGGGGAGCGCGCTCGGGCTCCTCCTCCGGCGCCTCGGCGCCATCGCGGCCGACCTCTGGCGGACGGCCCGGAGCCGGGAGGGGTTCACGGGCCTGCTCATCAGCCTCGCCCCCGTCGGCTGCGGGGCACTCACGAACCTCTTCTCCGGGATTGCCCACGACTACGAGGCAAGCCAGAGCCTCGTCGAGGTCGTGAACGGGTTCGGTGGCGGGCTCGCGGGCGCGCTCGGGTCGCTCGTGGGCGGGGCGCTCGCGGATCGGATGAACCGCCGGCTGGCCTACGCGCTCGCCGGGGGCGTGACGGCGCTCGCGGCGATCGCCATGCTCGCCGCGCCCATGACGCCGACCACCTACGCCTGGGGAACGCTCTCCTACAGCTTCGCGAACGGAATCGCCTTCGCAACCTGGGCGGGGATGGTCCTCGACGTGGTCGGGACGGGGGCCGCGGTGGCGACGAGCTACGCGCTCTTCGTCGCGAGCTCCAACCTCGCCATCAGCTACGTCACGGCGCTCGACGGCTGGGCGAGCGGCTTCCGCGGGCTGGACGGCGGCTGGCCGTATCCGGCCGGCGCGCGCGGGGCGCTCGCGTTCGACGCGATCATCACCTTCGTCGGGATCGCACTCCTCCTCGCGATGGTCGCGGTGACCCGGCGCATGGGCCCGGCCGCGCCCCGCTCCACGCCCTGAGCGGTGCCCCTTCCTCCGGGCCTTGCTTCCGCGGTAAGGCAGCATCCATGGAGGCCGTCGCCGCGCTCGTGCTCGTCGGGGCCAGACCCCGGAAGGCGGCCCTACCCGTGCTCGCCGGAGCCGTCGGCTCGCACGCCGGGACGCGGTCCTTCCCGGTCCGCGTCGCCGCTCCCGGCCGGGAGCTCGAGGACGCGATCCGCGAGGCCGGTGCCCGCGGCCCCGTCGTGGTGGGGTGGTCCCTGTGCTCCTGCGACCTCGCGGCGGCGGCGCAGGAGCGCGCCCGCCTCGCCGCGACCGGGCGCGCCCTGCACGTCGCCGGCGGGCCGCACCCCACCGCCGATCCCCTCGGCGTGCTCCGGGCCGGCTTCGACCTGGCAGCGGTCGGCGAAGGGGAGCGATCGCTCCCGGAACTCCTCCTCCGCATCGCCTCCGGCGGCGATCCGCGCGGGGCAGGCCTCGCCTGGGTCGAGGAGGGGCGGCTGGCGCGCGGGCCTCGCCCCGCCGCCGTGGACCTAGACCGGTCCCCCCCGTTCGCGCCGGACCTCGACTGGTTCGGCCCCATCGAGATCACGAGAGGCTGCCCGCACGCCTGCCGCTTCTGCCAGACCGCCCAGCTGCAGGGCGGGCGGGTCCGGCACCGCTCCCCCGGGGCGGTGGGCCGATTCGTCGCCGAGATGGCCGCCCGCGGCAAGCGCGACGTCCGCTTCCTCTCCCCGAGCGCGCTGGGGTACGGCTCGACGGACGGGCAGGCCTCCCCGGCCGCGGTGGAGGAGCTCCTGGCCCGCGCCCGCGAGGCGCACGGGCCGGGGGGACGCCTCTTCCTCGGCAGCTTCCCGTCCGAGGTGCGGCCCGAGCACGTGTCCCGAGAGGCTCTCGCGATCCTCCGGCGCTTCGTGGCGAACGATCACCTCGTCATCGGGGCGCAGACCGGATCGGAGCGGATGCTCGCGGCGAGCCGCCGCGGGCACGGGGTCGAGGAGGTCCGCCGAGCCGTCCGCATCGCGCTCGAGGCCGGCTTCCGGGTGAAGGTCGATCTCGTCTTCGGCCTTCCTGGCGAGCAGGAGGACGACGCCCGCGCCACCCGGCTGCTCATGCGGGAGCTCGCCGGGATCGGCGCGGAGCTCCACGGCCACGCCTTCCTGCCGCTCCCGGGCACGCCGTGGCAGGGCGAGGCCCCGGGCGCCCTCGACCCCGAGACGCGGCGCGAGCTCGAGCGCCTGGCCTCGCGGGGACGGGCGAGCGGCCGCTGGAGGCGGCAGGAGGCGCTCGGGCAGGCGCTCGCGGCGGCGGCCCCGCGCCTGCCCGACTGGAGGGGGCGCTAGGGGCGTGCGGGCGTCTCCCCAGGAACTCGAGGAGGGCCTCGGCGACGGCGTCCGGCCGGTGGCGCATCATCATGTGGCCCGCGCCGGGGAGGGTCCGGCGCCGGACGTCCCGGAACGCGACCAGCCTCCGGTCCATGTCGGGCGGCGGCGGCATCTCGCTCTCCCCGGCCTCGAGGAGCAGAACCGGGCAGCGAATGGCGCGCCAGTAGGCGCGGGCCTGGGCCAGCCGGAACGGATAGGGACCGCGGGTGACGTGCATCGGGTCGTGCTTGAACGCCCGGCCGCCGGAGACAGGAACGGTTCCCCGCTCCGCCAGGAACAGCGCGACGTCGGGAGGGCAGCGCGGGTCGAAGGTGCGAATCCGCTCGGCGCACGCCTCGATGGAAGGCAGGGGCCTTGGGCCGCGCAGCCGCGCCCGGCGCACGCCGTGGATCCAGTCAGCCGCCCGGTGGGGCAGGTCCGCGTCCTTCACCTCGCCCACGTGGATGCTCTCCATGGCCACGAGGCGCTCGGGGCGGTCCGGGAAGGTGCCGGCGTAGAGCGCGGCGATGGACCCGCCCATGGAGTGACCGACGAGAACGAGGCGGTCGCGCGCGAGCTGGTCCACGATGTCGGCCACGTCGTGGACGTAGTCCATGAAGTGGTAGTAGCCGCCGGCCCCGACCCGCTCGCTGTCCCCGTGGCCTCGCAGGTCCGGCGCCACGACGTGGTAGCCCTCGGCGGAGAGGGCGGGGGCGACGAAGGCGAATCCCCACGCGAGGTCGAGGAACCCGTGCAGGCAGAGCACGGTGGTGCGCCCGCCCCCGTCCCACTCGAGGAGGTGGTGGCGCAGGTCGTTCGCGACGATCTCGCGGTGCGTGGGGTGAGTGTCCCGCATTGCGATTGGAGACTACCAGGGACCGCCATGCGGCCGCGCCCCGCGCCTCCTCGCGCGCAGGATCGTCGCCCCTTCCGGCGATCGCGCGCCGCCGTGCGTGCCCTTCCGCGCAGCCCGGCGCTCCTCGGGAGCGGCTGCGCCCGCGGGCGGCGTCGGGCGCGCAGAACCCCGGAGGGCCGCGGCGCCGCGCGGGGGGAGGTTGTACAAGGGTTCTCCGAGGAGGACGCATGCGCGCGGTCTGGATCACGCGACACGGAGGGCCGGAGGTCCTCGAGGTGCGGGAATCGCCGGAGCCCGTTCCCGGGCCCGGCGAGGTCCGCGTCCGGGTGCGGGCGGCGGGCCTCAACTTCTCCGACGTCATGGCGCGGCTCGGCCTCTACCAGGACGGTCCAAGGCTGCCGGCGGTCGTCGGCTACGAGGCCTCCGGCGTGGTCGAGGCGCTGGGCGAGGGCGCGTCGCGCTCGAGGCCTGGAGAGCGCGTCCTCGTCCTCGCCCCCCGCGGCTGCCAGGCGGAGGCGGTGGTCGTCCCGGAGGGGCAGGTCTTCTCGATGCCGGATGGCATGAGCTTCGAGGAGGGGGCAGCTCTGCCCGTCAACTACCTCACCGCGTACCACGTCCTCTTCCGCCTCGGGAACCTCCGGCCCGGTCAGTCGCTCCTCGTCCACATGGCCGCCGGTGGGGTGGGGACCGCCGCCCTGCAGCTCGCCCGGACGGTCCCGGGTGTGACGGTCTTCGGTACCGCCTCGGCGGCGAAGCACGGCTTCCTCCGGGACTCGGGGTGCGACCACCCCATCGACTACCGGGCCGCGGACTACGCCGAGGAGGTGCGCCGCCTCACCTCCGGGCGCGGCGTGGACCTGGTCATCGACCCGCTCGGGGGGGCGGACTGGAAGAAGGGCTACCGGCTCCTCCGGCCCGCAGGCCTCCTCGTCGCCTGCGGGTTCGCGAACCTCGCCGGGGGCGAGCGGCGGAGCTGGCTGCGCGCCCTGCGGCAGATCCTGCAGGTGCCGCGCTTCTCTCCACTCAGGCTCATGACGGAGAACCGGGGCGTCGCGGGGGTCTACCTCGGCGCCCTCTGGGCCGAGGCGGCCCTCATGACGGAGGAGCTCCACGCGGTGCTGGCGCTCTACCGGCAGGGCTCGGTGCGGCCGCGCGTCGACTCCGTCTTCCCCTTCGAACGGGCGGCGGACGCGCACCGCCGCATCCAGGAGCGAAAGAACGTCGGGAAGGTCGTCCTCGTGCCGGAGGTCATATGAACCGTGCGAGGAAGTCGAGCACGCGGCCCTCCGCCCAGTAGCGGGGCCGCCACGGCCAGCCGGCGACGAACGCCACGTGGCCACCTCCCGGCGTGACCTCGAGCGTCACGGCGGGGTTCGCAGCGGCCGCGTCGAGGGGGATGGACGGTGCGGGGACGAGCGGATCGTCCGCCGCCGAAAGGAGCAGGAGCGGGTGGCGCACCGCGCGGACGAGCGGGCCGGAGCTCGAGCGCGTCCAGTAGTCCTCGGCGCCGGCGAAGCCGTGGAGGGGGGCGGTGACGATCTCGTCGTAGGCGGCGAAGGTGCGGGCGGCGCGCACGCTGCGCGCGTCCAGGCGTCCCGGGTGCTCGGTCGCCTTGGCGAGCGCCTTGCGCCGCAACCGGCGGAGGAAGCGCTCTCGGTAGACCCACGGCCAGAACCCGGAGCCGTCGAGGGCCCGCGCGCACGCGGCGAGGTCGAACGGCGTGGAGACGGCCGCCGCGGCGCGAACCTCGGACGGGACCGCGGGGCCGCGCTCGGCGAGCCACTTCACGATCTGATTCGCGCCGAGCGAGAAGCCGCAGAGGAGCAGCGGGCGCCCGGGCGCCTCGGTCGCCAAACGGCGGACGACGGCGTCGAGGTCTTCGGTGTCGCCGGAGTGGTACTGGCGGATCAGCCGGTTCGGCTCGCCGGAGCAGCCCCGGAAGTTCCACGCCGCGACCGCGAGGCCCCGTCGCGCCGCGCAGGCTGCGAGGCCGCGCACGTAGGGCGCGCGGGAGCTTCCCTCGAGGCCGTGGGAGATGACGAGCAGGGGTGCGTCCGGCCCGGGACCGTCGATCCGGTCGAGGTCGAGGAAGTCTCCGTCGTCGAGATCGAAGCGCTCGCGCCGGTACCGGGGGCGGGGGAGCGGGCGGGCCACGCTCGCGAAGACGGTGCCAAGGTGGCGGCCGGGAAGCCAGCGGGCGGGGGCGAAGGCGCTCACGGGGGGCGTTTCCTACCGCAACCGGCCGCTCCCGTCACGGCTTCCCCGGCCAGCGCAGCGCGCGACCCCGCTCGACCGCCAGGCGATGGAACTCCGCCAGGGCGCGCGCGGCGGCGCGGTCCCCGAGGAGGTCGAGCGCTGCGGCGATGGCCTCGAGCGTGGACATTCCCCCGGGGACGGTCGGGCGGCGGAGGCGATCGCTCGGGGGGGCCTCGAGCGAGAGCCGGGGGAGCGCTTGCAGCGCGGGGATGCGCTGCAGCATGCGCCGCGCCTGTGCCCACGTCCCGTCGAGGACGACGAGGACGTCCAGGTCCGGAGGGGGGGCGGCCGCTCCCCCCGAGGGGAAGAGCACCGCGGCCCGCCCGGGCGCGATGCGCGCCTCGCCGAGGGGGGCGCCCGCCAGCCCGTGCTCGAGGACCTCGCAGCGCTCGAGTGCGAGAGCCGCCCAGCGGCCGGTGTTCGTCGTGCGGACGCGTTCGGAGGCATGCCGGACGAGGACGATCCGCGTCGCGGTGCGCAGGCGCGGAATCGACGGGCACAGGCAGTGGGCCGGGGGGAAGTAGCACCGCGGGCAGCGGCGCGAGAGGTCGGGGACGCGGGTGCGCAACCGTGCCCTAGTGCTCGGCGCCGCCGACCAGGAACAGGTTCACGCCGCTTCGCGCCCACCCTTCCTCCGCGGCGAGGAGGTCGAGGGCGAGGGTCGCGACGTCGTCCGCGAGGGGCTCCGCGCGCGGGGACTGCTCCCGGTAGAAGAGCTTCACGTAGGCGCGGCACGAGGAGCAGGCCTCGGCGCGGACGCCCGCCGGCCCGCCCTCGACGGCGAGGTAGGAGATCCCGGCGGTCGAGCGGCAGAGCCAGCACTGGATCCGCGGCAGGTTCCATTCCGAGCCGCACAAGGAGCAGGCGAGGTAGCGCAGCTTGTCGTCCCCGAGGACGACGCCCGCGACCGGGGGAGAGGCGCAGACCGGGCAGCCGGAGCGGGTGCGTTCGACGCTCGAGGCGGGGAGGCCCGCCGCGAGCGACGCGAAGTACACCTGCAGGGCCGCCGCCACGAACGGGGCGGCGGCGAGGTCCCCCGGCCCGGGGGCGCCGGAGAGGGTCTCGTCGGCGAGCGCCTCGAGGTCCGCGGGCGAGGCGGCGGCGAGCCGCCCCATGGCCGCGCGCGCGGGCGCGGGCCAGGCTCCAGGCCGGAGTCCCGAGAGCAGCGCCCCGAGCCCGGCCCGCCAGTCGGCGTGGCGCCGCAGCCGCGTGGCCCGGAGCGGTACCTCCGCGGGAAGGTCGCCGGGTGCGGACCCGGGGCGCACGAGGGGCAGGGCGGCCCGCTGCGCGCCGACCATGTCCGCGAGCGCGAGGAGGAGGTCCTGCATCGGGTTCCCCGGCGCGAGTTCGCGCAGCCGCTCCGCGCGCCGCCGGAAGAGCTCCGCGGGACGCGGCAACCGGAGGTACTCGATCTCGCCCGGGAGCGCCTCGGGCGGGGCCTCGGTCATGGGTTCTTGCCCGTGATGCTCCGGAACCAGCCGGGGTGGTGGAAGCGGGCCCAGGCCTGGGTGACGGTTCCGCGCACCATGGCCCGGATGCTGCCCTTCGTCCAGAACGCCGCGTACCAGTGGACGCCGATGCCCACGAACATGACGAACGCCGTGACGGCGTGCAGGAGGCCGGCCGCACGCCGCAGGAATGGCGGGAACCGCGGGGCGAACCACGGCTGCCACATCACGATCCCGGTGAGGAGGAGCACCCCGATGATCGGAACCATCGACCAGTACATGAGCTTCTGGCCGGCGTTGTACTTGCCGGTGTCCGAGAAGTGAGCCTCCTTGCGCATGTAGCGGAACATGTTGCGCACCCAGTGCGAGTCGGCCGCGGTCCAGCGGTTGTCCGCCCGCAGGCGAAACGCGTACGGGTAGAAGAGCAGGACGAGCACGACCCCGCACACCGGGTGGACGAAGCGCATGAACTGGCCCCCGCCGAAGAGGGCGGAGAGCCAGAAGAAGAACGGCGAGAACATCGCGAGCCCCGACAAGAACAGAAGGACGAAGGCGATGGCGATGATCCAGTGGACGACGCGCTCGCGGTTGCCGTGGCGCAGGATCTTGCCGTCCGGGAGCAGGAGGTCCTGGTCGCGCTCGCTCATGGCTTCGCCTCCTGGGCGCCGGGCCCGGCGCTCCCTTCCCCTTCCTCTGGCACCTCGAGGGGTCCGTGGCGCATGTAGTGCAGGATGCCGGCCACGAGCACGCTGAACATGGTGAGGACGCCGACGGCCCGGGCGGCGGTGGACCGCCAGAGGGCGAGGAGCGGGCCAATGCGCGGGTCCTTCGGAAGCCCATAGGCCTCCGGACGGTCCCCGTGGGGCAGGACGAAGAAGACGTGGGTGCCGCCCACGCCGGGCGGGTTGTAGACCGCGGCCTGGGAGAAGCCGCGCTCCTGCAGGTCGGTGATGCGGCCCTGCGCCTCCTCGATGAGCTCGGCGCGGGACCCGAACGACAGCGCGTGGGTGGGGCAGGACTTGATGCAGGCCGGCTCGAGGCCCACCGCCACGCGGTCCGAGCACAGCGTGCACTTGTAGACCCGGCTGTCCTCCTTGCGGAGCCGCGGGATGTTGAAGGGGCAGCCGGAGATGCAGTAGCCGCAACCGATGCAGTGGTCCTGCTGGAAGTCGACGATGCCGTTCTGGTACTGGACGACCGCGCCGGGGGACGGGCAAGCGCGCAGGCACCCCGGGTCGGCGCAGTGCAGGCAGCCGTCCTTGAAGATGAGCAGCGCGAACCGCCCGTCGACCTCCGTCTCGTTGAACTTCATCACCGTCCACGACTGGTCGTCGAGGTCGGGCGGGTTGGTGTAGGCGCCCTGGAAGGTCCCGATCGTGTCGCGGAGGTTGTTCCACTCCATGCAGGCCGCCTGGCAGGCCTTGCACCCGATGCACTTGGAGAGGTCGATGAGCTTCGACACCTCCGGCTGGAAGGAGCGGGCGTCGGGCGCGACCGAGGTGGTCGTGGCGGAACGCGCGCGGATGTCCTGGGTCTCGAGAGCCATGGCGCGCTCCTCAGGCCTTCTCGACGGCGACCAGGAACGCCTTGTACTCCGGCGTCTGGATGTTGGCGTCGCCGACCGGGGGCGTGAGCGTGTTCGCGAGGTAGCCCTTCTTCGCAAGACCCGTGAACCCCCAGTGAATGGGGATCCCCACGACGTGGACCTCCTTGCCCTCGATGACGAGCGTGGGCAAGCGCTTGGTCACGAACGCCTTGGCCTTGATGGCGCCCCGCTTGGAGCGCACCTGCACCATGTCTCCGTTGCGGAATCCCTTCTGGCGCGCGAGCCCCTCGGGAACTTCGACGAACGCCTCCGGCTGCAGGATGGCGGGGATCCGGGCGTGCTTCGTCCAGAAGTGGAAGTGCTCGGTGAGTCGGTAGGTGGTGGCCACGCAAGGGAACTCGTCGGGCCTCCCGAAGGCCTTGGCGTCGTTCGGGAACACGCGCGCCGCCGGGTCGTTGAGCACCTTGCCGAACGGGTTCTCCAGCAGCAGGGCGTCGAAGGGCTCGTAGTGCTCCGGGAACGGGCCGTCGGCCATGGCCGGCGCCCAGAGGCGGGCGACTCCCTCCGAGTTCATGATGAACGGGTCCATCCCATCGGAGGGCGGCGAGTCCACTTTGAAGTCGGGGACGTCGTTGCCGACCCACTTCTGGCCGGTCCACCAGATGACCTTCCGGGAGGCGATGTACGGGGTCCCGGCGGGGTCGCAGGAGGCGCGGTTGTAGAGGATGCGGCGGTTCGCTGGCCACGACCAGGCCCAGCCGAGCGTCAGGCCGAGGCCGCTCGGATCGGCGGTGTCGCGTCGCGCCATCTGGTTGCCGGCCTGCGTGTAGCAACCCGCGAAGATCCAGCAGCCGCAGGCCGTCGTCCCGTCCGCCTGCAGGACGGCGAAGCCCGGAAGCTGCTCCCCCGCCTTCGCGAGCAGCGCCCCCGGCTGCTTGGGGTCGGGGACGTCGGCGAGGGCGGAGCCGTTGAACTCGCGGGCGATCTCCTCCGGGCCCGGGGCGCTCGGCGTCCGGTAGCTCCAGGTGAGCTTCAACACCGGGTCCGGGAAGGCCCCGCCCTCCCTGGCGTAGAGCTGCCGGAGCCGGAGGAAAAGCTCCCCGACGATCTCCGGGTCACCCTTCGCCTCGCCGGGCGGCTCGGCGGACTTCCAGTGCCACTGCAGCCAACGGGAGCTGTTCACGAGCGACCCGTCCTCCTCCGCGAAGCAGGTGGACGGCAGCCGGAACACCTCGGTCGGGATCTTGGCCGGCTCGACGTCGTTGTACTCCCCGTGGTTCTTCCAGAACTCGGAGGTCTCGGTAGCGAGCGGGTCGATGACCACGAGGTACTTGAGTCGCGAGAGGCCGGCGAGGAGCTTCGGCTTGTCCGGGAAGGACGCGAGCGGGTTGAAGCCCTGGCAGACGTAGCCGTTCAGCTTCCCCTGGCTCATGAGCTCCATGACGCGCAAGGCGTCGTAGGGCGCGTCGACCTTGGGGAGGTACTCGTAGGCGAAGTCGCTGTCGCTCGTCGCCGCCGCCCCGTACCAGGCCTTCATGAGCGAGACGAAGAACTTGGGGTAGTTGGACCAGTAGTTCATCTGGCCCGGCCGCAGAGGCTTGAGCGTCCGCTTCTCCAGGTACTCCTTCAGGTTCGGGTCGTCCTCGGTGGGGAGCGTGAGGTAGCCGGGGAGCGAGTTCGACAGGAGCCCGAGGTCCGTGAGGCCCTGGATGTTGGAGTGGCCTCGCAGGGCGTTCACGCCGCCGCCGGCCATCCCCATGTTGCCGAGCAGGAGCTGGATGATGGCGATGGAGCGGATGTTCTGCGATCCGACGCTGTGCTGGGTCCAGCCGAGCGCGTAGAGGCTCGTCATGGTGCGGTCGGGCGCGGCGGTGCTGGCGATGATCTCGCAGATCTTCAGGAACGTGTCCTTGGGCGTCCCGCAGACGCGCTCCACCATCTCCGGCGTGTAGCGCTGGTAGTGCTGCCGCATCCGCTGGAGGACGCAGTCCTCGTCCTGGAGCGTCGGATCGACCTTCGCGTAGCCGTCCTTGTCGAGCTGGTAGGTCCAGGTGGACTTGTCGTACCGGCGCCGATCCGGCTCGTAGCCGCTGAACAGGCCCTCCTCGAACTCGAACTCCTCGTTCAGGAGGAAGGAGGCGTTCGTGTACGCCTTGACGTAGTCCTCCTGGATCTTCCGGTTCTCGAGGAGGTAGCGGATGACGCCGCCCAGGAAGGCGATGTCCGAGCCGGGGCGGATGGGGGCGTACAGGTCGGCGACCGCGGCGGTCCGCGTGAAGCGCGGGTCGACGACGATGAGGCGCGCCTTCTTGCGGGCCTTGGCCTCGACGACCCACTTGAAGCCGCAGGGATGGGCCTCGGCGGGGTTGCCGCCCATCACCAGGACGACATCCGCGTTCTTGATGTCCACCCAGTGGTTGGTCATCGCGCCACGGCCGAACGTCGGGGCCAGACCGGCCACCGTGGGGCCGTGTCAAACACGGGCTTGGTTGTCGAAGCAGACTCCTCCGAGGGCGCGGACGACCTTCTGGAAGATGTAGCCCGTCTCGTTGGACGAGGCCGACGCGGCGAGGAAGGCGGTCGTGGTCCAGCGGTTCACCGTCTGGCCCTTCGCGCTCTTCGCCGTGAAGTTCCGATCGCGGTCCTCCTTCATGAGGCGGGCGATGCGCTCGAGGGCGAAGTCCCAGGAGACGCGCTTCCACTCCGACGACCCCGGGGCGCGGTACTCGGGGTGGCGGAGCCGGGTCGGGCTGTGGACGAAGTCGAGGAGGCTCGCTCCCTTGGGACACAGCGTCCCCCGGTTCACCGGGTGGTCCGGGTCCCCCTCGATGTGGATGATCTCCGTGCGGGCGTTCTTCGCGCGATCGCCGAGCCCGTAGAGGATGATGCCGCACCCCACCGAGCAGTACGGGCAGGTGTTCCGGGTCTCGCTCGTGGCGGTGAGCTTGAAGGGCCGCGCGTCGGCGAGGGCGCGCTCGGGCGAGAAGCCCAGGGCCGCGACGCTCGTCGCTCCGAGCCCGGACGCCGTGAGCTTCAAAAACCCTCTTCGGGTGACGTTCATGTCTCCTCCCTGGCCGCCACGATTGGAGCTTAGTTAAAGGGGAGCGCCCCTCGAGCGCCGAGCCCGAAAGGGGCGCGCGTTGCGCGCCGCGTCACAGAACGCTCTCGACACCGACACGGCAAACGTTAATTCTCTGGCGCTGCGCCGCGGCGCGATCCACTCATGGCGGACGAACTGATCCTCGAGACCCGTGACCTGGCGAAGGAGTTCCAGGGATTCGTCGCGGTGAACGGCGTGTCGCTCCGCGTGCGAGCCGGCTCCATCCACGCGCTCATCGGCCCGAACGGCGCGGGCAAGACGACCGTCTTCAACCTGCTCACCCGTTTCCTCCCCGTGACGCGGGGCACCATCCTCTACAAGGGGGCGGACGTGACGCGTGCCGCGCCGGCGGACCTCGCCCGTCGCGGGCTCGTGCGCTCGTTCCAGATCTCGGCCGTGTTCCCGAGTCTCACGGCCCTCGAGAACGTGCGGGTGGCGCTGCAGCGCAGCCTCGGCACCTCCCTCCACTTCTGGCGCGCGGGGCGGACGCTCGAGGTCCTCGACGGGCGTGCCCGCGAGCTCCTCGCCGCCGTCGACCTCGAGCGCCTCGCCGACACGCCCGCGGGGGAGCTCCCCTACGGCCGCAAGCGCGCGCTCGAGGTCGCGACGACGCTCGCGCTGGAGCCGGAGCTCCTGCTCCTCGACGAGCCGACCGCCGGGATGGGGCACGAGGACGTGGGACGGACCACCGACCTCATCGCCCGGGTGGCGAAGGGGCGGACCGTGCTCATGGTGGAGCACAACCTTTCGATCGTCGCGAACCTCTGCGACCGGATCACCGTGCTCGCCCGCGGAAGCGTGCTCGCGGAGGGCAGCTACGCCGAGGTCTCGCGCGACTCCGCGGTCCGCGAGGCCTACATCGGCGGGGCGGGGGGGGCGGCGTGAGCCCCGCGTACGCCTCCGGCGCCGAACTCCTTCGGGTCCGCGACCTGCACGCCTTCTACGGCGAGTCGCACGTCCTCCACGGCGTCGACCTCGACGTCGACGAGGGGGAGGTCGTGACGCTCCTCGGGCGAAACGGCTCCGGGCGCACGACGACGCTCAAGTCCATCCTGGGCCTGGTGGGCAGGCGAACGGGCTCGGTGCGGCTGAACGGTCGCGAGACGGTCGGGCTGCCCACGCACCGCATCGCGCGCCTCGGGATCGGGGTCGGCTATTGCCCGGAGGAGCGCGGCATCTTCGCCAGCCTGTCCACCGAGGAGAACCTGCTGCTCTTGCCGCGGCTCGGGAAGTCCGGGATGTCCCCGGAGGAGATCTACCGGATGTTCCCGAACCTCGAGGAGCGGCGCCGCAGCCAGGGGACGAAGCTCTCCGGGGGCGAGCAGCAGATGCTCGCCATGGCGCGCATCCTTCGGGCGGGCGCACGGCTCTTGCTCCTCGACGAGATCACCGAGGGGCTCGCCCCGGTCATCGTGGAGACCCTCGGGAGGGTCGTGCGGGAGCTGAAGGAGCGCGGCTACACGATGGTGCTCGTGGAGCAGAACTTCCGCTTCGCGGCCCCGCTCGCCGACCGGCACTACCTCCTCGAGCACGGGCGGGTGGTGGACATGATCGAGGCCGGGCAGCTCTCCGGCCGGATGGATTCGGTGCAGAAGTTCCTCGGAGTGTGAACGAAAGAAAGGACGACCGCATGAACCGAAGGATCGCCTCCGCGCTGCTCGCCGCGTCTCTGTGCGCCCCGGCAGTCGCCGCCGACGCCGCCAAGGGCAAGGTCTCCGACGACGTCGTGAAGATCGGGGTCCTCACCGACATGACCGGGTACTACTCCGACCTCGCGGGCCCGGGATCGGTCGAGGCCGCGAAGATGGCCGTCGAGGAGTTCGGTGGCAAGGTCCTCGGAAAGCCGATCCAGGTGGTCAGCGCGGACCACCAGCTCAAGGCCGACGTCGCCTCCACCGTCGCCCGCCGCTGGGTCGACGAGGAACACGTGGATGCGATCGTGGACCTCGTCTCCTCCTCGACGGCGTTCGCGGTGATGCCCGTCGCCGCCCAGAAGAAGGTGATCACGCTGCTCTCGGGCCCGGGCACGACCGCCATCACCGGCGACAAGTGCACGCCCTACACCGTCCACTACACCTACGACAACTGGGCGCTCGCGAACGGCACCGGCGGTGCCGTCGTCAAGCAGGGAGGCACGTCCTGGTTCTTCCTCACCGCCGACTACGTGTTCGGGAAGTCGCTCGAGGCCGACACCTCCGCGGTCGTGAAGGCCGCGGGCGGCAAGGTCCTCGGCGACGCGCTCTTCCCGTCGCCCGGCACGACGGACTTCTCGTCCTACCTCCTGCAGGCGCAGGCGTCGGGCGCGAAGATCATCGGCCTCGCGAACGCCGGCCAGGACACCATCAACTCCATCAAGCAGGCGAACGAGTTCGGCATCACCAAGGCCCAGAACCTCGCCGGCCTGCTCGTGTTCATCAGCGACGTGCACAGCCTCGGGCTCCAGACCGCGAAGGGCATGTACCTCACGACCGCCTTCTACTGGGACCGGGACGAGGCCTCGCGGAAGTGGGCGAAGCGGTTCTTCGAGCGCACGAAGCGCATGCCGACGATGGTGCAGGCCGGCGTCGCCTCGGCGGTGGGCCACTACCTCCAGGCGATCCAGGCGGCGGGCACGGACGACGCGGACGCGGTGATGGCGAAGATGCGCGAGATGCCCGTGAACGACTTCTTCGCGCAGGACGGCCACATCGGCCCGGACGGCCTCCATCGCCACGCGATGTACCTCGCGCAGGTGAAGACCCCCGAGGAGTCGAAGGGGCCCTGGGACTACTACAAGATCCTGAAGACCATCCCGGCCGCGGAGGCCTTCCCGAGCGTTGCCGAGCAGAAGTGCCCGTGCAACCCGCCGTACCTCGACGCCGCGAAGTGCCCCTACGTGAAGAAGTGACCCGGACCTGAGGCCTCCGGCGCGGCGCCGCGCCGCGCCGGGGCCCCGCTCCCATGACGCGCGCCCTCTTCGGACAGCTGCTGCTCGGGCTCATCAACGGCTCGTTCTACGCGCTGTTGTCGCTCGGCCTGGCCATCATCTTCGGGCTGCTCGATGTCGTGAACTTCGCCCACGGCGCCCAGTACATGATGGGGGCGTTCCTCGCGTGGATGGGTCTGCAGTACCTCGGGGTGAACTACTGGTGGGCACTCCTCCTCGCGCCGGCGGTGGTCGGGCTCTCCGGCATCGCCGTCGAGCGGCTCTTCCTGCGCCGGCTCCAGGGACTCGACCCGCTCTACGGGCTGCTGCTCACCTTCGGCCTCGCCCTCATCATCGAGGGGCTCTTCCACCAGGGCTACGGAAACTCCGGCAACCCGTACCCGGTGCCCGAGGCACTCCGCGGCGGCTTCGACCTCGGCTTCGTCTACCTGCCGCGGTACCGGGCCTGGGTGGTGCTCGTGTCGGCCCTCGTCTGCTTCACGAGCTGGTTCGTCATCGAGCGCACGCGCCTCGGCGCCTACCTGCGCGCCGGCACCGAGAACCGGCGGCTCCTGCAGGCCTTCGGCATCAACGTGCCCCTCATGTTCACGATCACCTACGGCTTCGGGGTGGGGCTCGCGGGCTTCGCGGGCGTGATGGCGGCCCCCGTCTACCAGGTGAGCCCGCTCATGGGCTCGTCGCTCATCATGGTCGTGTTCGCCGTGGTGGTCATCGGCGGGATGGGCTCGATCCTGGGCGCCATCGTGACCGGCGTCGGCATCGGGCTCGTGGAAGGGCTCACGAAATTCCTCTACCCGCCGGCGGCGAGCGTCGTGGTCTTCGTCATCATGGCGCTCGTGCTGCTCGTGCGGCCGGCAGGCCTGTTCGGGAGGCTCAAGTGACCGCGCCGCTCTACCGCCGGCCGGTCTTCCTGGGCTACGCGGCGATGGTCGTGGTGGGCGTCTCGGCCCCCTTCGTCGTCTATCCCGTCTTCGCCATGAACGTGCTCGTCATGGCGCTCTTCGCGAGCGCGTTCAACCTGCTCGTCGGTTACGTTGGGCTCCTCTCCTTCGGCCATGCCGCCTTCCTCGGGTCGGCGGCCTACGTCACCGGCTACGCGGCCCGGACCCTGGGGCTGCCCGTGATCCTCGCCGTCCCGGCAGGCGTCGTCGTCGCCGCGGTCCTCGGGCTCGTCTTCGGGGCGCTCGCCCTCCGGCGCTCCGGCATCTACTTCGCCATGATCACGCTCGGGTTCGCCCAGGTGATCTACTTCCTCGTCGTCCAGATGCCCTGGACCGGGGGGGAGGACGGGCTGCAGGGGATCCCGCGGGGGAGCTTCCTCGGGTTCGACCTCTCGGACCGCCTGACGATGTACTTCTTCGTCTACGCCGTGTTCCTCGGCGCCTTCTTCCTCATCCACCGCATCATCGACTCCCCCTTCGGGCACGTGCTGCGCGCCATCCGGGAGAACGAGCCGCGCGCCGTGTCGCTCGGCTACGACGTCGCCCGGTACAAGCTGCTCGCCTTCGTGCTCTCCGCCGCGCTGGCGGGGCTCGCCGGCTCGCTGAAGGCCCTCACGCTCCAGTTCGCGACCCTCGGCGACGTGACGTGGCAGCGCTCCGGGGAGGTCGTGCTCATGACGCTGCTCGGCGGCATGGGCACGGTGATGGGGCCGAGCGTCGGCGCGCTCCTCGTTCTCACCCTCGAGAACTACCTCGCCAGCCTGGGCTCCTGGGTGACGGTCATCACCGGTGCGGTGTTCGTCATCATGGTGATGGCGTTCCGGCGGGGCGTCGTCGGGGAGGTCCGGGCGCTCGTCAAGCGTTCCTTCTAGGACCGGAAGCAGCGGCCGCGCGGCCGCGAGGAGGACTGGGCATGGCGCAAAGCCTGACGGACAAGGTCGCCTTCGTGACCGGCGCCGCCGGAGGCATCGGTCTCCGCATCGCCGAGGCGCTCGCCGCGGAGGGCGCAAGGGTGACGGTCGCGGATCTCGACGGTGCAAGGGCCAGGGCCGCCTCGGAGCGGCTCGGCGCCGGGGCCATGGGCCTCGCGGTCGACGTGACGAGCGAGGCCCAGATGGTCGGCGCGCTCGACCGCACGGTCGCCGCCCACGGGCGCCTCGACATCCTCGTGAACAACGCCGGGCTGCAGTACGTGTCGTCCATCGAGGAATTCCCGGCGGAGAAGTTCGAGTTGCTGCTGCGCGTGATGCTCTTCGCCCCGTTCCTCGCCATCAAGCACGTGTTCCCCATCATGAAGAGGCAGCGGAGCGGGCGCATCCTCAACGTGGCGTCCATCAACGGCCTCGTCGGCTTCGCCGGCAAGTCCGCCTACAACAGCGCGAAGCACGGCGTGATCGGCCTGACCAAGGTGGCGGCGCTCGAGGGAGCCCCCCACCGCATCACCGTCAACGCGCTCGCCCCCGGCTACGTGGACACGCCGCTCGTGCGCAACCAGCTCAGCGACCTCGCCCGCACCCGCGGGGTCCCGCTCGAGCGCGTCCTCGAGGAGGTCATCTACCCGCTCGTGCCGATCAAGCGCCTGCTCACCGTGGACGAAGTGGCGGCCTACGCGCTGTTCTTGCTCTCCGAGCAGGCCGCGGGAATCACCGGTTCGGTGGCGGTGATGGACGGCGGCTACACGGCGCAGTGACCCGGCCGGGCCGGGCGGCCCGGGCCGGCAAGTCTCCGACGTCGCGGCGGGCGCCTCGGAGCGGGCCGCTGACGCTCGAATGGTTGGACGGGGACCTGGCTCCGGCCCGGCGGCGGGGCTCTAGCTCAGCGGGGCCCGGGCCGGGGTCAGCCAGACCTCTGCGCCGACGCGGAACATCGCGGCGGGGATTCCGAGCTCGTTCGGGTCGGCGGAGAGGAAGGCGGCCATGGCCATCGCGGCGTCGGCGCGGCGCGCCGCTTCGTCCGGGATCGGGCCGAGCTCGCGGCGCGTCTCGAAGACCGCCTCGACGAGTTCCTTCACCGTCGGCTGGGAGGGGAGGGACGAGCGGATGCGGAACAGGTAGCGGTCGATGGGCTCGGAGGTCCCGAAGGCGAAGGTCACCACCGTGTCGATGGCGCAGTCGACCTCGTTCTCGGACTGGAGGCGCTCGACCTCGGCGTCCACGGCGATGGTCTGTTCGGTCATCTGCATGAATCCATCTTGCCCAGAAGATCCGCGGGGTTTAGTCCCGCGACGCAGTGACGACGAAACCGCACACGCGGGCGCACAAATTCCCCGGGTCAGGGGCGCGGGTCTGGGTCCACCGGTGGGTCGATGGCGAAGTACGCCGCGAGCAGCGAAGTGGCCGTCTCGCGGTCGGACGCGAAGCCGGGCGACGAGGAGCGATCCGCGAAGACGGCGTCCACGAGTTCGGCCACGGTCGGCGACGGGGGGAGCTTCGCGGCGACCGTCTCGGGCGCGTCGTCGCGCGAGAAGCCGAGCAGGGCGCGCAGCGCGAAGTTCAGGTCCCGGGGGTCGCTGAGGCTGAAGCGGGCGTGGGGGGAGTTCACGCTACGATGATGCGGTACGGCATCGATCGCCGGCCATCCCGCGCCCGGGTGAAGTCGCGCCGTACCCGGGTCCCCGCTGACGGAAAGTTGGCTGCGATGCTACGCTTCGGGGCGTGCATGTGGGACTGGTCCTCACCGGCGGTGGCGCGCGAGCGGCGTACCAGGCCGGTGCGCTTCTCGCGCTCTCCGAGATCCTCCCGCGGGGCCCGCTTCCCTTCCGCAGCCTCTGTGGCATCTCCGCGGGCGGCGTGAACGGCAGCTTCCTCGGTGGCAACCTCGACGACTTCCCGGACGCTGCGCGGAGGCTCGCCGACGTCTGGCGCGAGATCACGCCCGACCGCGTCTACCGGACGGACAGCCGGCGGATGCTCTCCATCGGGACGCGCTGGATGCGGGACCTGTCCACCGGCGGCCTCTTCGAGCGCAGCCGCATCAACTTCCTCCTCGACGCCACCCCGCTCCGGGACTTCCTTCACGAGAAGCTGCCGCTCCTCCGGCTCCGGGAAAACCTCGCGTCGGGCGCGCTCGAGGGATTCGCGGTCACCACCACGAGCTACGCCACGAGCGTCGCGGTGACCTTCTTCGACGGCAACCCCGCGATCGAGCCCTGGGTCAGGGCCACGCGCGTGGGCATTCGCGAGAGCATCCGCCTCGACCACGTGATCGCCTCTGCAGCCATTCCCATCTTCTTCCCGCCCGTGCGCATCCGGGGCACCTGGTACGGCGACGGGAGCGTGCGCATGACCGCGCCGCTCTCTCCTGCCGTGCACATGGGGGCGGAGAGGCTCGTCGTGGTGGGTGTGAGGCGCTGGCGGGACCCGGGGGAGCTCATCCCCCCGCGGAGGCCGCCCCGGAAGGACTCGCTCGCCCCCTCCGAGATCGCCGGCACGCTGCTGAACGCGGTCTTTCTCGAGTCGATCGAGGCCGACGTGGAGCGCCTGGAGCGTCTCAACCAGCTCGTCTCGCTCGTCCCCCCGAAGGATCGCGGCCGCGTGCCCCACCATCTCCGGCCCATCCCGGCCCTGGTGCTCCGCCCCTCTCGCGACCTCGGCAAGCTCGCGGGAGACCAGTACCTCCGGTTTCCTCGCTTCCTGCGCTACCTGCTCTCCGGCATCGGCGCGAACGGCGCCAATGCGTCGGACCTGCTGAGCTACCTCGCCTTCGAACCGGTGTACGTGGGCCGGCTCGTCGAGCTCGGCTACGAGGACACGATTGCCCGCCGCCACGAGATCGAGCTCTTCTTCGGCGACGAGCGCACCCCGCCCGACCGGCGCGCCGCACTTGAGCGGCAGCCCGCCTCGCGCTAAGGGTTGAGCCATGCCCAAGGCAAAGCAGATCTCCGCATGGGTCGAGAACCGGCCAGGGATGCTCGGCAAGGTCGCCGACGCCCTCGGCGCGAAGAAGGTGGACATCCGCGCGTTCATGGCGGCCTCCCTCGAGGGGAAGGGCTTCCTGCGCGTGGTCGTCGACAAGCCGGCAGCGGCGCGCCGGGTCTTCACCTCCCTGGGGTGGAAGACGACGGTCGACGACCTCGTGGAGGTCGTGGTCGCGGACCGCCCCGGCGCGCTCGGGCGCGTCGCGGACCGGCTCGGGGCGGCGGGCATCAACATCCACTACGGGTACCTGGGAACGGCGCGCCGCGCCGGCAGGGCGAGCCTGTTCCTCGCGGTCGACGACCCCAAGGCAGCGCTCAGGGCGCTGCGGAAGTAGCGCCTCCGAGGAGGGCGGCGGCGAAGGCCGCGATCCCGGCGAGGCGAAAGTCGTCGCCCGGGGCCGCGACGAGCTGGACGCCGACCGGGAGGCCGGCCGGGCTGCGCCCAGCGGGAACGGAGACGCACGGGACGCCGAGGAGCGTCCAGATCCGGTTGAAGGCCGGGTCGCCCGTCGAGGAGAGGCCGGGAGGCGCCTCCCCCGGCGCCGACGGCGTGAGGAGGGCATCGGTGCCGGCGAGCGCCCCGGGGAGAGCCGCCCGGGCGCGCCCGGCGAGCTCCTGCGCGTCCTCGTAGCGCCGTCGCGGAAGGGCCTCGCCGGTCCGAACCAGCTCGAGGAAGACCGGCGACAGGTCCGCCTCCCGCGCGCGCCGGAGCTCGCCGAATGCGCTCGCGGCCTCGGCGGCCATGATCACCTGCTGGGCCTCGAAGAGGCCGTGGAACTCCGGGCCGAGGTCGACCTCCCTCACCTCGGCGCCTGCGCGGGCGAGTGCCTGCGCGGCTGCCTCGACGAGCGAGCGCGTCTCGGGGGCGGCGAGCGGCCATTGCTCGGTCCGGCACAGGGCGATGCGTCGCGCCCCGGCGGCGACGGGTCCGGCGCCCGGGGGGATGCCGAGGGCCGACAGGAGGGGACGGAGGTCTCCCGGATCGCGGGTGAACACGCCGAGGGTGTCGAGCGTGGGCGCGAGCGGGCTCACACCGTCCATGGGGACCGAGCCGTGGGTGAGCTTCATGCCCACCACCCCGCAGAAGGAGGCCGGGCGGATCACCGAACCGGCGGTCTGCGTCCCGAGCGCGGCGGGAACCATGCGGGCCGCGACCGCGGCGGCCGAGCCGCTCGACGATCCCCCCGGCGTGCGCGTGGGGTCGTGGGGATTGCGCGTCTTCCCGGGCCGGTAGAAGGCGAGCTCGGTCGTGACGGTCTTGCCGAGCACGACCGCGCCGGCCGCGCGCAGGCGCGCGATCGCCGTGGCGTCCCGGTGTGGGACCCGCCCCGCGAAGATCGGGGTGCCGCGCTCGGTGGCCAGTCCGGCGGTGTCGATGACGTCCTTCACGCCGACCGGCAGTCCGGCGAGGGGTGGGCGCTCCTCCATGGCGTCGATGCGGCGCGCAGCGCGCAGGGCACCCTCGGCGTCGACGAGCTGGAAGGCGGAGACCCGCGGCTCCTCCGTCGCGATTCGCGAGAGCAACGCCCGCACCAGCTCCTCGGCCGAGAGCCGTCGGCGGCCGAGCAGTTCGAGCGCCTCGCAGACGCCGAGGTCCGCCGGGGATTGCATGGCGTGAGCGTAGCGCAACCGGCGGGCGCCCCGCCCGTCCGGAGATGGGTCCTAGCGGCCGGGGTGCACCGCGCGGAGCGGCGGGAGGGCCTCGGCGACCTGCCCGAGCCGCTCCGCGAGCCTCGGGGGGATCCGCCCCTCCCAGAGCGGCGCCCAGGCGAGCGCGGCGCACAGGGCCCCCACCGCGGCGATGCAGGAGGCGGCGCGGGCGTGCTCGCGTGCCACCCGCCGGCGGCGCTCCCGCGCCCGGGCGGCGAGCTCGGCCGCGCTGAGCCGGCTCGAGCGAAGCGCGAGCCGTATGACCGCCGCGAGCGTCGCGAAGGCCGCGCCGAGGATGTCCGCTCCGACGAGGACCTCCGCGACGCCCCGGCCGAGGCCCGCGCCCACGTCCATGAGCGCGGGCCGCTCCTCCGCTGCCCTCGCGGCCTTGCGGGCCTCCCGCCGCCCCTTGCGTTCCAGGGCGGAGACCCGCGCGTTGCGGATGACGAGCCTCAGGAGGGCGGCGAAGAGAAAGTAGAGGGCGTAGCGCGTCTCCGCGGGGGGCGGCGCGAGCACGTACGGGGCGAGCCACGCCGGGAGGCGCGCCCAGTGCACGAGAAGCGCCCCGAAGGCGAGGACGACGAACCACACGCGTTGGCCCTCCGAGGGCGACGATACCGGAAGGGGCTCCCGCGACGCATCGGAGGAGCGGTGGGCGCGGCTGCGGCGGCCGGCGGGCAGGTGGGAGGGCCTCCCACGAGCATCGGGACCGGCTGCGGGTTCGGGGCCTAGCGGGGTGCGGGGGCTTGGGCGGGAGCGAACGTCCGGGCGACCCGCTCGCCGGTCGTCCGGAGTTCGGCGAAGAGCGCCCGCGCCGCGTGCGGATCCACGCGCAGGGCCCCGGCGCTCTGCGCGACCTCGACCGGGGCGTGTGCGGAGTTCGCGGGGTCCCGGCGCAGGTCCTCGAGGGCGGAGACGAGCCGCACGACGTGCAGGTCCGCGAACTCCGGCTCCGCCGGGACCACGTCGTCGTGGTGGCGAACGCAGAGGACGGTCAGGTACTGGGGCAGGCTCCACTCCTGGTGGACCTCGCCCCCGATCTCGAGATGGACCTGCTCGAGGACGCGCCGCACCCGGTCCGGCGATGGCTGGACCGCCCCGTCGAGCGCCAGCGCGGAGATCGAGCGCAGCGCCACGGACTTGCCCACGTCGAGGAGCATGCCGCCGAGGTAGGCGCGGTCGGAGCGGGCAGGGGGCTCGCGCATGGCGAGGGAGGCCGAGACGGTGGCGACCGTCACGGCGCGCAGGAAGAGGTCCGACCACATCCCCGAGAAGGCGGCGAACTCCTGCCGCATGCGGGGGCTGAAGAGGCTCTTCGCGGCGAGCGCGCCGGCCACGCGCGCGGCCTCCTCGAGGCCGATGCGCGCGACCGCGTCCCGGACGCTCTCGACCTCCGCGACGCCGCGGTAGTAGGCGGAGTTCGCGACGTGGAGGACGGACGCGGCCAGCGCAGGGTCGTTTTGGACCAGCCGGGCGAGGTCCGCCGCGCCGGTGCGCGGGCTCGCGACCAGGTTGAGGATCTGCAGCGAGAGCGACGGAGCCGAGGCGGGTCCCGGGCGGTTCTTCCGGAAGTGCTCGATCACGAGGCCGGCGACGCGCAGGTCCTCTTCCTCGTCGGCGACGGACGGCGCGGGCGGCGGGCCAGGCGCGACGCCGAGGACCCGGGCGAACGGCGCGAAGGCCGGATCGAGGGACGGGGGGAGGGGCGTCTCCGGTCCCTCCGGGTCGCGGGGCGCGGGCTCGCGGTCGGGCCCACGGTCGCGGGGCCGCTTGCCGAGGATCCCGGAGAGGAAGCGACGCACTCGATCCCTGTATCACCCGGGGATGGCCCGGGCAAAAAACGCAGGGCGGACGGCGCCCGCGGCTTCGTCTACGCGGAGGGTCGCGTGGCGGCCTGCTCTCCCACGTAGCGAGAGATGACGAGCAGGGTGTAGATCTGGCCCGCGAGCGCCTCGAGGACCGCGAAGCTCCGCCCGAGCGGGTGCACGGCGACGACGTCCCCGTAGCCCACCGAGGTGAGCGTCGAGAAGCTGAAGTAGATGTAGGTGGAGATCGGGCGCTCCCTGGCGATCGGAGCGATGGCGCCGGGGCGGACGATGTCGAGGACGTGGAACACCTCCGCGAAGACCGTGCCGAGCAGGAGGTAGGTGAGGAGCACCGCGAGCAGCCGGTCGGGGAGCTTCCCCTTCGAGAACACGTCGACGAGGACCATGGCCCCGAAGATCGCCGTCGCGAGGCCGAAGGTGGCGGCGCTGAGGATCTCGGTCCCGTTCGCCCCGAAGGCGATGTGCGTCCACTGTGCGGCGAGCGCGACGAGCGCCGCCCCTGCCGCGAGGCCCCGCAGCGCCTTGTGGCCGCCGAGCGCCACGAAGGCGCTTCCCAGGGTCGCGGTCGACGCGATGGCGAGTGCGACCCGCGGGATGGTGCCGACCGTGACGAGCGGCGGGAGGATGAAGATCTCGACGAGGAGGGCTGCGAGCAACGCGTAGCTGCCATTCCGTCGGAGGCTCTTCAGGCGGTCGGGTACGTGGGTCACGGGCTCCCCTCCGGGGCCGCCGCGGCGCGGCGCTTCGGCGGCGCCATCCTAGCCGGTTCCCAAGGCGGCGCGAGTTCAGCCGCGCTGGCCGATGGCGCCGGCCGATGTTGAGGCCCCCGCCGACATCCCGTAGAGTCCGTGCGTCGGATCGTTCGGGATTTGGTGGACGCCTTCGCCCGAAGCCGGCTAAGACCTTGGCCCGCACAGGTTCAGGGGCGAGGAGAGGCGGCGGCGACAGGGCGCCGGAGGGCAGCGGTCCGTTGGCAAGAGGCCCCGTAGCTCAGCTGGATAGAGCGGCGGTTTCCTAAACCGCAGGTCGGGTGTTCGACTCACCCCGGGGTCACCAAGACAGGCGGCGAGGCGTCACCCCGGTCCCGCGGCCGGGGGCGCCCGGCCCGCGCCCGATCTCCGCGCCCCCGATCCCCCCGGCACACGCGCGCGGGACAGCCGGCCGGGCAGTGCCGCGCTACGCTCTGCATCGCTTCCAGGCGGGGAGGAGGCGAGCCGGGGCGCGGCGCCGCGGGGGAGGGCGCGGCGCGCGTCCCGGGCTCGGTCCCGGAAGCGCCCGCACAAGGGGGCGAGCGTGGAGCGCGCGTGCCGCGGCGCCGGTGGCGGCGTACGCCTGCGGTCGCGCGCTCCCGCTCGGGCGGCGAGATAGAAGGTGGCCTCGGCGGACGCGACCCCACCTTGGTGACATTGACCCCGACGGCGATGGAGCTGTTGCGGCGGGAGGGGGAGCCAGCGAGGGCAACTGCCGCGGCGAGGCTGGACGGGCGCGAGGCTCGGGCGAAGCCGGACGCGGACGCCCGCCGGCGGGCACCGCCCGGCCGGGAGCCGGGTGCGAGATCCACCGCTATCGGCCGGGTTGCCCGGGCGCGCGCCGTGGTAGTCTCGCCGGCCGTGCGCTCCGCGTCGGTTCCTCGGGACCCGCGGGCGAGCGGGGCGGCGCACGGGCGGCCGCGCCGGTTCATCGAGGGAGGCCGGACGATGGAAGAGCTCCAGCTGCTCGCTCCGGGTCTCCTCTCCGTTCGGCTGCGCGAGGGGCTCTCGGGGCACCATCCGCTGTTCCCGCTCGACGACATCCGCGAGGCCTTCGCGGCGCCCGCCGCCGAGCTATCGCCGAAGGAGGCCGAGGAGGTCGGCGAGGCGCTCGTCGTCATCGCGCGCGATCCCATCTGCGATGCACGCCATTCCATCGCCGCCATGCCGAGAGCGTCCCGGGACGCGCTCATCCGCCTCTACTTCCGCCTCCTCGACCAGGCGGCCGCGCCGCCGCGGTCGGTCCACTGAAGTGCCGGGAAGGCTCCTGCGCCAGCTTCGCCCGCAGGGCGTCCGGCCAGCCGTCCGCCGCGTCCTCCGCGAACTCGGCGCCGCGGGCCACCGCTCCTGGATCGTGGGCGGCGCCGTGCGCGATCTGCTGCTCGGGCGCGTGCGGCGGGATCCGGACGAGTTCGACGTCGCGACGCCTGCCACGCCGGCCGAGGTGCAGCGTCTGTTCGGGAGGGTGGTTCCGACCGGCATCGCGCACGGGACGGTCACCGTGCTCGAGGGCGGGGCGCGCATCGAGGTGACGACGTTCCGCGGGGAGGGCGCCTACGTCGACGGAAGGCGCCCGTCCTCGGTCACGTTCCACACCGACCTCGACGCCGACCTGGCCCGTCGCGACTTCACGGTGAACGCGATCGCTTGGGATCCGCTCGCCGGAGAGCTGCGCGATCCCTTCGAGGGGCTCGCGGACCTCCGGCGGGGCGTGATTCGGGCGGTCGGCGACGCACGGGAGCGATTCGCCGAGGACGGGCTGCGCCCGCTGCGCGCGGTCCGGTTCGCGTCGGAGCTCGGGTTCAGGCTGCAGGCGCGCACGCGCGCTGCCATACGGCCATCGCTCCCGGTGGTGCGACAGGTCTCGAGGGAGCGGGTCGCCGACGAGCTCTCGCGGCTGCTCGCCGGTGCCCACGCGCCGGCAGCCCTGCCGTTGCTCTGGCGGACGGGCCTCCTCGGGGAGGTTCTCTCGCCGCTCGCGGGACTGTCCCCGGCCCGGGTGCGGCACGCCGCGGCCGTGGCCGGCACCGTGGCGGCCCGTGGCGGCGGGCCGGGCGGCCGCGGGGAGCGCGATCCCGTCCTCCTCCGGCTCGCGGCGCTCCTGCACGTGGTCTCGCCGGAGCTCGCCATGCAGGCGGTCGTCGAGCTGCGGCTGCCGAACCGGCTCGCCGTGGGCGTGGCGGTCCTCCTTCGGGCGGGTCCCTGCCTTTCGACCTCGGCGGTCCGCTATCCCGGGCTCCCCCGGGAGGTCCGCCGCTGGCTGTCGGCGACGGGGCGCGACCGGGCGCCGGACGTGCTCGCCCTGTGGGAGGCCGACGCACGCCACCAGGGCGCGTCGTCCCGGCGGGCCGTCGCCGATGTCCAAACCCTCCGCCGGCGCGTCGCGAGCGTGCTCCGGGGGCGGCCGGCTTTGACCGTGGGCGAGCTCGCCCTCGACGGCCGCGCGGTCATGGGGCACCTCGGGGTCTCCGGTCCCGCCGTGGGGGAGGCCCTCCGCCATCTCCTCGACGTCGTGCTCGAGGAGCCTTCGCGCAACGAGCCCTCGGCGCTCCGGGAGGCGCTCCGGGGCTGGCGCCCGGCGCCGGAAGGGCCGGCCTGACCGAATCGCGATTCCCGCGAGCGCTCGCTGCCGATCCGCACTATCATCCGCCCCCCGGGACGAGTCGAATGCCGCAGAGGATTCTGTGCATCGAGAGTGACGGCGAGCTCCGGGCGCGCGTCCGCCGGCTGCTCGAGGCCCAGGGCTTCGCGGTGGACGAGGCCGGAACCGGCCTCGCGGGAATCCATCGCGCGCTGACGCTTCCGCCGGACCTCGTCGTCGCGGAGGTGCACCTCCCCGACATGGACGGCGTGGAGATCGCGACCCGCCTGAAGCAGGAGAAGGCGCTCGCCTCGGTGCCCTTCATCGCGCTCGGGGACGCACCGGCCGAGCACGACGTGGCGCTCGCCGCGGGGGCCGACGCTTTCCTCGCGAAGCCCATCGACGAGGAGCGCTTCGCGGCCGAGGTGCGGGGCGTCCTCAGCGGGCGGCGCGAGCTCCTCCCGGCCGAGGGGGAGCGGGCCGGCCTGAAGGCGCTCTCGGCCTCCATGGCGGGGCACCTCGAGAACGCCCTCGAGGCGGCGCGCAGCTGGGAGGAGCGCTACTACGAGCGCGACCGCCTGGGGCGCATCTTCATCGCCAACCTGGCCCATGAGCTCCGCACGGCCCTCACACCGATCTCGGGGTACATGAAGATCCTCGCCTCCGACAAGCTCGGGCCGCTCGCCGCGCAGCAGAAGCGCATCCTGGAGTCGATCCAGGGGTCGGCCGGGCGACTCACCCGCGTCGTCGAGAACCTGTCCGACTTCGCGAGCCTCCAGGCGACGGACGCCGCGCTGTTCCTGGGGTCCGTGGACCCGGACGCGCTCGCCGACGAGGTGGTGGCGGACCTGCGCCCGGTCGTGCGGGAGGCCCGGCTCCACGTCGAGGTCCAGAAGTGCGGGTGCGGGCCCGTGACCGCGGACCCGAAGAAGATCAAGCAGGCGCTCGCGAACGTGGTCGGGAACGCGGTGAAGTTCTCTCCGCACGGTGGCGAGATCCTCGTCGAGGTGCGCCGCGACGGGGACGTGCTGCGGTTCTCGGTGTACGACCAGGGGCCGGGGATCGCCCCGCAGGAACAGGAGCACGTCTTCGAGCCGTTCTTCCACGCGGCCGGCAAGGACGAGGCCTCGAAGCACCCGGGGAGCGGCCTGGGGCTGCCCGTGGCCCGGCGCATCCTGGAGGCGCACGGTGGACGGATCTCCGTGGAGAGCCCGCCGCGGACCCAGTCGGAAGGGGTGCGGCGCCACTTCGCCGGATCGAAGTTCGTCCTGGAGGTTCCGGTCAAGGCCCCGGGGTAGCCACCGTGCGGGTGCTCGTGGCCATGTCCGGGGGCGTCGACTCCTCGGCCGCCGCCGCCCTCCTCGCCGCTGCCGGCCACGAGGTGGTCGGCGTGTCCATGCGGGTCCACGATTTCTCCGACCGGGCGCGCGGGCGCTCGTGCTGCGCGCCGGACGACCTCGAGGACGCGCGCGCGGCGGCGCGCCGGATCGGCATCCCCTTCTACGTCGCCAACGTGGAGGAGGAGTTCGGGCGCAGGGTGGTGGACCCCTTCGTCGACGACTATCTCAACGGACGGACCCCGAACCCCTGCATCGCCTGCAACACGGAGGTGAAGTTCGACTGGCTCCTGCGGCGGGCACGGGCGCTCGGGGCCCGGCTCGCGACCGGGCACTACGCCCGCGTCGAGCGGCGGGGCCGGCGGGTCGCCCTCCTCTCCGCCCTCGACCCCGCGAAGGACCAGAGCTACTTCCTCTACGGGCTCGGTCAGAGGGCGCTCGCCGAGGTGCTGTTCCCGGTCGGCCACCTGCCGAAGACTCGCGTCCGCGAGGCCGCGGCAGCGGCCGGCCTCGCCACGGCGGACAAGCCCGACTCGCAGGAGATCTGCTTCGTCACGCGCGGCGACGCGGCGGACTTCGTCGAGCTTCGTCGCCCCGCCGCGGTCCGGCCGGGGGTGCTCGTCACCACGGACGGAGAGGTGGTCGGGGCCCACCGCGGCGTGCACCGGTTCACGGTCGGGCAGCGGCGAGGCCTCGGACTCGGCTCGCCGGAGGTGCGCTACGTCGTCCGCATCGAGCCGGAGACCGCCCGCGTGGTCGTGGGCAGCGCAGCGGAGGCCTCCTCCGATCGCCTCCGGACGGAGAACACGAACTGGGTGGCGGGTGCCCCGCCTCCGCGCCCGGTCGAGCTCACCGTCAGGGTGCGCCACCGGCACGAGGGGGCGCGGGCCGAGGTCCGCCCCGTCGACGGCGGGAGCGCCGCCGTGGTCCTATTCCGCGCTCCGGTCCGCGGCGTCGCACCGGGGCAGGCGGCGGTGTTCTACGACGGGGAGGAGGTCGTCGGCGGTGGGCGCATCGCGCGCGGCTAGGCGCAATGCAGGTCACTTAAGGCCAGGTCGCTTGCGGGGGTAGTTGCTCATTTTGATCTTTACGGCCCTTGGATACAGGCGCTCGGTACGGCGAGGCGGCAAGACGC
>Ga0335070_10000285_pt1 | contig 59043 bp, 50 predicted proteins | sample Lox_Sample_13_FD_206722 | JGI IMG/M metagenome (GOLD analysis project Ga0335070, IMG submission 206722) | Soil microbial communities from Loxahatchee National Wildlife Refuge, Florida, United States - Lox_Sample_1.3 | ecosystem: Environmental > Terrestrial > Soil > Wetlands | place: USA...
CACCGCGGCGAGGTCCGGCAGCGTCTCGCCCAGCCGCCGCGCCGCCTCGTACAGCACGAGCGTCGCCCGGAGGCCGGCCACCTCGTCCAGGACCGCGGTCCGATCGGGCCCCGAGCGCGGGAGAAAGCCGAGGAAGTGGAACCGCCCAGATGGCAGCCCCGAGGCGCTCAGCGCCGCAATGACCGCGCTCGGGCCCGGGACCGGCACCACCCGGATGCCACGGGCCACCGCCTCGGCCACCAGCGCCTCGCCGGGGTCGCTGATCCCGGGGCTCCCAGCATCCGTGACCAGCGCCCCGTCCTCGCCGCCCTCCAGCCGCGCGATGATGCCCCCCACCCGCCCCTTCTCGTCGAACGCCGGCAGGCTCACGAGCGGCGCCTGCACCCCGAGTGATCGGAGCCACGGTCCCGAGTGCCGGCTGTCCTCGCAGACGACGAACGCGACAGCCCGCAGCACCTCGGTCGCCCGGGCGGTCACGTCCCCCAGGTTCCCGATGGGCGTCGCGACGAGATGAAGGGTGCCGGGCATGTCCGCCTGGCCAGCGACGCTCTCACATCCCGGCGTCGAACGCCCCGGGGAGGTGCTCGATGACCGCTCCCGGACCCCGTCCGAGGACGGTCATCACGTCGAAGCGGATCATCCGCCGGGGCGCCGGCCGCCGCTGCAGGTAGCGCAGCGCCGCGCGCACCACCCGGCGCTGTTTCTCCCGGGTCACGGTGAGCGAGGGTTCACCGAAGCGGGCCGAAGTCCGCATTCGCACCTCGACGAAACAGAGGAACTCGTCCTGCTCCGCCACGATGTCCAGCTCGCCCTCGCGCACCAGCCAGTTCCGCTCGCGGATGCGGTACCCCGCGCGCTCCAGCCAGGCCACGCACTGCTCCTCGGCCTCCGAGCCGAGCCTCGATCGATCCACCTCGCCCATTCCCCACCCCCCCACGATCGACCGAGGACTGTACGGGCCGGGTCAGACGTTCAGGGAGCCCTCGGACATCGAGGCGAACACCGGGTGCGCGGTGACATGGAGCAGCTGCGTCGCGCCCCCCAGCGCCTTGAGCATCCGGCCGAGCATCGGCAGCCGCGCCTCATCCATCCCCGTCGCCATGTCCTCCAGCAGCACCGGCATCGGCTCCTGGGCGACGAGCCGCTCGAGCAGCGACAGCCGCAGCGAGAGCCAGACCCAGTCCACGTCCCGCGGGTCGAGCTGCCCGACGGGGACCTGCCGGCCGCCCACCCGCGCCACTCCCTGAGCGTCGTGGGTGATGTCCAGACGCTCCACGCGGCGGTCGGTCAAGGCGCTGGTGTACTGGGCGCAGCGATCGCCGATGCGCGCGGCGAGGGTCGGCACGTCCAGCGTCAGGAGGTCGGCGGCGGCGTTCACCAGCCCGGGGGTGAAGTCGTCGAGTCCCTCGGGTGTCTGCGCCGCGGGCACCCCAGGGCTGGAGACGCGCCGGGGCGCCGGAGTGAGGGCCTCGCGCAGCCGCGCCATCTCCCGCTCGACCTCGCGGGCGTCGCGCACGTAGCTGCCCTTCTCGGCGAGCTTGGCGTTCAGGGATTCCTGCTCGGCGCGAAGCTCGGCCAGCTGGGTCGCGGCGGCGACGTACTCGGGGTTGAGCTTCGCCGTCTGGAGCCGCTTCTCGAGCTCCTCGACCCGCGTCGCCCACCTCGGGTGCTCCTCGAGCGCGAGGATGATCTCGTGCGGCTGCTCGACACCGAGGATCTTCATCGCGTTGCGCACCGGCTGGGCGTCGGTCTCGAATTGCTCGCGCACCTGCCGCTCGCGGTCGCCGAGCCGATCGCCCTTGCGGACCGCCAGCTCGACCCACTGGAGATCCTCCACCCGCTTCAGCGCGACCAGGGCCGCCACCCCGAACGCGGGGATGTCCAGGAGCGCGATGTACTTCAGCGGCCCGGTGACCGTGGCCCCGGTGAAGAGCGCCGCCGCCCCGAGCGCCATCCCTGCCCAGAACCGCCCGTCCCGGCGCAGGGGGTTCGGGGTGGGGGCGGTGACGACCTCCACCTGCCGCTCGGCCTCGAGCTTCGCCAGGGTCTCATCCACCTTGGCGACCAGCGCCGGAAAGCCCTTCGCGCGCTCGACGATGTCGGGGATAAGCCCCAGGCCCTCCACCGTCGGCGCCTGCTGCAGCCCGCGCTGGGCCTCGGCGAGCTCCTGCTCCAGTCCCTGCACCGACTTCACCCGGGTCTCGAGCTGGAACACCTGCGCGCTGACCCCGTCGGCGCGGAACTGGAGCCGCTCCACCTCGGTGGAGAACGCGAGCTCCCGCTCCAGCTCGGCCAGCCGCGCCCGGGCCTGCATCGGGTCCACCGGCGGCTCCGGCGTGCCGGGCACGCTCCCGCCCCCCAGCCGCGAGGTCGATGGCGGCGCACGCTTCGGGCGCCTGCTGGGCAGCTGGGCCGGGGTGAAGGTGAAGAGCGTCTCGTAGCGACCCCGGGGCGGGAAGCCCACCTGTGCGCGGAGGAACTGCGCCATCTCCGACGGGTCCTCGGTGACCAGGTCGTGTCCGCGGGTGCTCGCGTTCACCCGGTGCAGGGAGCCCGAGCGGCCCAGCTCGCGGAGGATGCGGTACGTCGCGCGGTCACGGCCGACGATCCACAGCGCGGCCTTGCTGGTCGTGCCGCCCTCGGCGGAGGCATACCGCGCGTCACCGCCCCGGGCGTCCGGGAAGCACAGCTCGGAGGTGAGCCCCACGAGCGGTGCGCCCGGGGTGTTCGGGAGCAACGTCCAGTAACCAGGCTTCAGGGAGACGCGAACGCTGGGCAGGAACCCGCGGACGCCCTGGAGCGCGAACTCGACCCAGTGCATGCGCAGGAACCGAGTCTAGCCCAGCAGAGCGGCCCCGGGCGCACGCCGGCCAGCAAGCGAGGCTCCGCAGCGGCGTCGCCCGTCAGCCCTGCGCGGCGGCAGCGGCCTTGGCCTTGCCCTTCTTGCCCTTGGGAGCCGGGGCAGCGGGGGCCGGAGCCTCCGGAGCACCCTCGGAGGCCGGGGCGGCGGCCGGAACAGCCGCGGGGTGAGCCTCGACCAGCTCTTCCTGGGTGTCCACGCGGCTCGCCTTGCCGCGGAGATCGCGGAGGTAGAACAGACGGTTGTGCCGCACGTCACCGCGGGTCAGCACCTCGATGCGCTCGTAGCGGGGGCTGTGCAGCGGAAAGATGCGCTCCACGCCGACCCCGTAGGACATCTTCCGGACGGTGAAGGTCGCGCGGTTGGCTCCCTTGGTCTTGCGGATGACCACGCCCTCGAACGGCTGCACGCGCTCCTTCTCGCCCTCACGGACCTTCCAGTGCACGCGGACCGTGTCACCGGTGCGGAAGTCGGTGACGTCCTTCCGCAGCTGCTTCGACTCGATGTATTCCAGGGCGCTCGGGCGCATGGCGACTGACTCCAAACGGATGGGAGCCGGGCCAGATAGCAGACGGGGCGTCCGGTCGCAAGGACAAGCCCCCGGATTCAAAGGTCCTTCTCCTCCAGGGCCAGCAGGCGCCGATCCTCGTCCGACAGGCCCGCACCGTCGAGCAGCTCCGGACGCCGCGCACGGGTGAGCCGGAGCTGATGCCAGCGCCGCCACCGCGCGATGCGGGCATGGTCACCGCCCTGGAGCACCTCGGGGACCGCGACACCGCGGAACTCGGCGGGCCGCGTGTACTGCGGGTACTCGAGCAGTCCTCCCTCGAAGCTCTCCGATCCCGACGACTCGGCGTTCCCCAGGACGCCCGGGAGGAGCCGCGCCACCGCGTCCACGATGCACAGGGCCGCGAGCTCGCCGCCGGTGAGCACGAAGTCGCCGAGCGACACCTCGGCGTCGACATACGCCCGCACCCGCTCGTCCACGCCCTCGTAGCGCCCGGCGACCAGGATCAGATCCGTCGGTCCGGTCGCCAGCGCCCGGGCCATGGGTTGGGTGAAGCGCTCGCCCCGCGGCGAGGTGAGGAGCACCCGCGCTCCGGGGAGTGCCGCCCGGGCCGCCTCGATGGCGGTGACCAGCGGCTCGGGCTTCATCACCATCCCCGCTCCGCCGCCGTAGGGCGCATCGTCCGTCACCCGGTGCCTTCCCTCGGCGTGCTCGCGGATGTCACGCGGCTCGACCCGGAACAGCCCGCGGGCACGGGCCTTCCCGAGGATGCTCTCCTCGAGGTACCCGGTCACCATCGCCGGGAAGAGCGTCAGGATCTCCGCCTGCCACATGGCCGCCTCTCCCTACTCCAGCATCTCCGGAGGGCGGACGACGAGCACTCCGGCGTCGACGTCCACCTCGGGAACGAACTCGTCGACGAACGGGACGACCAGGGGCTCGGGACCGGTGCCCTCGATGACCAGGTTGGGGACCGGGCCGGTGTTCCAGACTTCCGTCACCCGGCCCAGCGGCGCCCCGTCGGGGGTGCGCGCCTCGAGCCCCACCAGGTCTCCCTGGAACCATTCGCCCTCGGCGGGCTGCGGGAGGTCCTCCCGATGGACGAGCACGGTGGCGCCCTTGAAGGCCTCGGCGGCCGAACGCGAGGTCACGCCGCTGAGGCAGACCAGCGTGGTGTCGGTCGCGCGCCGCGCGCGGGTGACCTCGACGTCCCGCTCCTCGCCAGATCGAAGCCGGAGCACCAGTCGATGCACCTGGGCGAGCGCCTCGGACTCGGGGTCGAAGGTGCGCACCGCCAGCTCACCCTCGAGCCCGTGCAGGCGCGCCACGTACCCCACCTCCAGCGTGGGGCGCGGCGGGCTCATCCGGCCGGCGGAGGCTCGGAGGGCGGAGGCGGAGCGGCGATCCGACGGTCATCCAGCACCTCCAGCCGCGCCTTCACCCCGCGCCGCTGGGCGGCGACCGAGAGCAGCGTCCGGATGGCGTTCACGGTGCGGCCATCGCGGCCGATGACCTTGCCCACATCCTCGGGGGCGACCTTCAGCTCGAACAGCGTGCCGCCGTCTGCCGGCTGGCTTCGCAGCTCGACCTGGTCCGGGCGGTCCACCAGTCCCCGGGCCAGGGACATCAACAGCTCCTCCACGGCCTTCCTCAGGCCTTGGGGGTCTTGCTGGCCCGCTTGATCAACCCTGCCACGGTCTCCGACGGGGTCGCGCCCGCCTTGAGCCAGTGCTCGAGGCGTTCCTGCTGGAACTCGATCTTCGGGGGCTCGAGGTTCGGGTCGTAGGCCCCGATGGCCTCGATGAACTTGCCATCCCGCGGGTTACGCGAGTCGGTGGCAACCACGTGGTAATACGGCATCTTCTTTGCGCCCGCTCGCGCGAGCCGAAGCACGACAGCCATGAATCCTCTCCGTCTTGGGAACGCGCGGGATTAGCCGCGGCTCGGCTGCTTGTCAAGAACGGCTCGGGATGTCGAGGGGTTATGTCACGGCGGCCGCGTCCGAGGTCCGGGTCGAGGATTCTCCGGCCCGATGGTCATCAGGACCTGGGCGGCCGCGGCAAGGTCTAGGGCACGCCGCGCGGAACCCGGGCCATGGGCGTCCAGCTCGCACCACCGTCGGGAGGGCCATGCTGCCCATCGCTTTCGCGCTCAGGCGGTCGCGCCGCCTGGTGATTCGTGCGATGCGGCGCCTGGGCCCTGGCGGTTGGCGAGCTGGCCACAGGCCGCGGCGATGTCACGGCCGCGGTTCTCACGGATGAAGGCCGCCACGTGGCCCCGGGCGAGGATCTCGCGGAAGGCCTCCGCCCGCTCCTCGCCGGTGGTGAAGAACCCCAGGCCCGGGTTCTCGTTGTAGGGGATGAGGTTCACCTTGGCGGGGACGTCACGGAGTAGCTCGACCAGCCGTTCGGCGTCCTCGTCGCCGTCGTTCACCCCCCGGAGGAGCACGTACTCGAAGGTGATGCGCCGCCCCTGACGCAAGGGGAAGTGCCGGCACGCCTCCATCAGGTCGGCGATCTTCCACTTCCGGTTCACCGGCATCAGCTCGTCCCGCTGCTGGTCGGTGCTGGCATTGAGCGAGATGGCGAGCTTCACGTCGGTCTCTGCACCGAGCCGGGCGATCATCGGGACCAGGCCCACGGTGGAGACGGTGATGTGGCGGTGCGAGAAGTTCGGCCCGTCCTCGGACTGAAGGATGTGCAGCGCATCCTTGAGGTTCTCGAAATTGTGCAGCGGTTCGCCCATCCCCATAAAGACCAGGTTGGTGAGCGGACGGGTCAGCGCCAGGCCCTCGTTGCGCGCGATCTCGCGGTTGACGGTGTGCACCTGGGAGACGATCTCCGCGGCGGTGAGGTTGCGAAGGAGACCGAGCGTTCCGGTCATGCAGAACTTGCAGGCCATCGCGCAGCCGACCTGGGTGGAGACACAGAGGGTCCTCCGGTCGGTGGCCGGCATGTAGACGCTCTCGATGAGCCGGCCGTCCCGGGCGCGAAAGCGATACTTGATGGTCCCGTCGCTGCTGCGCTGCTCGAGGTCCTTGGCCAGCGGCTCGAGCGCGCCCCGCTCGCGGAGCTTGGCCCGGAGCGACTTCGAGAGGTCCGTCATCTGGTCGAAGTCGGTGACGCCGCGCTGGTGGATCCACCGGTAGAGCTGCCGCGCGTGGAACGGACGCTCCCCGAGCTCATCGACGATGAGGCGCGTCAGCTGCTCGAGCGGGAGACCCAGGAGGTCGAGCGGGGAAGCCGGTGCGGCGGAGGACATCGCATCGGCGTCTAACATCGGATCCAACGCGCCGCAGAACCCGAGCCGCCGAGAGACTGCCTACCCCAGTCCAAGGAGGGCGGCGATGGGCACGACGTTCCCTGACGGGGACGTCGCCTTGCGCGACGGGCGGACCGTTCACCTCCGCGCCGTCGGGCCGGCAGACGAGGCGGAGCTCGTGCGGCTTTCGGCCCCGATGCGGCGGGGCTGGACTCGCAACCACACTGATGAATGCGCTGATCGACGCGGCAAGACCGTGAACCAGCCAATGCTGCGCCTGGCGAAGCGTCTCGGGTTCACATCTCGAGCCGGACCCCGACGATGGCTCGGTCCGCATCTGCCGGCTACGCCTCGAATCCTAGATCCTGCTCTCACCCGAGCCGCGTCTCGACCCAGCTGGCGACGGCGAGGAGCGCTGCCTCGGCGCGGGGCGCACCGACCAGCTGGACGCCGAGCGGGAGCCCCGATGGCCCGGCGCCCGCGGGGAGCGCGATGGCCGGGAAGCCGAGGAGCGTCACCACGCGGTTGAACACGGGGTCGCCGGTGCTGGTGAGGCCCTCGGGAGCCTCGCCCGGGGCGCTCGGGGTGAGCAGCACGTCGAGGTCGGCGAGCAGCTTCGTCGCCCCGGTCCGGGCTCGTCCGGCCCGGACCTTCACCGCGCGGACCTCCTCCGGACGCGCGGCGGCCCCGCGGTCGAGCAGTTCGGTGAGCTGGGGGCTCAGCGCGCCGCTCCTTTGCAGGCCGCCGAACGACGTGACCGCCTCGACCGCCATGATCAGCGCCTGGCCCTCGGCGAGGAGCGCCTCCTCCGGAAGCGGACCCACCTCGCGGACGGTGGCCCCCGCCCGGGAGAGCACCCCGGCGACCTCTTCCACCCGGTGCTGCATCGGCGCCGTGGCAGCTGCCCACTGGGCGCTCCGCCACAGCCCGATGCGGGGGGAGCGGGGAAGCTCCCGGATCTCGATGGGCGCCCCGAGCGCCGTGAGGAGCGGCGCGACGTCGGCCACCTCACGGACCAGGACCCCCAATGTGTCGAGGGACGGGGCAAACGGGTGCACACCCTCGAGAGAGAGGAGGTCGTGCGAGGGTTTGAAGCCCACCACGCCGCAGTACGCCGCGGGGCGGATGATCGAGCCGGCGGTCTGCGTCCCGAGCGCTGCAGGCGCCATCCGGTCGGCCACCGCGGCGGCGGACCCGCTCGAGGAGCCACCCGGGGTGTGGGCCAGGTTCCGCGGATTGCGAGTCGGCCCCGGGGCGAAGAAGGCCAGCTCGGTGGTGACGGTCTTCCCGAGGACGACGGCGCCGGCGGCGCGCAGGGCGGCCACGCAGGCGGCGTCCCTCGTCGGGCGGCGACCGAGGTACAGCGGCGTCCCGCACTCGGTGGGGGCGTCGGCGGTGTCGATGATGTCCTTGATCCCGACCGGGAGCCCGTACAGCGGAGGCCGGCGCGGACCTGCATCGACCGCGCGTGCGGCGGCGAGTGCCTGCTCGGGGTCCAGCCAGGCCCAGGCGTGGATCCGGGGCTCGTCCTGAGCGATGCGGTCGAGGCAGGCCCGCACGAGCGCCTCGGAGGTGAGCGCACCGCGCTGGAGCAGCGAGATGGCCGCCGCTGCCCCGAGCTCCTCGATCGGTCCCGTGCTCATGGCTGGGGCAGAGACTACGGGCGGAGGGGGGCCGCGCGCGAGGCGAGTCGAGGCCATGCGCGACTCCGGCTCGCCCCAAGGCTCCCGGCCGGGCACACCCCCCGTGCCGGGTTCCCCGGCGACGAGCGGCCGCGGCTCAGCGTTTCGCGCGGAAGAACGCCCGGAGCCGCGGGGCGATGCGCTCCCGGAACCGCCGGCCGCTGAACGTCCCGTAGTGCCCAGCCCCCTCCTGGAGGTGGTGCTCCTTCCAGCCTGCAGGGACCGAGGAGAGCAGGCCGTGGGCGGCGTACGTCTGCCCCGGGGTGGTGATGTCGTCGTCCTGACCCTCGACGGTCATCAGCGCGGTCCGGCGAATGGCGTCGAGCGGCACCGGCTTTCCGCGGTGCAGCATCTTGCCCTCCGGCAGGCTGTGCCGGTGGAACACGTGCTGCACGGTCTCCAGGTAGAACTCCGCCGGCAGGTCCATCACCGCGAAGTACTCGTCGTAGAACCTGCGGCGCTTGTCGGCGGACTCGAGCTCGCCCTTCACCACGTCCTTGAACAGGCTGACGTGGGCGTCCACGTGCCGGTGCGGATCGAGGGACATGAACGACCAGAGCTGCAGGATGCCCGGGTAGACCCGCCGGCCCGACCCCGGATGCCCGACCGGGACGCGGTGGATGACCATCCCCTCCAGCGACTTGAGGGAGTGCACCCGCGCGAACTGGTTCACCGAGGAGGGGTTCACCCGGGTGTCCACCGGGCCGGAGATGAGGACCATGCTCGCCGGCTGCGCCGGGTCTTCTGCCTCGGCGAGCATCGCGGTGGCGACGAGCACCGGCACCGCGGGCTGGCAGACCGACAGAACGTGCACGTCGGGGCCGAGCTCCCTGAGGTGCGCGATGAGCAGATCCACGTAGTCGGCGAGGTCGAACTTCCCCGCAGAGAGCGGGACCATCCGCGCGTCCACCCAGTCGGTGATGTACAGGTCGTGGTCGGGCAGCAGCTCCCGCACCGTCTCCCGGAGCAGGGTGGCGTGGTGGCCCGAGAGCGGGGCGACGATCAGCACCCGCGGATCGTGGCGGGTGACGTCCCGCTCGAAGTGCAGCAGCCGGCAGAACGGCGTCTCGTGCACCAGCTGCTCGTGCACCGCGACCTCTCGCGCGTCGATGACCGTCGTCTCCAGGCCGAAGGACGGCTTCGGGTACATGGCCGTGGCCCGCTCCACCAGCTCGGCGGCCGCGGCAAGCGCCCGCACCGGTGGAAGCACCGACGCCGGGTTGAACGGGTGGGTCCACGCCGTCCGGAGCATCGACGCCCAGGTGTGGATCGGAAGCGCGAATGCTCGGCCGAGGTCGTGGGCGAAGTACATTGACTCCAGAATCTATTGACCCCCCGCCTGGCGGTCCAGCGTTTGTTCTCCGGCCCACATTTGCTGCAGGCGCACACGGACTTGCCCCGGGCCAACTCCCTGATAGGACTGCACCGATGCTGGTGAAGAAGTACGGCAACCGCCGCCTCTACGACACCGAGGAGAGCCGCTACGTCCGGCTGGACGAGATCGGTGAGCGCATTCGCGCCGGGGCAGACGTGCAGGTCGTGGACGCCAAGAGCGGCGCGGACCTGACCGCGCCCACCCTCGCCCAGATCATCTTCGAGGACCGGAACGCGGCGCGGCTCCTCCCGGTTCCGCTGCTGCTGCAGCTCATCCGCCTGGGCGACGAGCCCCTGGCCGACTTCCTCGGGCGGTACGTGAGCTGGGCGATGGAGATGTACCTGCAAGCACGGTCAGGGCTGGGGAGCCTCTACAACCCCTTCGCCGCGCTCCGGCCCTTCCCCGCTCCGGCGTCGCAGGAACGCCCGCGTCCGCCAGAGCCGGCCACTCAGGACGAGCTCGGGGAGCTCCGCCGGGAGGTGGCCGCCCTCCGCCGCAGCCTCAAGCGCCGGGCCCCGCGCCGGGGGTGAAGCTTATTGCACCGCAACATGAGAGGGCTTGACTCCCCGAGGCCGGGGTGCGACAGGACAGGGACCCGGCACCCCGGGAGGAGACACGATGCCTCGGAAGAATGGCTCAGGACATGCCCGGCGAGCGCCGGATGGAAGCCACCGGCCTCCGGCGGAACCCGCCGCACCGCTCGCTCGTTTTGCTGCAGTGCAACAAAAATCCCTTGACTCCCCTTCCGGTACTGTTACACGACAGGGGAACCCGGATATTCGGGAGGAGAGGACCATGGATCAGAAGACCGTTTTCACGCAGATGCAGCAGTTCGGGAGCGAGTGGCTCAAGCTGATGGCCGAGTCCACCAGCCGCTTCACCGCCGCGCTGTCCGAGGTGGAGAAGTTCGAGAAGCAGGGCGTCGCCCAGGCCGTGTCGGCCGTGGACGAGGCCGGCCGCGTGGCCAAGGAGGCCATCACCGCCGGCGAGCAGATCAGCGCGCAGTGGCGCAAGGCGATGAACGAGTACGCCCAGCGCACGCTCGACCTGATCACCCCCAAGAACTAGTCACCCCGAAGAACGAGTCGACCAGCGGCAAAGGTTGACACCCCGGCGGGTCCCCTGGCGTCATCGGCGCCCGGGGTCGACCCGCCGGTTTTTTTTGTCGATCCTCGCCGGTCACAGAAAGGGGGTCGCGGATGTCGCCCACGTCGGTGAGCAAGGTGACGAGCCTCGACGAGGCCGTCGCGCTCGTGCAGCCGGGCAACACGCTCGCCACCTCCGGCTTCGTGGGCATTGGCACCCCCGACGGCCTGCTCGAGGCGCTGGCCCGGGCCTACCAGACGAACGGCCGGCCTGGCGGGCTCTCCCTGGTCTTCGCCGCCGGCCAGGGTGACGGGAAGACCCGCGGGCTGAACCGGCTCGCCGTCCCCGGTCTGCTGCGGCGGGTGGTGGGCGGGCACTGGGGGCTCATCCCGCGGGTGGGCGCGCTGGCGCTCGCCGGGGAGATCGAGGCCTACAACCTCCCCCAGGGCTGCATCTCGCACCTGTACCGGGACATCGCCGCCGGCAAGCCCGGCACTCTCTCCCGCGTCGGGCTCGGCACCTTCGTCGATCCGCGGCACGGCGGCGGAAAGGTGAACTCGCGCTGCACCGAGGAGCTGGTGGAGCTCCTCCAGATCCACGGCGAGGACTGGCTCCTCTACCGCGCGTTCCCCATCGACGTGGTCTTCTTGCGCGGGACGACGGCGGATCCGCACGGCAACGTCAGCATGGAGCGCGAGGCGCTCACGCTCGACAACCTGGCGATGGCCATGGCCGCAAAGAACAGCGGTGGCGTGGTCATCGTCCAGGTCGAGCGGCTGGCGCAGGCCGGCTCCCTCCCCGCCCGGAGCGTGAAGATCCCCGGCGCGCTGGTGGACTGCGTGGCGGTGGCCCCGGCCGAGTACCACGCGCAGACCTACGCCACGCCGTACAGCCCGGCTTTCTCCGGCGAGCTGCGCGTGCCGCTGGAGTCGGTGTCCCCTCCCCACCTGGACGGGCGGAAGGTCATCGGGCGTCGTGCGGCGTACGAGCTCATCCCCGGCACGCTCATCAACCTCGGCATCGGGATGCCCGAGTCGGTGGCCGGCGTGGCCGCGGAGGAGGGTCTCCTCTCGCTGATCACCCTCACCGCGGAGCCCGGGGTCATCGGCGGGCTGCCCGCCTCGGGGCTGAACTTCGGCGCGGCGGTGAACACCGAGGCGCTGGTGGACCAGAACCAGCAGTTCGACTTCTACGACGGGGGCGGCCTCGACCAGGCCTACCTGGGCATGGCCCAGGTGGACGCCGCCGGGAACGTCAACGTGAGCCGATTCGGGCCGACGTTCGCCGGGTGCGGCGGCTTCATCAACATCAGCCAGAACGCCCGGAAGGTGGTCTTCACCGGGACCTTCACCTCCGGGGGGCTGACGCTGGACATCGGCGACGGCCGGCTCCGCATCCTCCAGGAGGGCCGGAACCGGAAGTTCGTCCCGGCGGTGGAGCAGGTCACCTTCAGCGGCCAGCGGGCGCAGGAGACCGGCCACGAGACGATGTACGTGACCGAGCGCGCGGTGTTCCGGCTCACCGAGTCGGGCCTGCGGCTCGAGGAGATTGCCCCCGGCATCGACCTGGAGCACGAGGTGCTCGCCCAGATGGACTTCAGCCCGGAGATCAAGCGGCCGCTGGGGACGATGGACCCGCGCATCTTCCGCGCCGAGCCGATGGGGCTGCGCGGGCTGCTTGAGGAGCGGCCCCTCGGCTCGCGCTTCGAGTTCGACCCGAAGCGCGAGGTGCTGTTCATCAACTTCGCCGGGCTCACCCTGCGGACCGAGGAAGACCTCCGCCGCATCGCCGAGACCGTGGAGCGGGTCTGCGGCCCGCTGGGCCGGCGGGTTCGCGCGGTGGTCGACTACGACGGCTTCAGCGTGCCCGCCTACCTGGCCGATGCGTATGCCGAGCTGGTCCGCGAGCTCACGGAGCGCTACTACGAGCGGGTGACCCGCTACACCTCGAGCGCCTTCCTGCGCCTGAAGCTCGGCGCCTCCTTGCAAGCACACCACGTGGACCCCGAGCTGTTCGACACCCAGCGCCACGCGCTCGAGTCCCTCAAGCGCCGGCGGCAGTCCCGGCATTCGCCAACAGGGAGTGACCGATGAAGGTGCTCGAGCTGCCGCAGCGTCACGCTCCCGTCGAGCCCGAGCCTCCACCGCCGTCCCCCGCTCCCCCCGGAAAGATGCGTGGCGGGTTGCGCCGGGCCACGGACGAGATCCTCGACCGGGTGGACCCGGTGGGCTTCGGCCGGGCACTGGCCAGCGAGGGCGCCGCGCTGGCACGTCATCCGCTCTCCACGGCCGGCGCGCTGGCCCGCTGGGCGAACGGCGCGCTGGTCGCAACCGGGGTGAGCGCGGTGCGCGCGGTGGGGTCCACCTCCGAGGGCCCGATGCCGGTGCCGGTGAAGGACCGACGGTTCGGCGACCGGACCTGGACCGAGAACGCGCTCTTCTTCTGGCTGCTCCAGCACCACCTCCTGCGCGAGCAGCTCGCCCGCGACCTCGTCGCCATCGCCGGGCTCGACGAGGTCTCCGCCCGCAAGGCCCGCATGGCGAGCCAGCTGCTGGTGGATGCGCTCGCCCCCACCAACTTCCTCCTCACCAACCCGGTCGCTCTCCGGCGGGCCTTCGAGACCGGCGGGCTGAGCGCGCTTCGGGGAGCGCGCAAGTGGCTGGATGACCTTCGCACCCGCGAGGGCTGGCCGCGGCTGGTGGACCGCTCGGGCTTCGAGGTGGGCAAGAACCTCGCGGCGACGCCGGGGAAGGTCGTCTACCGGAACCGGCTGATGGAGCTGATCCAGTACGCGCCCCAGACCGAGACGACCTTCACCGTCCCGCTGCTCTGCAGCCCGCCCTTCATCAACAAGTACTACATCATGGACCTCGCCCCCGGCCGGAGCTTCGTCGAGTGGGCGGTGAAGCACGGCCACACCACGTTCTGCATGAGCTACCGGAACCCCGACGCGAGCCTGCGGGAGGTGGGCTTCGGGGACTATCTGATCGAGGGCCCGCTCGAGGCGCTCCGGGTGGTGAAGGAGATCACCGGCGAGCCGAAGGTCAACCTGGCGGCCCTGTGCGTGGGCGGCACGTTGGCCACGATGCTCGCTGCGTACCTCGAGGCCACCGGGGACCACTCGCTCAACTCGCTGACCCTGATGAACACCCTGGTGGACTTCACCGAGCCCGGGCCGCTGGGGGCCTTCACCGACCGCCCCACCATCGAGCGGCTCCTTCGCCGGGTGCAGCGGACTGGCCTGCTCGAGTCGTTCGAGATGGCCCGGACCTTCAACATGCTCCGGCCGAACGACCTGTACTTCAACTACTTCGGGTCGGCCTGGATGATGGGCGAGGAGCCGCCCGGGTTCGACCTCCTGGCCTGGAACGACGACGGGACCCGCATTCCGGCCCAGCTGCTCTCCGAGTACCTGCGGGGTTGCTACCTGGACAACGCGCTCGCCCGGGACGAGATGGTCGTTCGAGGCCAGCGGCTGCGGCTCTCCTCCATCACGGAGGACACGTTCATCGTCGGCGCGGTCGAGGACCACATCACGCCCTGGCGATCGGCCTTCCGGACCGCGACCCTGCTGGGGGGCAAGGTCCAGTTCGTCCTCAGCAGCGCGGGCCACATCGCCGGGGTGGTGAACCCTCCGAGCAAGAGCGCGGCCTACTGGCTGCACGAGCACCTGGGCGAGACGCCCGAGGCATGGCACATCGCGTCAACCCGCCACACAGACACGTGGTGGCACGCCTGGGCGCGGTGGATCCAGGCCCGGGCCGGAGAGCGCCGGCCGCCGCCGGGGATGATCGGCAGCGAGGAGTATCCGCCGCTGGCGGACGCCCCGGGGCTGTACGTCATGGAACGCTGAAGGGGCCGGCCCCCCGTCGGAAGCGCTCGACCTGGACGACGCAACGTGGCTTGCTGCGTCTTCCAACCGTTTCCCAGGTCAGCGCACATGCTCGATTCAGCGCGTCACGCCGGTGAGCCGCTTCTCGAGACCCAAGGCCTCACCAAGGAATTTCGCGGGTTCGTGGCGGTGAAGAACGTGAGCCTCACCGTCCGGGCCGGGACGATTCACGCCTTGATCGGCCCGAATGGCGCGGGCAAGACGACCTGCTTCAATCTCCTCACCAAGTTCCTCACCCCGTCTGCCGGCACCATCAAGTTCAAGGGCGAGAACATCACCTCCGACCGCCCGGCCGAGGTCGCTCGCCGCGGGGTGGTGCGCTCGTTCCAGATCTCGGCGGTGTTTCCCCACCTCACCGTGCTGGAGAACATCCGGGTGGCGCTGCAGCGAAGGCGAGGCCGGTCGTTCGACTTCTGGCGCTCGGAGCGGGCGCTCGCGGACCTCGAGCCGCGGGCGCTCGAGCTGGCCGAGGCGGTGGGCCTCCAGGACTTCCTGCACACTCAGGCCGTGGAGCTGTCCTACGGCCGGAAGCGCGCCCTGGAGATCGCCACCACCCTGGCGCTGGACCCGGAGCTGCTCCTGCTCGACGAGCCGACGGCCGGAATGGGCCACGAGGACGTGGACCGGATCGCCGCCCTCATCAAGCGGGTCGGCGCGAGCCGCACCGTGCTGATGGTGGAGCACAACCTCAATGTGGTCGCCAACCTCTCGCACATCATCACCGTGCTCGCCCGCGGCGAGGTGCTGGCCGAGGGCGACTACTCCGCCGTCTCGAAGAACAAGGACGTGATCCAGGCGTACATGGGGTCCGAGCATGCCTGAGCTCGCGGTGGCCACCTCAGGACCGGCGCCCGAGGCAGTCACCCGCGCGTTGCTCCACGTCCAGAGTCTCCAGGCCTGGTACGGCGAGTCCCACATCCTGCACGGGGTCGACTTCGAGATTCGGGCCGGCGAGCTGGTGACGTTGCTGGGCCGGAACGGCGCGGGCAAGACCACCACCCTGCGCTCGCTGATGGGGATGGTGCCGCGCCGGGAGGGCTCGGTGGTGCTGGACGGCCAGGAGACCATCCGGCTTCCCCCGCACCGGATCGCCCGGCTGGGCATGGAGATCTGCCCGGAGGAGCGGGGCATCTTCGCCAGCCTGACGGTGGAAGAGAACCTCCTGCTCCCCCCGCCGGTCCGGCCGGGGGGCATGCCGCTGAACGCGGTGCTGGACCTGTTCCCCAACCTCCGGGAGCGGATGGACAGCCAGGGGACCAAGCTGTCCGGCGGAGAACAGCAGATGCTGGCCATCGGCCGCATCCTCCGGACCGGCGCCCGGCTCCTGCTCCTGGACGAGCCAACGGAGGGCCTGGCCCCGGTCATCGTCCAGCAGATCGGTGCGACCATCCGTCGCCTCAAGACGGAAGGGTTCACCATCCTCCTGGTGGAGCAGAACCTCAAGTTCGCCTCGTCGATTGCGGACCGTCATTACGTGATGGACCGCGGCCGCGTGGTGGACCAGATTCCCGCCGACCGGTTCCAGTCGAGCATGCCGCAGCTGCAGAAGCACCTCGGTGTCTAGCCGTTCCCGCTGTCCCTCTCTTCAGTCGCCCTCAGGAGCGTCCCTCATGCGAATCGCTTCACGGCTTCTCGCCCTCGCCTGTCTCCTGCCTCTGGCCGCGATGGCCGAGGAAAAGGTAGTGAAGATCGGCGTCCTCAACGACATGTCCGGGCTCTACGCGGACCTCAGCGGCTCCGGCTCGGTCGAGGCCGCGAAGATGGCGGCCGAGGAGTTCGGCAACAAGGTCGCCGGAATGCCGATCCAGATCGTCGGCGCCGATCACCAGAACAAGCCAGACATCGGCTCGGGCATCGCCACCAAGTGGTACGACGTGGACGGGGTGGACGCCATCGTCGATGTCCCCAACTCGGGCGTGGCGCTGGCCGTCGCCAAGATCACTGCGGACAAGAACAAGGTCTTCATCGACTCGGGCGCGGCGACCTCGGACCTCACCGGGAAGGCTTGCACCCCCAACACCGTCCACTGGACTTACGACACCTGGTCGCTGGCCAACGGCACCGGCAAGGCGGTGGTGAAGGCCGGGGGCGACACCTGGTTCTTCCTCACCGCGGACTACGCCTTCGGCAAGGCGCTGGAGCGCGACACCCGGGCGGTGGTCGAGGCCAACGGAGGCAAGGTCCTCGGCTCGGTGCTCCACCCCCTCAACACCGCCGACTTCTCCTCCTTCCTGCTCCAGGCCCAGGCCTCGAAGGCGAAGATCATCGGCCTGGCCAACGCCGGCGGCGACACCATCAACTCCATCAAGTCCGCGGCCGAGTTCGGCATCGTCCAGGGCGGCCAGAAGCTGGCCGGTCTGCTGGTGTTCATCACCGACATTCACGCCCTGGGGCTGAAGACCGCCAACGGGTTGCAGTTGACGTCCGCCTTCTACTGGGACCGCGACGACAAGACCCGCGCCTGGTCGAAGAAGTTCGCCGCCCGCATGAACGGACGGATGCCCTCCATGGTCCAGGCCGGCGTCTACGCCGGGGTGCTGCATTACTTGAAGGCGGTGCAGGCCCTCAAGTCCGACCAGGACGGCAAGGCGGTGGTGGCGAAGATGAAGGCCCTCCCCACCGACGACCCGGCGTTCGGCAAGGGAACCATCCGCGCCGACGGCCGGAAGATCCACCCCATGTACCTCTACGAGGTGAAGAAGCCCGCCGAGTCCAAGGGGCCGTGGGACTACTACAAGCTGGTCCGGGAGATCCCCGCCTCCGAGGCATTCCGTCCGCTCGACCAGGGCGAGTGCCCGCTGGTCGCCGCCAAGAAATGAGGCACGCTGCGCCCGGCCAATGATCACCTTCCTCGGGGTTCCCATCCAGGCGCTCTTCAGCCAGCTCCTGGTCGGGCTGATCAACGGCTCGTTCTACGCGCTGCTCAGCCTCGGCCTGGCGATCATCTTCGGGCTGCTGAACGTCATCAACTTCTGCCACGGCGCCATGTACATGCTGGGGGCGCTGCTGGCGTGGCTGATGCTGGAACACTTGGGCATCGGCTACTGGCCGGCGCTGATCATCTCCCCGATGATGGTGGGCCTCTTCGGGATGGTCATCGAGCGGACGATGATCAAGCGCATCGCGGGCCTCGATCCGCTCTACGGGCTGCTGCTGACCTTCGGTCTGGCGCTCATCATCCAGGGCGTCGCCCGGAACTACTTCGGGGTCTCGGGCGAGCCGTACGAGATCCCGCCGCAGCTCACCGGGGGGAAGAACCTGGGCTTCATGTTCCTCCCCAACTACCGGGCCTGGGTGGTGCTGGTCTCGGTGCTGATCTGCGCGTTGACCTGGTTCGTGACCGAGCGAACCCGGCTGGGCTCGTACCTCCGCGCCGCCACCGAGAACCCGCTCCTGGTTCAGGCCTTCGGGATCAACGTGCCGCAGCTGATCACCGTCACCTACGGTCTGGGGGTTGGGCTGGCCGCTCTGGCCGGGGTGATGGCCGCACCCATCTACCGGGTGAATCCGCTCATGGGCGCCGACCTGATCATCGTGGTCTTCGCGGTGGTGGTGATCGGCGGGATGGGGTCGATCCTCGGCTCGATCGTCACCGGCTTCGGGCTGGGGGTGGTCGAGGGGCTGACCAAGGTGTACTACCCGGAGGCCTCGAACACGGTGGTGTTCGTGATCATGGCCATCGTGCTGCTGGTGAAGCCGGCCGGGCTCTTCGGGAGAACGACGTGACCGCGCACGGGGCGACCGGGGGCGAGACCAGCGCCGCCATCCGCGACCGTGTCCTGGCGAGGAACGAGATGCGCTCGCTGCGCATCCCGATGGCGATCATGATCGCGCTCGCCCTGGGGGCGCCGTTCGTCGTCTACCCCGTGTTCCTGATGAAGATGCTGTGCTGGGCCCTGTTCGCCTGCGCGTTCAACCTCCTCATCGGGTACGTGGGCCTCCTCTCGTTCGGGCACGCGCTGTTCTTCGGGGGCGCGGGGTACCTGGCGGCCCATGCGGCGAAGGTCTGGGGGCTGCCCTTCGAGCTGGCGGTGCTCACCGGGACGGCGACCGCGGCGCTGCTCGGTCTGGCAGTGGGCTGGCTGGCCATCCGCCGCCAGGGAATCTACTTCGCGATGATCACCCTGGCCCTGGCCCAGATGTTCTACTTCTTCTGCCTGCGGGCCCCCTTCACCGGCGGCGAGGACGGCATCCAGGCGGTGCCGCGGGGGAAGCTGCTCGGCCTGCTGTCGCTGGAGAGCGACCTGACGATGTACTTCGTGGTCCTGGCGATCTTCCTCTTCGGCTTCTTCTTCATCTTCCGGGTGGTGCATTCGCCCTTCGGGCAGGTGCTCAAGGCGGTGCGGGAGAACGAGCCCCGGGCGGTGTCGCTGGGCTACAAGTCCGACCAGTACAAGCTGATCGCCTTCGTGCTCTCGGCGGCGCTCGCCGGGCTGGCCGGGGGCACCAAGTCCATCGTCTTCCATCTGGCCTCGCTGACCGACGTGCACTGGGGGACCTCGGGCGAGGTCATCCTCATGGTGCTGCTCGGGGGCCTGGGGACGGTGTTCGGGCCCATCGTCGGTGCGCTGGTGATCGTCTGCGTGGAGAGCTACCTCGCCCAGCTCGGTGGCTGGGTGACGGTGGTCCAGGGCGCGCTGTTCGTGGTGTGCGTGCTGTCGTTCCGCCGCGGCATCATCGGCGAGCTGTCGCGGGTGCTGCACCGGCCGCTGTGATGTGAGGCGGCGCGTGTCGCCCGGGGGTTGACGTTCGCGAGCTGCGGGCTCTGGCCGGTGCCTCACGCCACGTCGCTCGGCACCGTTCTTCTCCCGACACGGTCTTGCACCCGCGCCCTGCGTCGCACCTGAGTCCGGTTGCCTGCGCCGCGACATCCCCCGCCCGCTGCAACCTCCGACGTCACACCACCGCGTTGAGCCTGCGCTGCGACCGGGCACTTGCGCGAGGCACCAGCCCTGCAGCCTCCGCCGGCGCATGGCGACCGAATGGACTCGGGCGCCGGGCTGGAGGAACGGCTGATGAGAACCGAGAGCGATGGTTGGAGGTGGGTGCAGAAGGTGTTCATGGCGTTGGTGTGCGTGACGGGGCTGGTCACGCTGGCGACGGCAGGGGTCCACCCGGCGCGGCAGGCGGTGACACCGTCCTTCGCCGGGTGGGTGCCTCCCTCGATGCACGAGGCCGAGGCGGGAGTCGACGTCGGGCCGGGGTCGGACGAGGCGCTGCTGGTGAGCGCCCCGTCGGGCCAGTAGACGGGCGCGCGCGCCCGCTCTGCCGTGCCGATGCGGGAGAGCTCAGAGGGGAAGAAGGGTTCCCAGCCCTACCTCGAGGGCCCGGCGGTACACGAGCGCCGCCGCGACGAGGTCCGCGAGCGCAAGACCGAGGTTGCAGGCCATCGTGCGCTGCAGGTCGTCGGTCCGTCCGGGGCTCCTTCCGGTGACCAGCTCGGCGAGGTCGGCGTGGATGGGCGGAAGCCGGGCCACCGGTCCGCTCTTCCGCGCCGCCTCGAGCTGCGCCCGGTCGTCCGTGGACACGAGGTTCACCTCCGCGAGCGCTCCCCCGCTCCAGGGACTCGCGTAGTCGATGCTGCAGGCGAAGGCGCCCGGCGCGAGCCAGCCCGCGGCGATCGGCGGGTCGCCGAGGATGCCGATCGCGCCAGCGGTGAGGACGACGTCCGCGCCCTCGACGACGTCCCGCACCGCCGCGTGCGCGCTCGCCTCGACGCCGTGTGCGCACGCGACTTCCTCGGCGAAGGTCCGCGCGCGCTCCGGGTGCCGGTCGAAGGCCTTCACCCGCGTGATCGGCAAGACCCCGCGGAACGCCTCCACGTGCGCCCGGGCCTGGAGCCCGCAGCCCATCACCCCGAGAGTCCGCGCTTCGCTCCGCGCCAGGAACCTGGCGGACAGCGCCGAGCAGGCCGCGGTCCGGCGAACGGTGAGCCAGCGCCCGTCCATGACCGCCAGCGGCCGGCCGTCGTCCGGATCGCTCAGCACCAGCAGTGCGGAGATGCTCGGCTGGCCGCGGCCGCGGTTCCCGGGGAAGGAGCCCACCCACTTGACCGCCGCGGCGGATGCTCCCGGCCAGAGCGCGGGCATGGCATGGAAGAAGGAACCGGCCGACGGGTGCACGCCGATCTTCGCCGGAACCTCGGCATGGCCCTCTCCGAGATCCCGGAACGCGTCGGCGAGGGCCTCGATGAGCCCGCGCATCGGAAGGCCTGCCGCACGCACATTGGCCTCCGTGAGGTAGAGCAGCCGGTCCTCCGACATCGGTCACTCCTGTGCCAAGACCGGTCGACATGTTGCCCCGCCTGCAACAGGTGGGGAGCCTGTAGACCCAGAGGCGACGGAATTGGGTTGAAGGTCGCCTGATTCCGAGCACTTGAGTCGGGCATCGCAGCTGCAACCCCCAGGGCCCATCGGCAGCCGGAAGCAACGGCGCCGCGGAGGAACGAGGCAATGAACAGCGAGACCGAGCGGACCGAGAGCAGCAGCTGGATGCGGGTGAGGAGCGTGGCAGCGGGATTTCTGTGTGTGATGGGCCTTCCGGTCGCGCTGGCGCTGGCGGATGTTCAGCCCTCCGAGGCCTCCTCGGCGCCCTCCTTCACCGAGTCGGTGCCCGCCTCGCTGCACGTGGCGCAGGCCGGTTCGGACATCGGCCCGGGGTCGGATGAGGCGCTCCTGGCGATGTCGCCGTCCGGCCGCTGAGGCACGCCATCGCTCGACAGCGAACGCGGGGCCACCGACGCGGTGTCGGTGGCCCCGCTCTCGTTTCCCGGCACCTCGCCCCCCCGAACCGGCTCGCCCAGGCTCGGCGGGCCGACAGCTGAACGCCCTGCTTGCGGTCGACTCCGCGGAGGCCAGCGGGAGGTGTCGCGGGCCCGCGACGGCCAGCTCGGGTTCACCCCGGGGAGGTGGCCCGCCGCGGGCACCGGTACGTTCTGCGCGATCTCCCGCCAGCGCCACGCTGAGCCGTGGCAACTCCGGTCCTTGCCTCATGCGCAACAGACATTGGGCCGGGGTGGACGTGGAGGTCACATGAGCGGGCTGACTCCACCGTGTTTTCGGGGAGGTGGATCGGGCACGGAGGCTGCAGCCTCGGGGGTTGCACCGGCGGCCGAGACTCGCCGGCGCGGAGAGGAGGAAGTGGCCATGACGATTCAGATCGCGCGGACCGAGAGCGGCAGCTGGGCGCGGGCGGTGGCGTGCTTCCTCTGTCTGATGGGGCTCCCCTTCCTCATCGTGGTGCTCGCGGATGTGCGGCCGGTGGGGGCAGTGGTCATCTCGGCGTGAGCCTGGGGTGGTCACGGCCCCCGCACACGGACATGGATGAGCTGGACGGGGTCCGGCGATCCCGGGGCCCTGAGCTCCAGTGCGTGAGTCCCTGCGAGCAGGAGAAGCCGGGCCGAGCGGCCGGCGTCGAGCTCCACCACCCGCCCATCGACCAGCAACCGGGCTCGCTCGCCTCCCTGCACACGGACGGGGATGGTCTGTGAGGTGGGCGGGATGCCGGCCTCCACCAGGAACTCGTCTCCGTCGCGCGGGGTGATGAAGCCCGGGGGCGCGCTGCCCCCCTCCCCGGACGCGACCTCGAGCCGCTCCCGCTCGGCCCAGCCGGCGTAGCGCGCATCGAGCGCGAGGACCCGCCGGCCATCCGCGAGCCGGTGCACCGTGCACGGCTCGGCCGGCGCGGTCCCGGGGAGGAACACCTCCTCGTACGAGCCCGGGCAGACCTCGCCGGCCCGGTGTCCGGAGAGCGGGCAGATGCGCACCCGCTGGAAGCGCGTGCGGTCCACCAGCGGCGCCGGCCGGAGCCCGGCCATCGCCCGGCGCATCACCCGGGCGAAGAGCGGCCCGGCCCCGGTGATGCCCGAGACCCGCTGCATCGGCCGGCCGTCGAAGTTCCCCACCCAGACCGCCACCGTCCGCTCGCGGGTGAAGCCCACGGTCCAGTTGTCCACGTAGGCGTGGCTGGTGCCGGTCTTCACCGCGACGGTGAACGGCAGGCGAAGCGCGTTGTCGAGCCCGAACGCGGGCGCCCGCGCGGTCTCGTCCGAGAGGAGGTCCGTCAGCAGCGCCACCGCATCGGCCGGGAGGAAGCGGTGCGGGGCGAACTCGGGGGGGGGCTCGAGCCGATTACCCAGGGGGTCCGTCGCCGCGCGCACCAGCCGGAGCGGCTCGACCGCTCCGCCGCGCGCGAGCCCACGGTACGCCCGGGCGAGCTCCCACAGCGACACGTCGCCGTTCCCGAGCACCAGCCCCGCCCCGTAGTGCTCGGCGCTGTCGTCGAGCGAGGTGAAGCCGGCCTGCCGGAGCACCTCGAGCACCCGCTCGGGCCCGAGCGCGTCGGTCAGCTCGACCGCCGGCACGTTGTAGCTGTTGGCCAGCGCGGCCCGGAGGCGCACCGGCCCGTGCTGGCGCCGGTCGTAGTTGTGCGGGAGCCAGGCCCCGCCCGCCGCGCCCACCTCGAGGTCCACGTCGCTCAACACCGAGGCCGGGGTCCAGCCGCTGGCGAGCGCCAGCCCGTAGGCGAAGGGCTTCAACGCGCTTCCGGGCTGGCGGCGGGCACGGACCCCGTCGTTCTGGCCCTCGCGGGTGTCGTCCTGGAAGTCCGCCGAGCCGAGGTAGGCGAGCACCTCGCCCGAAGCGTTGTCCAGGACCACCACCGCGGCCTGGCCGAGGCGCGGGTCGGCGGCGAGCTCCGAGCGAATCGAGCGCTCGACGTCGCGCTGGAGCGCCGGGTCGATGGTGGTCCGTACCTCCACCGCCCGGCCGAGACCGAGGGTCTCGAGCTTTCCGGCGAGGTCCACGACGAGATGGGGTGCGCCGAACGGCCGGGAGGGCGGGACGAGGTCCAGGTCCGCGCCGGCAGCCACGCGCTCCAGCTCGGCAGCGATCCGCCCCGCCCGGCGCATGCGTCCGAGCACCTCGCGCATCGCGCGCCTGGTGACCCCTGCGTCTCTCCACGGGTCCACCCGGGCCGGGGAGCGGGCGATGGCCGCGAGCAAGGCCGCCTGTCCAGCCGAGAGCGTGCTCGCCGGACGGCCGAAATACGCCTGCGCGGCCGCCTCGACGCCGACCAGGTCGTGTCCCAGCCCCACCCGGTCCAGGTACGCGCGGAGGATGTCCTCCCGCGACAGATGGGCGGACAGCCGCAGGGCCCAGAGCGCCTCCTTCACCTTCCCGGCGAGTGTTCTCCGGCGCGGCACGAGCAGCCGCGCGAGCTGCTGGGTGAGCGTCGACGCGCCACTCACCACCCGGCCCGCGCGGAGGTTGGTCGCCGCCGCGCGCGCCATGGCCAGCGGATCCACGCCGGGATGCCACTCGAAGCGCCGGTCCTCCGAGGCGATGAAGGCGTCGCGCAGCACTGCGGGCACGGGCGCATCGGACGGGAGCGAGACGCTGCGGGAGTTCTTGCGAGACGGAAGCTCCCGGAGCAGCTGTCCCTCGCGGTCCAGCACCCGGACACTCAGCGTGCCGGCGGGGTCGAGCAGGCCGTCGGGCAGAGGCCAGGCGACGAAGGCGAGGAGCCCGACCGCGAGCGCTCCCGCGACGACGAACGCCGGACGATGTCTCGGAGAACTCGTCTTGTCGAAGGGCTTCCCCATCGGCCGGGCCCGGCGGCCTCAGCGGGCCGCGACGCTCCCCTCGTCGAGCACCTGGAAGTTGCTCCCCACCGACCGCCCGAACACCTCGGGCGCATACATCGCCTCGGCCCGGGCCGGGACCAGGAGGTAGTCGCCGGGCGTCGTCGCCCGGGCCACCACCGAGACGGTGTGCACACCCGGCGGCAGCTCGCTGGAGAAGAACAGCGCCCGGTCGTCCCGCAGCTCGGTGTGATTGAAGGGGTTCCAGAAGCCGAGGACCCACGGGGGGATGCCTGCCTCGCGCGCGTCCTCCATCTCGTCGGTCTCGGTGTCCGCCGAAGTCTCCCCCCGGGAGAGCCGCGCCGTGGTCGCCAGGCTCGTGTCTACCGCCTCCAGGCCCGCCGGCAGCGGGATCTCCAGCGCCACGTTGGCCCGCGCCGCGGGTGTCCCGACCCGGACCTTGATCCGCACCAGCTCGCCGGCCTTGACCGACCTCAGCTGCCCGCCGCCGGCGTACGGCTCGATCCACCGCTGCACCACGAGCCCGCGCTCGAGCGCGTCGCGCGGCATCTCCGCCGGCGCGTAGCGCATCAGCGCGGTGTACGAGAGAAGCCCGGTCTTCCCGTCGCGGATGAACTCGAATGCCGCGGACTTCCCGAGCTGCGGCAGCTGCGACATCGGGAGCACCGTCCGCCGGACCTCCATGCTCCGGCCACGGAACTCGGACTCGGCGACCTGCTTGCCGCCAAGGAGTACCTTCCCCAGGAAGTCCGGGGCGTCCTTCTCGCGGGTCCGGACCACCTCGGTCAGCGCCATCAGCGCGAAGGCCGCCTCCTGGGTGGTCTTGTAGCGGCCATTCGTCCCCCGGCTCTCCACGAGGTAGCGGGCCATCTTCCCGACGTAGGGGTGGTCCGGCGTGACGTCCACCAGCGTCTGGAGCGCGATCGCCGTCGTCCGGAGGTCGCTCGACCAGTCGGACTGGTAGGTGACCGCGTTCATCTCCTCGAGGTGGAGCGTGCCCGACGTCTCCTTCGCCCGGTCGAGCAGCTCGGTGGTGAGGGCCCGCGCCGCCGCCCGGTCGCCTCCGCCGATCCACAGCGCATCGGCGAGCATCGCCTTTCCGTAGAAGGGGAGCTCCTGGCGGCGGGCGAACAGCGCCGCGGCGCTCGAGGCCTGCGGCGCCCGGGTGCGAGCCAGCGCGTAGAGCGCGAAGGCCCGCGTGCCGGGGTCGACCTGCTGGACCCACCAGGAGCAGGTGTGCACGCTGCCCGCCGCGACCTTGGCCAGGAATTGCTGGCCCCTGTGGAGCGCGTCGCGGTCCACGGGATACCCCACCTCCGCGGCCCGCCCCAGCGCGAGGACCGCGTATGCCGAGCCGTGCGGCGAGCTGCAGCTGTCCGAGCTCCAGTACCCGTAACCACCGTCGTAGCGCTGCAGCGCCTCGATGGCCTTCACCGTCTTCGTGGTGACCTCGTCGGGGTCGGCCGTCCCCCAGCGGGCAATGACGTCCTCCCCCACCCAGGCCCGCGCCGTGTCCGGCCGCCAGGGCAGCTTGAACACGCCGTGCAGCTCGCGGAGCGCGACGAAGGGCACCAGGCGGGAGGAGAGCTGCTCGAGGCAGCCGTACGGGTAATCCACCAGCTGCCGCATCGCCTCTCCGTATCCGCCGAGCACGGTGGAGGCCATCGTCACCTCGAGGCCGCCCACGTCCGGACGCACCCCGGAGGGGGTCGAGAGCTGCTCGCGCGCCACGTCCTTGCTCTCCCCGGCGATGGCCACCGCTTCCATCTGGGTGGGAATCGTCACCGGGAGCCGCTGCTCCACCGCGTCCTGCTCGCCGCCGCCGGTGACTGAGAAGCGGAGCACCGCCTCGCCCGGCCCGTCCGCCAGGTAGCGGAACCGCACCTCGCGGGGCTTCCCTTCGGGGAGCGCGAGGACGCGCCGGGTCTCCCCCTGCAGCTTGAGGGGCCCGGTGGCGGTGGCGGCGACCTCGACCTCCTTGATCTTCCCCGAGGGGGCGTGGACGACGACTCCCGCCTCGACCGTGTCCCCGACAACGGCGAATCGCGGGAGTGCCGGCATCGCCAGAAGCGGCTTGGCGACCTGGAAGCTGCTCGCGCCCTTGCCGCCGCGGTCTCCCCGGTCCAGCGCCAGAGCCATGATGCGGTAGGTGGTGAGGTTGTCCGGCAGCGTGAACTCCACCTCGCCGCGCCCGTCCGCCGCGGTCACCACCGCCGGGGCGAAGAGGACGGTGGTCTTGAAGCGGGAGCGGATGCCGCCGCCGCCCTCGGCGCCGCCGCCGCCGCCAGTCGTCATCCCCTTGTCCGCGTAGGCGGTGCGACGCACGAGGTGGATGAGCGGCTCGCCGATCCGCACCGACAGACCCCGCTCCGGCTGAAGCGAATCGAGCGGATCCGGCGGCTCGTACGACGTCAGCCGGAGCACGCCCTCGTCCACCGCCCACACCGCGACCTCGGCCGGGACGGGAGCGCCCTTCCAGTCCGTCGTCCGCAGCGACACCCTCACCTTCTCCCGCGGCCGGTACTGCGGCCGATCGGGCGTCACCTCCACCGCCAGCCGCTTGCTCTTCCGCTCGACCTTGAGCTTCACGTAGCCGACCCGGACCTGAGGTCGCCCCGGGTCCTCGCCGGCGTCGGGACCGCCGGCCTGGGGCACGCGCCCGCGCACCAGCACCACCCCCACGTAGACGTCTGGGATGCCGGCCTCGCCCAGCGGCACGTCGAGCGTGGTGGCGGCGCCCTTGAGCTTCACCTGCCGGGCCGAGCTGACGCCCTCTCGCTCCACGGTGAGCACCGCCTCGGCCGCCGGGAACGGGCTCTTGACCAGGACCTTCGCGGTCTCGCCCGGGTCGTAGACCGCCTTGTCGGTCACCAGATCGATGCGGTCGGAGTCGTTGCGTTGCCACGAGACCCAGCCCTCGCCGACGACGTACAGCCCGGTGCGCGTCGTCTGCTTCCGCTTCTGGGCGTCGACGACTTCGGCCTGCACGATGTGGTACCCCGGCGCCTTGGGGGTGACGGTGCAGGTGCCGGGCAGCGCCTCGACCTTCACCACGCAGGAGGCGACGGGCTCCTCGACCGGCTCGCTGAGCGTCTCCCAGCGGTCCCCCACGGTCTTCTTCCGGACGAACTTCCAGTCGCGCCGGAGGACCGTCACCTGGACCTCCGCCTTCTGCCGCTGGCCGTCCGGCGACACCGCCACCGCCTCCAGCGAGACCGGCTTACCCACCTCGGCGAATCCGTCGACGTTCCGCTGGCGGATGCCCGCGTAGAGCGCTGCCGGGTGCACCTGGATCTCGGCCCGGTTGGCAATGCGCTGGCGGTTGACGTCCGCGACCTCGGCCTCGAGCGTCACGATGGACGAGCGGCCACCCGGCGCCTCGAGGTGTCCCGCGGCGATGTCCAGCACGCCCTGGGCGTCGGTCTTCCCCTCCCCGGCGCCGATGACCTCGGTGCTGGGCCGCGGGGAGTCGTCGCTCCACTCCCAGGTGGCAATGCCGAAGGCGAACCCCGCGTTGTCGGGCGGCTGGAAGTCGGCGGTCGTCCGGGTGGCCGTCCAGCGCACCGTCGCTCCGGGCATCGCGCCGCCGAACAGGTAGCGGGCCATCACCCGCCCCTCGAGCGGTTGCCCGACCAGCGCGCCGCTCGACCGGGTGGTGACGTCCACCTTGAACTGCGGCGGCCGGTACTCCTCGACGCGGAAGCTGGTGCCGGTGCCGAGCTGGCCCGAGGGGACGTTCGCGCTCGCCCGGAAGGAGTACGTCCCGAGCGCGGCAGCCGGATCGATGGGCACCTCGGCGGAGAAGGTGCCGTACTCGCTGAGCGAGATGCTCCGGGACCAGATCTGCTTCCCGTGCGAGTCCGCGACCACCACCTCGGCCTGGGTCCCCCTGGGCGGCGTGGTCACGACGCCCAGGCGCCGGTAGCGGAGCATCCCCTTGACCAGGACGGTGTCGCCCGGCCGGTAGATGCCGCGCTCGGCGGTGGCGAAGCCCATCGACTGGGGACGCTTCCCGTCCCACGCCCCCTCGACCCCGAATGCCCAGGGCCCGAAGCCTCCGGACCAGTCGGCCAGGGTGACGCCGGTGTCCCCGTCGAGCGAGGCGGCGACCAGCGCGAACGGCGGGCCACCGTCGAGGTCGCGGCCGCGCCGACCAGGGCTCCTGCCCGGGCCGACCAGCGAGGCGAGACCCGGCACGCGGGCCAGGCCGTCAGCGGCGGTCTTCCCCTGCCACTTCACCAGGCCGTCGGCATCGTAGAGCGAGAGCGCCGCCCCCGGGACGACGGTGCCGTCCGAGACGCGGGTGACCCAGACCACGCCCGACGTCGCCCCGAGCTTGGTGTGCACCGCGAGGTCGGTGATCTGCCCCGTGACGCGCTGGGTGCGCATCCACTGGTTCCTGGTGTCCATCTCCGGGGCAGTGGTGACAAGGTGGAAGAGCCCGGTGCTCTTGCCGGCCAGCAGCTCGCGCACCTTCACCGGCCTCGTGCCTGGAAGGTTGTGCGTGCCATCGAGCGCGATCTCGGTGGTGACCGGCTGTCCCGCGGGAACGCTCTGCGCCGTCCGGCGACCGGCGAGGAAGCGCGCCATCTCCGCCGGGGCGAGCGGCCAGAGCTGCGCGTCCAGCTCGGTGACGTTGGTGAAGCGAACCGGCAGCGCCCCATCTCCCTTCGCCTCGAGGAGCGCAACGTCCGGGCCCAGCTCGTACTCCGGCTTCAGGTCATCGGTGCGGAGCTGGCCACTGGCCGCCGGCGCGGTCTGGCCGAAGACATCGGCCACTCCCGAGGCGATGGAGATCGCGTACCCGGTGCCGGGACGGAACTTGCCCGGGATCAGGGTGACCGGGTCGTGCCGGTTCCCCTCGGGGCCGGGGCTCTGGGCGTGCTCCCAGTCGAGCTCCACCGCCGGCTCGACCTTGAGGTGCGCCCTCAGGGAGGCCACGTTCAGCGGATTGGTGCTCACGATGACCAGCGGGCCGTAGGGGCAGTCGTACCCCCCGAGGCAGGCCGAGACGTCCTCGATGCGCGCGGGCCCGTAGGTCCGGTAGGCGATGCGCTGCTCCTGGTCGAGCGTGAGCGGCCCTTCCTTCGCACCGAGGGTCGTGGCGATCACCAGCTCGAGGTCGGTGGCCAGGGGCAGCGGCTTCCCCGCCTTCACGGTGACGGTGGTCCGTCGGCTCGGGACGAGGGTGCGGCCGGGACGCTCCACCTCCTCCGGGGCCGGAGCCGCGGCGGCCGTGCTCACGGTGATCGGCCAGAGGGTTCCCTCCCTGCCGACGCGGAGGGAGATGGACTTCTCGGGCTCGACCACCGCCTGGTTGAAGACCAGGACCATGTCCTCGGTCGGGCGGACCCAGCGCCACTGCCCGCTCGGGTTGACGGACTCGAGCCGCGGCCCCGGCGTGTCGAAGGACCAGCCGTAGGCCTCCTTGAGGGTCGAGCCGTCCACCCCCTTGAGCCCCGCGGGGACGGTGACCGTGAAGCGGGTGGCGAAGGGCAACGGCGCCCTGGGGACGAACTCCACGCTGGCCGAGCCGATCCACCGCCACTCCCCCTCGACCGCGGGGCTCAGGGACGCCGGCGGGGGAAGCGCCTTCTGCTCCTCGATGGACATCAGCGCCACCACCGGACGGGAGAAGGTGATGGTGGGCCGTGCGTCCGCTCCGACCACCTCGTGCGGCCGGGCAGCCACGACGGTGAGGCCGGCGCCGGGGAGGGCCTCGGGGGCAATCGAGAGCGCAGGCGGCGGCGGGAGCGGCTGCAGCGGTGGCCCGGAGGCAGATGGCTTCCCCTTGCAGGCGGTCAGCGCGGCGACAGCAAGCGCGGCGGCGCAGACGAGACGGGTCGATGCAGCCCTCACGGCGTGGCGTCCTCCCCCGGAGCTCCGCGGTGGGTGCCCCGGGCCTCATTCTGCTCTGGAGCGAGCGAGCCGGGGTCGACGAAGATCACCCGGCCCCAGGCGCGTGGTGAGTGCAGCCGCCGGGCCAGCGCTCAGCGTGCGCGGAGCCCGGACTCGATCCGCCGATCCGGCACGATCCAGGCGAGGGCCACGCCCGCGTACACCAGGTCCGCGAGCCAGGGACGGATGAACGCCAGCGCGATGCCGACCCCGTAGACCACCGGCGAGAGCTTGTCCTTGAGCGTGCCCACCTTCCGCGCGAGCTCGGACCGTGGCCCCTCGTGGGCGATGATGGCGCGCTCCAGTCCCAGATAGGCGAGCGCCGCCAGCAACAGCACCACCCCGTAGAGCGCCGCCGGCCAGGGCGCACGCGGGTGCTCGCCCACCCAGGCGGTCACCACCGGGATGAGCGAGAGACAGAAGAGCAGCACGAGGTTCGCCCACATCACTCCGCCACCGATCTCCCGGGTGGCGTGGAGCAGGTGGTGGTGGTTGTTCCAGTAGATGCCGACGTACACGAAGCTCAAGACGTAGCTGAGGAACACCGGCACCATCGGTCGGAGCGCGTTGAGGTCGCTGCCGTGCGGCACCTTGAGCTCGAGCACCATGATGGTGATGACGATGGCCAGCACGCCGTCGCTGAAGGCCTCGAGCCGCCCGGTCTTCATCCGACCAAGACGACGGTCGTCGACCGGGCCCCGTGCGCCCCGATGACCAGCGCCTGCTCGATGTCCGCGGTCTTCGACGGTCCGGAAATGAAGAGCCCGAAGCCAGGAGCGCCGAGGCTCAGGCGGCCGTAGGCCTCGTGCAGCGTGTGCACCAGCTCGCGCGCCGGCACCACCAGGACCAGGTGCTGGGTGACGAAGAGCACCGCCCGGCGCTGCTTCAGGACCGCGTCGGTCAGCCACACGGCACCGTTCTCCGCCACCCCGAACTGGCCCGGCACCAGGGCGAGGTCGACCCCCGCGAGGCCGTGCGGGTCGTCGACCGAGTCGAGCGCGAGGTTGCCCGGAAGCACGTCCGGGACCAGCGAGACGATCTGCTTTGCCGACTGCGCGACCGGAAGCGCCCGGACCGCCTCCGCCGCCTCGGCGAGTCCCGGGACCCGGAGGCAGGAGCCACCCACCTCGGTCATGCTCTGGGCGAACCGCGCCGGCAGGTCCTCATAGCGGACCGGCGAGGCGGGCACGTCCGGCAGCGGCATCGCCGGCGGCCGTGCCTGGCGGAGGAGCGCGAGCACCCTCTCGCGGCTAGACCGCACGGCGCGACCTCCACTCCTCGCGGAAGCTCCGCGCCGGGAAGTCCGGGAGATCCCGCTCGCGGCCCCACCCTCCCGACGCTGCGCGCAGCAGCCCCGCCGGCAGGAGGCGCCCGAAGAACCGCACCATCCCTCCCGCCATCCGGTACAGCCAGGGCCGGCGGAGGACCCAGCTGGCCAGGGCGACGCCGCGCCGCTTGGCCGCCGGGGTGAGGCCACGGGCGTCGAGCTCCCGTCGCCAGGCGAGAAGCTGGCTGTGGAGGTCGATCTTCACCGGACACACGTCGGAGCACGAGCCGCAGAGGCTGGAGGCGAACGGCAGCGAGGCGTTCCGAACCGGGTCCGCCGCCGGCGAGAGCACCGAGCCAATGGGGCCGGGCACCGTGGTCCCGTAGCTGTGGCCCCCGCTGCGCCGGTACACCGGGCAGGTGTTCATGCACGCACCGCAGCGGATGCAGCAGAGCGCGCGACGGTGCGTCTCGCTGGCCAAGAGGTCACTGCGCCCGTTGTCCACCAGCACGAGGTGCAGCTCGCCACCGGGCCGCGGACCGTGAAAATGCGAGGTGTACGTGGTGATGGGCTGGCCGGTGCCGCTGCGCGCCAGCAACCGGAGGAAGACCGCGAGGTCCGTCGCCCGCGGGACGAGCTTCTCCACCCCCATGCAGGCGATGTGAATCGGGGGAAGCGAGACACCGAGGTCGGCGTTCCCCTCGTTGGTGCAGACGACGAACCCGCCGGTCTCGGCGACGGCGAAGTTCACCCCGGTGAGGCCGGCCTGCCCGGCGAGGAACTTCTCCCGCAGGTGCTGGCGGGCGGCCTCGGTGAGCTGCTTCGGGTCGGACAGGCCCTCGGGGGTATGGAGGGTGCGATGGAAGAGCTCGCCGATCTCCTCGCGCTTCCGGTGGATGGCGGGCATCACGATGTGGCTCGGGGGCTCGTGCCCGAGCTGGACGATGCGCTCGCCGAGGTCGGTGTCGATCACCTCGATCCCGGCGTGCTCCAGCGCCTCGTTCAGATGGCACTCCTCGGTGAGCATCGACTTGCTCTTCACCAGCCGGGTGACACCGCGCTCGCGCAGCAGCTCGAGGACGATGGCGTTGTGCTCTTCCGCGTCGGCCGCCCAGTACACCTGGGCCCCCAGGGCGAGCGCCTTGCGCTCGAACTCCTCGAGGTACTCGGGGAGCCGGGAGAGCGTGTGGAGCTTGATGCGCGACGCGGCGTCCCGGAGCGCCTCCCAGTCCGGCACCACACGGGCGGCACGGTCCCGCTTGCTGCGCATGTTCCACACCGCGGCGTCGTGCCAGTGCAGACGGGCGTCGTCCCGGATCAGCTCCGATGCGGCGCGGGCATGGGCGTTCATGACGGGGGCAGGGACTTCATCCGACTGGGGGCCCGGGCGCAACCGACAAGGTGTCCCGGGGCCCGGTCCTGCGCGGTCGCGACTATCCTCGGCTCTGCGCCGTGAGCCGGAACGCCCGCATCGCCCTGGTTTCGAGCCTGCTGATCCTGGCGGTGCTGGTCGCCGCCACGCTCATGGCCGAGCCCCTGGTCCACCCCTGCCCGAGCGCCGTCGAGCAGTGCGGCCGGATCTGCGCCGGGCAGACGCTCGGGACCCTGCCCTGGCGCTGCGAGCGGGTCACCCGGTGCGACTGCCCCAGGCCCCTGCCTTGGCCGCACCGCCTGCACTCCCACTAGGCGGCGGACATCGCGGTGTCGAACACCTGGGCCACGTGCAGGAACTGCAGGGGCGAGCGCCCGCGCCGGGCGACCCCCTCCAGGTGCATGAGGCAGGACATGTCCACGGCGGTCACCACCTCGGCACCGGACCGGGCGTGGTCGGCGATGCGGTCCCTGCCCATCGCGCCCGAGACCGCCGACTCGTCGACCGAGAAGAGGCCGCCGAACCCGCAGCACTCGTCGATGCGGGTGAGGTCCACCAGCTCGATGCCCTCGATGGAGGCGACGAGCGTCCGCACCTTGTTCCAGGGCTCCACCATCCGCTCGCTCGAGGTCCCGAGCCGCAGCTCGCGGAGCCCGTGACAGCTCTGGTGGAGGCCGACTCGCCGCCGGTAGCTCCCGGGGATGCGGCGCACCCCGAGCACGTCGGTGATGAACTCGCACAGCTCGTAGGTCCTGCCGCCCGCGGTCTGGACCCGTGGGTCCTCGGGGAGCACGTCGGCGTAGTGGTGCCGCACCATCGCGGTGCAGCTCCCGGACGGGCAGACCACCTGGGCGTACCGCTCGAAGACGTCGAGGTGATGCCGGGCCAGCGGCGCCGCCGCCGAGGTGGCCCCCGCATTGGCCATGGGCTGGCCACAGCACGTCTGGGCCTCGGGGAACTCGACCTTCACCCCGAGCCGCTCGAGGACCCGCGCCGTGGCGAGCCCCACCGCCGGATAGAGCTGGTCCACGTAGCAGGGAATGAAGAGGGCCACCGGATCCATCGACAGGAGCACTCTCGCCCTTCGAGCCGGCTGGCACAACGTTCAGATTGCCCATCGGGCCCTCGGGGAGCAGGCTGACCTGCCATGCGAAAGCTTCGGACGGGCCTCTCGGGATGCTTGCTGCTCCTGTCGACGGCCGCCGTCGCCCAGACCGGGCCGACCCCCGCTCCGGACTACGGAACGCAGACGCCTCAGGACGTGCCCGCAGCCGTGCCCGCCCCCGCGCCCAGCCTCGTCCGCCGCTACACGGTGGGGCCGCGATTGATCCTCGCCCCGGGCGTCTTCATCCCCTCGAACGGCAGCGCGGGCTTCACGCTCGGGGTCGTCGGCGGCTACGGCTTCGATCTCGGCCCGATCATCCTGACTCCAGGGGTGATGCTCCAGGGGAGCTGGAGCTCCGACTGGACCGTCTACTCCGCCCTCGGCGGGCTGCGGGTCACCCTGCCGGTCGGCAACTTCGGGCCGTACCTCGAGGCAGGCCTCGGCTACGGGCACGCCAGCTTCCGGAACGTTTCCGCTGGTGGCCTCGCAGTGCGGGGGGGCGCGGGCTTCATCCTGTTCTTCAGCCCCTCGTTCGCCCTCGGGCTCGGCGTGACGTACGACACGATCGTCGACACCCCGTACAAGACCTGGGTCATCGCCCCCCTCATCTTGCTCGCCTTCTAGGCCTGCAGTCGGCGAGCCTGGTCAAACTTTGGACCACGTCGAGAGGCGAACGCTGCTAGTGTGCGCGCCTCAAGAGCGGCCTGCTCTCCGCGCCGCGTTTGCCCCCCTCTTCAGACTCCGGAGCCTCCATGACGACAGCCCTGCAGCCCACTGCGGCCGCACCCATCGACCTCGCCACCGCCAACGGGAAGAAGCTCCCGATGACCACCTTCGTGGAGAAGTACGTCAAGGGCGAGCTCCAGGTCAGCGGGGATCTGCAGGCCTTCTTCCGCCGCAAGGAGGACGTCCTCAACTACCGCCTGACCTGGGAGCAGATGAAATTCCTGGTCGGCGGATTCATCCCCTCGGTCCTGATCCACACCCAGGCCGCAGACCGGAAGACCGTCACCGGCCACTATGATCGCGGGAACGACTTCTTCAACGCGTTCCTGGGCGACATCATGATCTACACCTCGGCGTTCTTCGAGAGCCCCGCGGACACGCTCGAGGACGCTCAGCGACGGAAGCTCGAGGTGGTCGCCCAGAAGATCCAGCTCAAGCCCGGTGAGAAGCTGCTCGACATCGGTTGCGGCTGGGGCACCCTGGTCGCGCACATGGCCGAGCACCACGGGGCAGACGCGACCGGCGTCACCCTCGCCGCCCGCCAGGCCGAATTCGGCACCGGGCGCATCACCCAGAAGAAGCTCCAGGACAAGGCCCGCATCCTGACCATGGACTACCGGGACATCCCCCGGCAGAAGTGGAACAAGATCACCGTGCTGGAGATGGCCGAGCACGTCGGCATCCGGAAGTTCCAGAAGTTCATGCGGCAGCTGAACAGCATGCTGGAGGAGGACGGGATCCTCTTCCTCCAGATCGCCGGGCTGCGCCGGAACTGGACCGCGGAGGACTTCACCTGGGGCATGTTCATGTCGAAGTACGTCTTCCCCGGCGCCGACGCCTCCATGCCGCTCAGCTTCGTCTGCAACAACCTCGAGCGGGCGGGCTTCGAGATCCACAGCGTCGAGAACATCGGCATCCACTACTCAATGACCATCGACCGCTGGTACCGGAACTGGCTCAAGAACCGTGACGCGGTGGTGAAGAGCTACGGCGAGCGGTGGTTCCGGCTGTGGGAGATCTTCCTCGCCTGGTCGGTGCTCATCGCCGAGCGCGGCGGCTCCACCGCCTTCCAGCTGGTCTGCAACAAGAACAAGTCGAGCTTCGACCGCAAGCGCTGGATCGGCGAGCGCGGCCGGCTGGTCGACCTCCCCAAGGCCTGAGGACGGTTCGGCCGGCGCCGAAGCATCCGCCGGCTTCCGGAGCTAGCCTCCGGAGGCATGGATGACCTCCGCCCAGCCAGTCGCCTGGACATCGCCGCCGCGGCTGCGCTCCTCTCCGAGCCCGCGCGGGTCTCGATCGTCTCGGCACTGATGGACGGGCAGGCGCGGCCAGCCACGGAGCTCGCCCGCATCGCCGGCGTCTCGCCCTCCACCGGGAGCGAGCACCTGGCGCTCCTGACGCGCGGCGGCCTGCTCCGGGTGGAGCAGCAGGGCCGCCACCGCTACCACCGGCTGGCGAGCGATGCGGTGGCCCGGGCGTTCGAGAGCCTCTCCCTCCTCACCACCCGTCCGGTGCGAGCCGCGAGCGTGGATCCGGAGGACGCGGCGTTCCGGCGCGCCCGGACCTGCTACCGCCACCTCGCCGGCGAGCTCGGAGTGGCCCTGGTGGAGGCGCTCGTCAGCCGACGGCACGTCCACCGATCCGGAGCGCGGTTCCTCCTCACCAGCGTGGGGCGGCGGACAGGCCTCGCACTCGGCCTCCTCGACCTGGAATGGGAGCCGCTCGAGGGCCGCGCCTGCCTCGACTGGACCGAGCGGCGCGACCACCTGGCGGGCCCGCTCGGCGTGGCTCTCGCCAAGGGGCTGCTCGAGCTCGGTTGGGTGCGCCGGAAGCCGGGCACGCGCGCGCTCCGGATCAGCGTGGAGGGCGCCCGTGGGTTGCGCGAGGCGTTCGGGCTCGCGGTCGACGTCGGGTGACGGGGGAGCTCCAGCGGTCCGAACGGGCTCACCGACCTGATTCGCCGCGCCGACCTACCGCTTCGAAGCGTAGGGGGTGATCTCCGTCTCCCGGAAGAAGTAGGCGATCTCGACCTTCGCGTTCTCCGGGCTGTCGGATCCGTGCACCGTGTTCTTCTCCACGTCGGTGGCGAAGTCCTTCCGGATGGTGCCGGGGGCGGCGTTGGCCGGGTTGGTGGCGCCCATGATCTCACGGTTGCGGGCGATGGCGTTCTCCCCCTCGAGCACCATCAGCACCACCGGACCGGAGGTCATGAAGGTGACCAGGTCCTTGAAGAAGGGCCGCGCCTTGTGGACCGCGTAGAAGCCCTCGGCATCGCGCTGCGAGAGGTGCTGCATCCGCACCGCCACCGGCTTGAGGCCCGCGTCCTCGAAGCGGGTGATGATCTTCCCGACGATGCCCTTCTCCAGGCCGTCGGGCTTGATGATGGAGAGGGTACGCTCAGTGGCCATGTCCGTTCCGTTCCTTCCGCTCAGCGGGTGCGTCCGCGCTGCAGCGCGGCCTGCAGGGTGGTGCCGAGCTCCGCCGGTGACGGCGCCATCAGCACGCCCGCCGCCTCCATGGCCCGGATCTTCTCCGTCGCCGTCCCCTTGCCTCCGGCGATGATCGCCCCGGCGTGTCCCATCCGCTTGCCCGGAGGCGCCGAGACGCCGGCGATGAACCCCGCGATGGGCTTCCTGAACTCCCTGGCGATGTACTGGGCTGCGGCCTCCTCGGCGCTGCCGCCGATCTCCCCGATCATGATCACCGCGTCGGTCTCCGGGTCGGCGTTGAACAGCTTCAGGCAATCCACGAAGTCGGTCCCGTTCACCGGATCACCGCCGATGCCCACCGCGGTCGACTGGCCGAGCCCGAGCTGGGTGAGCTGGAACACCGCCTCGTAGGTCAGGGTCCCCGAGCGGGAGACCACCCCGATGCGCCCCGGCCGGTGAATGTGGCCGGGCATGATGCCGATCTTGCACTTCGCCCCGGGGGTGATGACGCCCGGGCAGTTGGGGCCCACCAGCCGCACCGGCCGGCCCTGGAGCGCCCGCTTCACCTTCACCATGTCCAGCACCGGGATGCCCTCGGTGATGGCGATGATCAGCGGAACCCCGGCGTCGGCCGACTCGAGGATGGCGTCGGCGGCGAACGGCGGGGGGACGAAGATCACGCTGGCATTGGCCCCGGTCTGCTTCACCGCCTCGGCGACGGTGTTGAAGATCGGGACCTCGTCCTGGAACTCGCTCCCGCCCTTGCCAGGGGTCACCCCGGCGACCAGCTGGGTTCCGTAGTCCAGCATCTGGCCGGCGTGGAACGAGCCCGCCGAACCGGTGATGCCCTGCATGAGCACCCGGGTGTTCTGGTCCACGAGGATGCTCATGACACCTTCTCTCCCCGGGCCGCCGCCACCGCCTTCTCCGCCGCCTGGCGAAGGTTGTCGGCGGGGATGATCGCCAGCCCCGAGTGGCGGAGGATCTCCTTGCCCTGCTCGACGTTGGTGCCCTCGAGCCGGACCACCAGGGGGATCTTCAAGTGCACCTCGCGCGCGGCGGCGACCACCCCCTCGGCGATCACGTCGCACTTCATGATCCCGCCGAAGATGTTGATCAGCACCGCCTTCACCGCCGGCGAGCTGAGGATGAGCTTGAACGCCGCGGTGACCTTCTCCTTGCTCGCCCCGCCACCGACATCGAGGAAGTTCGCCGGCTGACCGCCCACCAGCTTGATGGTGTCCATGGTCGCCATCGCCAGGCCGGCGCCGTTCACCATGCAGCCGATGTTGCCGTCGAGCGAGATGTAGGCCAGGTCGAACTCCTTGGCCTGGGCCTCGATCGGGTCCTCCTCCGCCACGTCGCGGTAGGCGACCAGGTCCTTGTGCCGATAGAGCGCGTTGTCGTCGAAGTTGAGCTTGGCGTCGAGCGCCACCACCGATCCGTCCTTGAGGAGGACGAGCGGGTTCACCTCGGCCAGCGAGGCGTCGGTCTCGACGTAGCAGCGGTAGAGCGCGCGGGCGAACGCCACGAACTTGCCGATGCTGTCGCCCTTCAGCCCGAGCCCGAAGGCGAGCTTCCGGGCCTGGTAGTCGGCGAGCCCCACCACCGGGTCGATCGACTCGAGGAGGATCGCTTCTGGTCTCTTGGCGGCGACCTCCTCGATCTCCACCCCACCCTCGCTGGAGGCCATGAGCGACAGACGCGAGGTGGCACGGTCGAGCGTCATGCCCAGGTAGAACTCCCGCTCGATGGGCAGCCCCTCCTCGACGTAGACCTTGCTGACCCGCTGCCCCTCCGGCCCGGTCTGGTGAGTCTTGAGCATCATCCCCAGCATCTGGGACGCCAGCGCCTTGGCCTCGGCCGGGCTCCGGGCGAGCTTCACCCCGCCACCCTTGCCCCGTCCGCCGGCGTGGATCTGCGCCTTCACCACCACCACCGGGGTTCCCAGGGAGGTCGCGGCCTTCTCGGCCTCCTCGGGCGTCGTGGCCAGGACGCCGCGCGGGGTGGGCACCCCGTACTTCCGGAACAGCTCCTTGCCCTGATACTCATGGATCTTCATGGGATGTGGCCCCGGGGGGGCGCGCATGTCTCACGCAGAAACCGGGGCGAGGCAAGAGGGAAACGCACCGCAGCACCTGGCCGGGACGATTCCGCGCTCGGCCCCGGCCTCACTCTCGGACGGGTGGTGGCACGCGGCCGCCGTCCTCCTGCTCTTCGGCCTCGTCGCCCACGCCTGGCTGCTCAAGGCCGGCAGCGACTTCGAGGTCTTCCGGCTCGCGGGCTGGCGCACTTGGCACGGCGTGGGGCCGTACCAGGCGGCCGACGGGCTGATGCCTTTCAAGTACGCGCCGCCGGTGGCGCTCCTGCTGGTACCCCTGGCCTGGGTGCCCGAGCGGACCGCCTACCTGGTCTGGCTGGTGCTCTCCGCCCTCGCGGTCCTCCGGGTGGTCCGCTGGAGCCATCGCACCCTGGGTCCCGGCCCGGACGCCCGCCGCGAGGCGCTCCTCATGGTCGCGCTCTTCCCGCTCATCGCCCATCAGTTCGCGCTCGGGCAGTGCGATGCCTTCTTGTTGTTGCTCGTGGCCGAGAGCGAGCAGCGGCGCCGGACCGCACCGCTCCGCTCGGGCATGCTCTGGGCGCTCGCCTGCCTGGTGAAGCCACCCTTTCTCCTCGTGGGCCTGCTGGTGGCGTGGCGCCGCGAGGCCCGGCGCGCCGATGGGCTCCTCCTGGGCATCGCGGCGGCATTCGGGGTGCTGGGCTTCGCGCTCGGCCCTGTCGAGGCGCTCCACCAGACCCAGGCGTGGGTAGGGCTGCTGGGGGCCACCACGCCGGCGGGCCTCTGTGGCCCGCAGAACCAGAGCATCGCTGCGCTGGTGTGCACCTACGGCGGCGTGGCGCCGGGCTCCGTCGCCTTCGCCGCGACCGCGGCCCTCCTGGCCACGGCGCTGGTCGCGGCCGCGGTGGCGTGTGTCCGGGTGGTGGCGCGCCACCACCTCCTCGGGGCGGATGCCCTGGCCCTCGCCCTCGTCCTCCACGGGACGGCCCTGCTCTCGCCGCTGGGCTGGAGAACCACTCTCCTGGCCCTCATTCCCTCGCTGACGCTGATCTTCGCCCGCGACGTCGGGGCGAGCGATCCGGTGCGGGTCCGAATGCGGCGCCTGTGTGGGTGGGCGCTGGCCTTCACCGCCGTGGTGCTGAACTGGGACGTGCTCGGCGAACGGGCCTTCCACGCCCTCCTCCGGATGCGGATCCACGCGCTCCTGGGCCTCGTGATCTCCACCTGTGCCATGGTGGTGACTGCGCGGCGGACCGGGCTCTGGCGCGCTCCGGCCGTGTCCGCTGGCGTGAGCCCACCCCCTCCGCGGTCAGCCCGCCCCTTGCGGCCGGGCTTCCCCGCGCGGTCCTGGGCGTTCCTCGTGGCGGCGATGCTCCTCGCGCTGGGGACCGTCTGGGTGCGGCCCGGTCCGGCGATCCTCCGTGGGACTGATGCCGCCTGCTACGCGCGGCTGGCCGAGGGTCTCGCCGGGTTGCCCGCCGCGCAGTGGGCGAGTCCCCGCCTCGATGGCGCGCGCTTCGACGAGCACCCTCCGCTCGGGTTCTGGCTGGAGGCGGCCTGGATGCGCGCTGTCGGGCCCGGGCCGGCGTCCGCATGGCGCTGGGCGCAGCTCCTGGCGACCTTGCTGGTTGCCGTCGTCGGCCTCGGGGCGTGCCGGATCGGCGGGCCCACGAGCGGAGGCCTCGCCCTCGTGGGCCTGTGCAGCCTGCCCGGGTTCCTCTCCGAGTCCCAGAATCCGATGCTCGAGACGCCGCTGGCCTTCGGGCTGGCCGTGGCCGCGGTCGGCGCCGGGCTCCTCCGGGAGACCCCGCGGACAGGCTCGCTGCTCTTCGTCGCCGGCACCGCCTTCGCCGCCTGGGTGAAGGGCCCCCCGGCGCTCGCCACCTTCGCGGTGCTGGCCTGGGTGGCCTGGCGGCAGCGGCTCCCCTCGCGGTGGGCTGCAGTCACCGCCCTCTCCGCGCTGGCGGTGGTCGCCGCGGGATTCGGCGTGCTCGAGCTGTGGCGCGCCGGAGCGGGCGAGCCCGCGTTCCTCCCGAGGTACGTGCACGACCAGCTCCTGGCCTCCGCCCTCCACGGGCGCGGGCGACCGGTGCACGATCCGCTGTACTTCCTGAGCGTGCTCGGCCGCTGGTACCTTCCGGTCCTGCTCGTCGCTCCGCTGGCGCTCTGGCCCGGATGGTGGCGGCGCGCCGCGGATGGCGACCGGCGCCTGCTCGCGCTGGGGGCAGTCTTGCTGGTGACGGTGGTGGTGGGCTTCTCCGTGCCGGTCCAGAAGAACCCCTGGTACGTCCACGCAGCGATGGCCGGGTGTGCCTGGGTGCTCGGGGCGCTCGGGGCGGGACTGCTCGGAGAGCGGCTCGTGCGCTGGCTCCGGCCGGAGCGGGTGCTCGTCGCGGCGGCGTTGGCCGTCGCCTGGGTGTTCTTCCCGGTGCCGAAGCACGGGGACCAGGACGCGCTGTACTGGCTCTACGCGGGCGAGCGGCCCGCCTTCACCGCCGACGCGCCGCGGGTCGTGGCCAACTGCAGCCCGCTCGGAGCGTGGATGGCCGACCAGAGCTTCTCGCTGGTTTGGGGGGCGCGCTCGGTCCCCTGCAGCGCCTCGGCCGAGCTCGAGTTCGACGGCCGGGAGGTGCGGCGCGCGCGCTAAGGTCGGCGGACCTACGCCGGTCCGCCGGCAGCGGTCGCGGTCTCCTCGTCCTTGAAGAACAGGTCCTTGAGCACCAGCTTGGTGACGTCCCGGTTCATCGCCGCGATCGACGTGGTGAGGGGAATCTCCTTCGGGCAGACCTGGACGCAGTTCTGCGCCTTGCCGCAGTCCTGGATGCCGCCCGGGCCCATGAGCCCGTGGAGGCGATCGTCGGCGTGCATCGCGCCGGTCGGGTGGAGGTTGAAGAGCCGGGCCTGGCTGATGGGCGCCGCACCCATGAAGTCGTTGTCCTGGGTGACCTGTGGACAGGCCTCGAGGCAGCTTCCACAGGTGATGCAGGTGGAGAGCACGTAGCGCTGGGCCTGCTCGCTCTGGCTCTGGCGCGGGCCCGGGCCGAGGTTGTGGGTGCCGTCGAGCTCGATCCAGGCCTTCACCCTCTTGAGCGACTCGAACATCCGGCTCCGGTCGACCGCGAGGTCCCGCACCATCGGGAACTTGCGCATCGGCTCGAGGGTGATGGGCCACTCGAGCTTGTCCACCAGCGCCGAGCAGGCCATCCGCACCCGCCCGTTGATGTTCATCGCGCAGCTGCCGCAGACCTCCTCCAGGCAGGCCGCGTCCCAGGTGACCGGGGTGGTGGTCTGGCCGGCCGCGTTCACCGGGTTGCGCTGGATCTCCATCAGGCAGGAGATGACGTTGGCGCCCTTGCGGTAGGGAACGCGGAACTCCTCGAAGCCGCCCGGTTTCCCGGCGCTCTCCTGCCGCCAGACGCGGAGGTCGACCCACTTCCCCTCGCCCTTCGCCTGGCTCTCGGCGGTCCGTCCAGCCTGTGTGGCTTCGTCCATGGCGGTCCTTCGATTCCTCAGGCGTACCAGCGCGGCTCGGGATCGAGCACGGGCGTGGGAATGGGCTGGTAGGAGATTTCCGACCCGTGCGGCGTCCATCGGGCGATGGTGGTTTTGGCCCACTTCTGGTGGCGCTCCTTCCAGGCGCGCATCCAGTCGGGATCCTGGGTCGGGTCCTTGGTCTTGGGCTCGGGGAGCTGGAACTCGGGCTTGTAGTGAGCCCCCCGCGACTCGTCGCGGAGCAGCGCGGACTTGGTGATCACCTCGCCCAGGGCGAGCATGTTCCACAGCTGGTTGACGAAGCTCAGCGGGCGGTTGCTGCTGTGCCCGTGGTCGAGCACGTTGATCCGCTTCCATCGGTCCTTCAGCTCGTCGAGCTTCTCCAGCGTCTTCCGGAGCCGGTCGTTCCGGCGGACCACGGTGACGTTCTCGGTCATCACCTCGCCGAGCTCGCGGGCCAGCACGTACGGGTTCTCGGTGCCGTTCATCTTGTCGATGTCGGTAAAACGCTCGGTCCATTGCTTCCGGGTGTCCTCGAAGACCTTCGAGGGCACCGCGGTGGAACTCCGGGGGTTGTTCCTGGCGTAGCTGGCCATCGCCGGACCGCCGATCATCCCGCCGTAGATGCACGAGAGGAGCGAGTTGGCGCCCAGGCGGTTCGCGCCGTGGTACGCGTAGTCCACCTCGCCCGAGGCGTAGAGGCCGGGGATGTTGGTGGCCTGGTTCTTCGGGCTCCCCGCCAGCGGCTCGAGGTTGGGCCCGGGCTCGAAGGTCACGTACAGCCCGCCCATCGAGTAGTGCATGCCGGGGAAGATGACCATCGGATGGCGGCGGGGGTCGTCGCCCACGAACTTCTCGTAGATCTCCATCACGCCCTTGATCTTCGCGTCGAGCGTGGAGGCCGGGATGTGCGTGACGTCGAGGTACACGCCGTCGCGCCCACCGATGCCCATGCCCAGCTCGCGACAGACGTGGAAGATCTCCCGGGTGGCGACGTCGCGGGGGACCAGGTTCTTGTACTTGGGGTACTTCTCCTCGAGGAAGTACCAGCGCTCCTCCTCGGGGATGCTGAGCGGATCGCGGGTGTCGCCCTTCTTCTTCGGCACCCAGACCCGGCCACCCTCGCCGCGCACCGACTCGGACATCAGCCGGAGCTTGTCCTCCCCGGGGATGGAGGTGGGGTGCACCTGGATGAACTCGCCGTTGGCGTAGATCGCGCCCTCGATGTAGGCGCGGCCGGCGGCGGTGCCGGTGTTGATGATCGAGTTGGTCGAGCGGCCGAAGACGATGCCCGGGCCCCCGGTGGCGAGCATCACCGCCTCGGCGGGGAGCGCGCGGATCTCCATCGTCCGGAGGTCCATCGCCACGCTGCCCACCGCGCGGCCGGACTCGTCCTTCACCATCCCCAGCCACTCCCAGTGCTCGTACTTGGTCACCATGCCTTCCGCCTCGTAGCGGCGGACCTGCTCGTCGAGCGCGTAGAGCAGCTGCTGCCCGGTGGTGGCCCCGGCGAACGCCGTCCGGTGGTGGAGCGTCCCGCCGAAGCGACGGAAGTCGAGGAGGCCTTCCGGGGTGCGGTTGAACGGCACGCCCATCCGGTCGAGCAGGTAGATGATGCCCGGCGCCGCGTAGCACATGCCGCGCACGCTGGTCTGCTCGGCCAGGAAGTCGCCGCCGCGGAGCGTGTCCTTGACGTGGATGTCGGGGTGGTCGCCCTCACCCTTGGTGTTCACCGCCCCGTTGATGCCGCCCTGGGCACAGACCGAGTGCGAGCGCTTCACCGGGACGATCGACAGGAGGTCCACCTTGTGACCGGCCTCGCAGAGCTTGATGACCGTCATCAGCCCGGCCAGCCCGCCTCCCACGACCGTGAATCGAGATTCCGCCATAGGACGTGCTCCCTGATCAGCCGACGGCGCCGAGGCGCATCTGGAGGAGGATGCTCGAGGTCCCCACCGAGAGGAGCAGCAAGAGCATCCAGGCCACCTGGGTGACGCGCCGCTGGGCGAGCCTCCCCACCGCGAGACCCCAGGTCCAGCAGAATCCCTTCCGGCCGTCGGTGAATTGCCAGATCGTGCAGAGCGGCCCGACGAGGTACCCGGTGAGGCGCTGGGCGAGATAGCCCCAGTTCCCCCCGTACGCGTGCTTGCCGTTGCTGGGGTGGCCGGTCGAGCGAGTGCAGCCGGCGCCAGAGGAAGGAGTGGTCGTCGTGGTTGCCGGTGTCCGCGCGGGCGGCTCGGCGGTGGTGGCGGCGTCGGCCATGGTCGAGCCTTCTGATTACTTCCCGGGGCGTGTCCTGACCATGGGCGGAGCTCCCGGAAAATCAGGGGCTTTCATGGCGGACAGGAGGTGCCCTGTCTTCCAGCACCCGGAGCAAGAGGCAAGCGGAATCCGGAGGGGAGCGCCATGCGGTCGCGCGCCGACAGACCGGCGGTCTGACCCGCGGCGGAGACGGGCGGCCGGTCGAGGCCAACGGCCCGGGCGAGCATCGTCGAGCCATGGGTTCAGCTCGGCGAAGACCAGGAGCGGATGGCGCCCCGAGTTCGCTCCGCCTCTGACCGCGCAGCTGGCCCGCGCCCTGACCAGGCGGTGCCCGCAGCCAGCGCTCGCCGTGAGCACCGCAACCAAGCAGCGCGGTGCCCGGGCGGTCCACCTCTACAGCTTGACCTCGTCCACCGTCTTCTTCACCGAGGTGAACGACTTCTGCAGCTCGGCCTTCTCGGCCGCATCCAGCTCGAGCTCGATGATCTTCTCCACCCCGCCCGCGCCGATCTGCAGTGGCACGCCCATGAAGAAGCCGTTGATCCCGTACTGGCCCTCGAGAAACGCCGCGCCCGGAAGCACCCGCTTGCGGTCGAACACGAAGCTCTCCGCCATGGCGATGGCCGAGGCCGCCGGGCCGAAGTAGGCCGAGCCGGTCTTGTACAGCGCCACCAGCTCTCCCCCGCCCTTGCGGGTCCGCTCGACGATGGCGTCGAGCTTGTCCTTCGGCAGCATCTGAGTGAGCGGGACGCCGCCCACCGTCGCGTGCCGGAGCAGCGGCACCATGTCGTCCCCGTGCCCGCCGAGCACCAGCGCCTCGATGTCCCGCATCGACACGTTGAGCGCCTCGGCGACGAAGAACTTGAAGCGCGCGGTGTCCAGCACCCCCGCCATCCCGACCACCTGGGTCTTCTTGAAGCCGGTGATCTTGAAGAGTGCGTACACCATCGCGTCCAGCGGGTTGGCCACGTTGATCACGAAGGCGTTCGGGCAGTGGGTCTTGATGTTCCCCGCCACGTCCTTCATGATTTTTAGGTTGACCTCCAGCAGGTCCTCCCGGGTCATCCCCGGCTTCCGGGGCATGCCCGCGGTGATGATCACCACGTCGCTGCCGGCCACGTCCTTCCAGTCGGTGGTGCCGGTGACACGGCAGTCGTAGCCGTCCACCGCCGCCAGCTGGTTGATGTCCAGCGCCTTCCCCTTCACCAGACCCTCGGCCGCCGGGATGTCGTAGAGCATCACCTCCCCGAGCTGCTTCTGCACCGAGAGGAGCGCGAGGTTGCCGCCGATCTGCCCGCCGCCGATGAGTCCGATCTTCCGCTTGCCGCCCATGATTCCCTAGCCGCCTTTCACATGTGCTGGATGATGGCCTGGCCAAACTCCGAGCACTTCAGTTCCTTCACCTCACCGCGACCGTCACTCTTCATCAGCCGGGCGAAGTCGTAGGTGACCGTCCGGGCCGCGATGGCGCCGTTCATCCCCTTGACGATCAGATCCGCCGCCTCGTTCCAGCCGAGGTGGCGGAACATCATGTCGCCGGAGAGGATCACGCTGCCGGGGTTCACCTTGTCCAGGTCGGCGTACTTCGGCGCCGTGCCGTGCGTCGCCTCGAACACCGCGTGGCCGGTCACGTAGTTGATGTTCCCGCCCGGCGCGATCCCGATGCCGCCCACCTGCGCGGCGAGCGCGTCGCTCAGGTAGTCGCCATTGAGGTTCAGGGTGGCGATGACGTCGAACTCGTCGGGCCGGGTGAGTACTTGCTGGAGGGTGATGTCGGCGATGGCGTCCTTGATCAGGAGCTTCCCCGAGGCGAGCGCCGCCTTCTGTTCGGCGTTGGCCGCCTCCTCACCCTTCTTCGCCTTGGTCTCCTCCCACTGCTCCCAGGTGTAGACCTCCGCCCCGAACTCGCGTTCGGCCAGCGCGTAGCCCCAGCCGCGGAAGGCGCCCTCGGTGAACTTCATGATGTTGCCCTTGTGCACGAAGGTGACGCTCTTGCGCCGGTGCTCCAGGGCGTAGCGGATGGCGGCGCGGATGAGCCGCTCGCTCCCCTCGCGCGACACCGCCTTGATCCCGATCCCGCACTCCTGGGGGAAGCGAATCTTCTTGAACTCCTTCGGGAAGCGCTCGCGGAACAGGGCGAGGAACGCCGTGGCCGACTCCGAGCCGGCCTCGAACTCGATGCCCGCGTAGATGTCCTCGGTGTTCTCCCGGAAGATGACCATGTCCACCTTCTCCGGGGCCTTCACCGGGCTGGGCACGCCCTTGAAGTAGCGGACCGGGCGGAGGCAGACGTAGAGGTCGAGCAGCTGGCGAAGCGCCACGTTGAGGCTGCGGATGCCGCCGCCCACCGGCGTGGTCAGCGGGCCCTTGATGCCCACCAGGTAGGTGCGAAACGCCTCGATCGTCTCGTCGGGGAGCCAGTTCTTGGTCTGCTTGAACGCCTTCTCGCCGGCGAGCACCTCCATCCAGGAGATGCGCCGCTTGCCGCCGTAGGCCTTGGCCACCGCGGCGTCGAACACCGCCTGCGAGGCGCGCCAGATGTCGCGGCCCGTTCCGTCCCCCTCGATGAAGGGGATGATCGGCCGGTCCGGGACCGACAGTGATTCCCCGGACAACGTGATTCGCTCACCTGCCGGAACGGGGTTGCTCATGGCGGTCTCCCGGGTCGAATTTCCCTTGGCGGTCGGGGGTATACGGGACGCGACAACGGCTCCGCAACCTGGAACAAGGGCGTACTCTTTTTGGTTGAATCGAGCCTCTCCCAGGTGAAATGACGCCTTACGCCATGGCCAAAGACACGCTGAGCATCACCGACAACCGCACCGGTAAGTCCTACGAGCTCCCCATCAAGGACGGGTGCATCAAGACGGCGGATCTCCGGCAGATCCGCTTAGACGACCACGACTTCGGGCTCATGGGTTACGACCCGGCGTTCCTCAACACCGCGAACTGCCGGAGCGCCATCACCTTCATCGACGGCGACAAGGGCATCCTCGAGTACCGCGGGTACCCCATCGAGCAGCTGGCCGAGAAGTCCAGCTACCTCGAGGTCGCTTACCTGCTACTGAACGGAGAGCTCCCCAGCCGCAAGCAGCTCGACGACTTCGTCTACACGGTCACCCACCACACCTACGTCCACGAGAACATCAAGTCATACATGGATGGGTTCCGCTACGACGCCCACCCCATGTCGATGCTGGCTGCCACCGTGGCCGCGCTCTCGTCCTTCTATCCCGAGGCGAAGAACATCAAGGACGCGAGGAACCGTCGGATCCAGCAGATCCGCATGGTGGCCAAGATGCCGACCATCGCCGCGTTCAGCTTCCGGCACTCGATGGGTCTGCCGTACGTCTATCCGAACAACGACCTGAGCTTCGTCGGGAACTTCCTGGCGATGATCAAGAAGATCGGGACCGACATCTACAAGGTGAACCCGGTGCTCGAGCACGCGCTGGAGGTGCTGTTCATCCTCCACGCCGACCACGAGCAGAACTGCAGCACCACCGCGGTCCGGCTGGTGGGCAGCAGCCAGGTGGATCCGTTCTCCGCCGTTGCCGCGGGGATCACCGCGCTCTACGGGCCGCTGCACGGCGGCGCGAACGAGGCGGTGCTGACGATGCTCCGCAGCATCGGCAGCGTGGACAAGGTCTCCGAGTTCATCAAGGAGGTGAAGGGCGGCGAGGGCGAGACCAAGCTGATGGGCTTCGGGCACCGCGTCTACAAGAGCTACGACCCGCGGGCGAAGGTCATCAAGCGCGTCGCCGACGAGGTGTTCGAGGTCACCGGGAAGAGCCCGCTCCTGGACATCGCCCTGGAGCTGGAGCGGATCGCGCTCCAGGACGACTACTTCGTGAAGCGGAAGCTCTACCCGAACGTCGACTTCTACTCCGGTCTGATCTACGAGGCCCTGGGCTTCCCCTCGACCTTCTTCCCGGTGCTCTTCGCCATCCCGCGCACCGCGGGCTGGGCGGCCCAGTGGGAGGAGATGGTGCAGGACCCCGAGCAGAAGATCGCCCGTCCCCGGCAGATCTACACCGGCGCCAAGCGCCGGGACTACGTTCCCTTCGACAAGCGCTGATCAGCGACCATGACGCTCGATTTCACCTGCCAGAAGTGCGAGGGCACCTTCGAGATCGACGCCCAGGATCTCGTCGACGGGAGCGAGAAGCTCGAGTGCCCGCACTGCAATACCCGCGCTCCGGCGGCCGCGGTCGATGACTTCGTCGCCGCGCTCACCGAGATGCGGGCGCAGGTGGCGGCGCTGAGCAAGCGGTTCACCGTCTCCACCACCCTGGAGAGCGAGGACCTGGCCGAGCTCGACGCCGATGACGACGACGACGAGGACGACGACGACGACGTGGATGAGGACGACGACGACGACGACGACGACGAGGACCTCGATGAGGACGACGAGGACCTCGACGACGAGGACGAGGAGAAGTAGCCGACGTCCGGCTGTCGCCCAGCGTTCGCTTGAGTGGCGGAACGCCCGGTGGGTGAGAAGCGTCCCGGCAGTGCCGGCTCCGAGCGAGGCCCCGAGGTCACCGGCGACGCGGCCCGTGGAGCTCTGAAGACTGGAAAGCCCGGCCCCCCCTCCCAAGGGAAGCCGGGCTTTCGCGAGGCAAACTCCAATGGGGCATCGCCACCGCGGACGTCCTGGTGGGGTGACGAGTCAGGTGGAACAGCGTCGGCCCTGCTCCAACGTGGGACCTCGTTCGTATTCCGCCCGGTGACAGAGTGTCAAGAAGCGCGCGCCGTATCAGAATTCGTGCCGTGACGCGTCGCTCGAAGATCGTTTGCACCCTTGGCCCGGCGTCCGATGCTCCGCGGGTGCTGGCCGGCATGGTCGCCGCCGGGATGGACGTGGCCCGCCTCAACTTCTCCCACGGGAGCGCCGCCGATCACCGTGCCCGTGCGAAGGCGGTGCGTCTGGAAGCGCGCCGGGCGGGGCGCAACGTGGCGATCCTGCAGGATCTCCAGGGGCCCAAGCTGCGGGTCGGGAGATTCGCCGAGGGCCGGGTCGAGCTGGTGCCCGGCGACGCGGTGCTCCTCGTGACCCGGGGCGGTGTGGTGGGCAGCCCACGCATCATCCCTGTTCCACTCGCCTCGCTCGCGCGTGACTGCCGGCCCGGAGACCTGGTGCTCCTCGACGACGGGCGGCTGCAACTCCGGGTCCGCCGGGCACGGGGCCAGGACCTCGAGGCCGAAGTGGAGATCGGCGGCCCCATCTCGGACCACAAGGGGGTGAGTCTTCCGGGCTCGGCGGTGTCGATCCCGGCGTTCACTCCGAAGGACCGGCGCGACGCGGCGCTGGGCCGGGCACTCGGGGTGGACCTGGTGGCGATGTCGTTCGTGCGGACGGCGCGCGACGTGGAGCGGGCGCGACGGCACCTCGCCCCGGGCACTCCGCTCATCGCGAAGATGGAGAAGCCCCAGGCGATCGAGAACCTCGAGGCCATCCTCCGCACCGCGGATGGGGTGATGGTGGCCCGCGGGGACCTCGGCGTGGAGCTGCCGCTGGAGAAGGTCCCGGGCATCCAGAAGCGGCTGGTGCGGCAGGCCAACCTCCTGGGCCGGCCGTGCATCGTCGCCACCGAGATGCTGGAGAGCATGGTCCAATCTTCCCGTCCCACCCGCGCCGAGGTCTCCGACGTGGCGAACGCGGTGCTCGACGGCGCGGACGCGGTGATGCTCTCGGCGGAGACCGCCGTCGGCCACGATCCGGTTGCAGCGGTGGCGACGATGGCCCGCATCGTCGAGGAGGCGGAGCGCTCGCAGCCGGCGCCTGTCCGGCCGGAGCTCGACGGCAGCAGCATCTCACCGGGCATCGCCGCCGCGGCGGTCGAGGCGGCGCGCAGCGTGGGGGCGAAGGTCATCGTGGCGTACACCGAGAGCGGCTACACCGCACGGCTGGTCGCAGCGTTCCGCCCGCCGATGCCCATCCTCGCGCTCACCCCGAACGAGCCGGTGGTGCACCAGCTCGCCCTCGCCTGGGGGATCGAGGCGCACCGGGTGCCACGGCTGCGCTCGACGGACGCGGTGATGGCCCGGGCCCGGGCCGAGGTGCGCCGGCGCGGCCTCGCGGCTCCATCCGAGCGCATGGCCATCGTCGCCGGCGTCCCGCTAAACGAGCCCGGTAACACCAACCTCCTCACCGTTCAGCGGGTGTGAGCTCGGGACAGGAGAGCCAGATGCCCCCGACCAAGGCGCCCTCGCCACAGCAGCAGCTCGCGGGCTTCATCGAGAAGTTCGAGCCCGGGATGCAAGCTCTCATCCGGGCCGCCCGGAAGCGGATGCGCGCGCTCCTCCCCACCGCGACCGAGATGCTCTACGACAACTACAACTTCTTCGTGATCGGCTACGGCCCGGGCGACAGACCCTCCGAGGCGATCTTCTCGCTCGCGGCCCAGGCGAAGGGGCTGAGCCTCTGCTTTCTCCAGGGCGCAGGGCTGCCCGACCCGGCAGGCCTGCTCCGGGGAAGCGGCACGCGCGTCCGATCGATCCGTCTGGGGAGGGTCGAGGATCTCGACCAGGCCGAGGTCCGGAGGCTCATCGACGCGGCACTGGCGCGGGCCAAGGTTCCGATGCGGCCGGACGGTGACGGGCGTCTGATCATCAGGTCGGTCTCCGCCAAACAGCGGCCCAGGCGACCGGTCTCCCCGAAGAGATAGCCTCCTGCCCGACCTCGCCGCGAGCCCGCGTCCAGCCCGAGCCGCCGCGCCGCCTCGGGGAGCCCCTCACGGACGCTCGGGCAGCACGGGGTCGCCCGCGCCCCCTTGGTCAACGCGCCGTGCCGAGCACAAGGCCGGGACCGAGCACGCCCACGAAGACCGCGAGCACGACCGTCGCGAGCAGGAGCCAGGGCACACTGCGGGGAACGCCGAGCAGCGGCTGCTCCGGACCGGCACCAGGATGGCGAGCCCAGACCGCCGGGTACCAGGCGAGGAGCGAGGTCCCGCCGAACGAGGCCGCCGCCGCAGAGATCAGCACCAGCCTCAGTCCATGCGGGTTCAGCAGACCGGCGACGATGAAGGTCACCCCTCCGACCAGGTAAGGAAGCAGGGTGAGCGTCCGGGTCCGCCGTTCCCGCTCCTTGGCGTCGGTCCCCACGAAGGGCTCCAGCGGGGGCATGAGCACATGGGGCGCCCACCAGAAGTAGAGGACCGCTCCGAGCGCTGTCAGGACCAGCCGCCAGACCACCGCGGGCCGAAGCCCGGAGACGACGACCGCCCAGTCGCCGATGCCCCCGAGGCCCGAGAACAGCAGATACCCGAACGGCTGGAGCAGGTTGACGGCGAGCATCAGCCAGGCGACGTCGCGCGCCCGCCCCCAGCCGGCGGGGAGCGTCCGCGAGGCGCCGTACGCGAGCGCAGCAGCCCCGAGGTTCGCGATGCTGCCCCCGGCCGCGAGCCATCGAGCCGCCGAGGACGGGAGGCCGTCCACCGAGCACTCGAAGAACACCGCGTTCAGCGCCTCGGGACGGCCGCCGACGAGGAGACACGCACCGCCGTGCCCGAGGCCCTCGTGCACCACGTTGGAGAGCGCGTAGGCAACGACGGCGATGGCCCCCACCGTCCAGACATCGAGCAGGGATTCCGGTCGCCCGGGTTCAACCGTCATCGATGGAGAAGCCCAGCGTGAAGGAACCATGTCAGGGCACTTCCGGATGCTCGTGCCATCCATGCAGCAGGTGGATGTAGTTCGCCCTCTCGTAGGCCGACGGGTCCGGGCAGGCCTTGAGGTTCATGCTCCCCCGCAGCTGCCTGACCGAGACGTACTCGCGTTCGACGAGCCAGCGCTCCAGCGAGGCCCGGAGGGAGAGCAGCCGCGACGGACCATTGCGGAGCAAGGTCGAGACGAGCTGCACCGCTGTCGCGCCCGCCATCAGCGCCCGGACCACGTCCACCGTCTCGTGCACCCCGCCGCTGACCGCCAGGGGGATCTTCCGCTGCGCGGACAGGATGGCCAGCCAGCGGAGCCGGAGCGGAAGCTCGGAGCTGTCCGAGAGGTGGAGGACCCGCTTCACCTCCAGCGCCTCTACGTCGATCTCCGGCTCGAACAGGCGGTTGAAGAGCACCAGCGCGTCCGCGCCCGCCTCCTCGAGCCCCCGGGCGATACTGGACACCGAGGTGTAGAAGGGCGAGAGCTTCACCGCGACCGGGATCTTCACCCTCCCCTTCAGCGTCCGGACCAGCTCCAGCATGTCCTTCTCCACCGCTCCACCGTCGCGCGCCGGGTCGGTGGGGACGGAGTACAGGTTCAGCTCCACCGCGGAGGCCCCCGCCTGTTCGATGAGCCGGGCAAAGTCGATCCACCCTCCGAGCGTGGTCCCGTTCAGCGAGGCGATGACCGGCACCTTCACCGCCGCGCGGATCTTCCGGAGCTGCTCGAGGTACCGGTCCGGGCCCATCCGGTAGTCCGCATCGGGGAGCACACTGGAGGCTTCGGCCGAGAGCTCGCGGTGCTGCTCGGTGGCCATGAACGTGGACAGCTGCTCCTGGGTGAGCTGCTCCTCGAAGAGCGAGCGCATCACGATGGCCGGCGCTCCGGCGTCCTCCAGCGCCCGCACCGTCCCCACCTCGTCCGCGAGCGGCGAGGCCCCCGGCAGGAGCGGGTGTGCCAGCTTGAGTCCCAGGTACTCGACCGAGAGATCCATGTGCGCGCTCACTCCAGCGCGGCCGCGGGCGGCGGCCGGACATCGGGGATGGAGGTGGCCTGTGGAACGACCACCTTGGCGAGCTGCTCGTAGACGCCGTAGCGCTGGGTCACGTTCTGCTGCGCCCAGGCGAGGAGCTGCCTGTACCGCTCGGGGTCCAGCGACTCGGTGATCCGGAACCGGGCCTCTTCCCGCATGTACTCGCGCAGCGGGAGCTTCGCCGGCCCCGAGTCCAGCACCAGCGGTGGCTGCCCGGCGGCGATGCGCCGCGGGTCGAAGCGGTACAGCGGCCAGCTCGCCGAGTCCACCGCCCGCTTCTGCTGCTCGAGCCCGTGCACCAGGTCGTACCCGTGCGCGATGCAGTGACTGTAGGCGATGACCAGCGCGGGGCCGCGGTAGCTCTCGGCCTCGAGCAGCGCCCTGACCACTTGCGCGTCCTTCGCCCCGAAGGCGACCTGGGCCACGTAGGCGGTCCGGTAACCCATGGCCAGGAGCCCGAGGTCCTTCTTCGGGGTGGACTTGCCGGCAGCGGCGAACTTGGCCGCTGCGCCGAGCGGCGTGGCCTTCGACTGCTGGCCACCGGTGTTCGAGTACACCTCGGTGTCGAGCACCAGGATGTTCAGGTCCACGTCGGTGGAGAGCACGTGGTCGAGGCCCCCGTAGCCGATGTCGTAGGCCCAGCCGTCACCACCGACGATCCACACGCTCTTCTTCACCAAGTGGTCGGCGAGGGCGAGGAGGTTGCGGGCGTCGGGGGTCTCTCGCTTCAGGCGGGTCTTCAGCTCCGCCACCCGCTCCCGCTGTGCGGCGATCCCCGCCTCCGTGGACTGGTCGGCCTCGAGCAGCGCGGTGACCAGGGCGTCCCCCAGCGCGGGGGCCTGGCGCATCAGCAACGTCTCGGCCAGGTGCCGGAGGGCGTCCGTTCCCAGGCGGATGCCGTAGCCGAACTCGGCGTTGTCCTCGAAGAGCGAGTTCGCCCAGGCAGGGCCCCGGCCCTCGCGGTTCACCGTGTACGGGGTCGTGGGGAGGTTCCCGCCGTAGATCGACGAGCAGCCGGTGGCGTTGGCGATGATCATCCGGTCGCCGAAGAGCTGGGTGATCAGCTTGATGTACGGCGTCTCGCCGCACCCGGCGCAGGCGCCCGAGAACTCGAACAGCGGCTGGAGGAACTGTGAGCCCTTCACGTCCATGCGCAACGTGGTCCGGTCCACCTCCGGCAGCCCGAGGAAGAAGTCGAAGGATCTCTTCTCCTGTTCCCGGAGCGGGGGCTGGGACGAGAGCTCGAGCGCCTTGTGGCGCGGGTTCGCCTTGTCCTTGGCCGGGCAGACCTCGACGCACAGCCCGCATCCGGTGCAGTCCTCGGGCGCGACCTGGACCGTGTAGGCGCTCCCCGCCTGGCCCTTGAAGGCCATGTGCTTGAAGCCGCTCGGCGCGGTGGCCACCGCCCCCTCGCCGTACACCTTGGTGCGGATGGCGGCGTGCGGGCACACCAGCGCGCACTTGTTGCACTGGATGCAGATCGGTCCGTCCCAGACGGGGATTTCCAGCGCCAGGTTGCGCTTCTCCCACTGTGCCGTCGCGGTGGGCCACGTCCCGTCGATGGGGAACGCGCTGACCGGGAGCAGGTCGCCCTTGTTCTCCAGCATCACGGCGGTGACCCGGCGCACGAAGTCCGGCGCCGCGGGAGCGACGACCGGCGGCCGGCTGCGGGTCGCGGTCATCTTCGTCGGCGTCTTCACCGGGAAGAGCGCGGCAAGCGAGGCGTCCACCGCGGCGTGGTTCCGCCGCACCACCTCGGCGCCCTTCTTCTTGTAGGTCTTCTCGATGGACTTCTTGATCTCGGCGATGGCCTCGTCGCGGGGGAGCACCCCGGACAGCGCGAAGAAGCAGGCCTGCATCACCGCGTTGATGCGGCCGCCCATCCCTGCCGTTTGCGCCACCTTCACCGCATCGATGACCTGGAGCTGCAGCTTCTTCTCCAGCACCGTCTCCTGGAACTCGCGGGGCAGCCGATCCCAGAGCTGGTCCGGGGGGTACGGCGCGTTGATCAGCACCACCGCTCCGGGCGCGGCGAGCTCGAGCACGTCCAGCCGGTCGATGAGCTGGAACTGGTGCACGCCCACGAAGCCAGCCTGCTTGACCAGGTAGGACGAGCGGATCGGCCCGGGCCCGAAGCGGAGGTGGCTGATGGTCATCGCCCCCGACTTCTTCGAGTCGTAGACGAAGTAGCCCTGGGCTGCGTGCTCGGTCTCCTCGCCGATGATCTTGATCGACGCCTTGTTCGCCCCGACGGTCCCGTCCGAGCCGAGCCCGTAGAACACCGCCTGGGTGCGGCCCGGCGCTGCGATCTCGAAGTCGCGCCTCCACTCGAGCGAGGTCCTGCTGACGTCGTCGACGATGCCCACGGTGAAGTGGTTCTTCGGCTCCGGTCGGGCGAGGTTCTCGAAGACAGCGCGCACCATCCCCGGATCGAACTCCTTCGAGGAGAGGCCGTACCTGCCGCCCACCACCGTCGGCATCGGCCGTTCCGCACGCGCCTCGGCGAGCGTGGTGAGCACGTCGAGGTAGAGGGGCTCGCCGGGGGCACCGGGTTCCTTGGTGCGATCGAGCACCGAGACCGCGCGGACCGTTCGCGGCAGCGCGGCGAGGAACACCTCCGCCGGGAACGGACGGTAGAGACGAACCTTGAGGACCCCGACCCGCTCGCCCTTTGCCAGCATCCAGTCGACGGTCTCGTGCGTCACCTCGGCGCCCGAGCCCATCACCACCACCACCCGCTCGGCCTCGGGGTGACCGTGGTAGTCCACCAGGTGGTAGCGGCGGCCGGTGAGCTTCGCCAGCCGGTCCATCTCCTGCTGCACCACCTCGGGACAGGCGGAGTAGAACGGGTTGCACGCTTCGCGCGCCTGGAAGAACGCGTCCGGGTTCTGTGCGGTGCCGCGGAGCACCGGGTGCTCCGGGTCCAGCGCACGGGCGCGGTGCGCGACGATGGCCTGCTCGTCCACCATCGCCCGCAGCTGCTCGTCGGAGAGCTCGGCGATCTTCGCCACCTCGTGCGAGGTGCGGAAGCCGTCGAAGAAGTGAATGAACGGCACCCGGGCCCGCAGCGTCGCCGCGTGGGCCACCGCCGCGAGGTCGTGCGCCTCCTGCACCGACCCCGAGGCCAGGAGCCCGAGCCCGATCTGCCGGCAGGCCATCACGTCCGAGTGGTCCCCGAAGATGCTCAGCGCGTGGGTGGCCAGTGTCCGCGCCGCCACGTGCATGCAGAAGGCGGTGAGCTCCCCGGCGATCTTGTAGAGGTTGGGGATCATCAACAGCAGGCCCTGCGACGCGGTGAAGGTCGTGGTCAGCGCCCCGGCCTGCAGCGCCCCGTGAACCGCCCCCGCGACGCCGGCCTCCGACTGGAGCTGCACCACCCGCGGGACCACGCCCCAGATGTTCTGCTGGCCGTGGGCCGACCACTCGTCGGCGAGCTCGGCCATCGGCGAGGACGGGGTGATCGGGTAGATGGCGATGGTCTCGGACAGCCGGTGGGCAACGGAGGCCACCGCCTCGTTTCCGTCGACGGTGAGGAGGCGAGGCGTGCTCATGCGCCCTGACGAAAGCAGGACCCGTGCCCTTCGCTCGCGACGCAGCGCATGGTGCGGGAGCCGGGTGGGTTGGCCTGCACCCGTTGCGGGCCGTGCGGAACGAACGGGCGTTCTGTGCGCACGCTTCTCGCAGGCTCCCCGTGCGCCCACCGGTGGTCATCATCCGGGGGCGCAGGGAGTGCGCGGGCCGCCCCTCGCACCGGGGAACCGCGAAACATTTGCGGTCCGGAGGACCGACCATGGAGCTCAGCGCGAGTCAGGTCCGCAGCCTCATCCTCGACGAGCACGCCGTCCTCCGGGACGTCCTCCAGGAGATCGAGGAGACACTGGGCGAGATGACGCGGCGAGTCCCCGGCGCCATCAGGCGGCTCCGGGCGAGCCTCCGCACGCTCCAGGACGCGTTTCTCCGTCACCTCGCCCACGAGGAGTCGGTGCTCCGTCCACTGCTGGCCGACGTCGATGCCTGGGGCCCGGCACGGGTCGAGGCGATGGACGAGGAGCACAAGGGCCAGCGCGCGGCCCTGGCCGAGCTGAGCCGACTGGCCCTGGATGAGGACGTGGACGGCACGGTCCAGCAGGTCGAGGAGTTCGTCCGCCGGCTGCGCGGGGACATGGACGGCGAGGAGCACCACGCGCTGAGCGAGGAAGTGCTCCGCGACGACATCATCGTGATCGACACCTTCATGGGATGACGGCCGCAGGGCAGACGACGCCGTGCGCCGGGGGGAGCGCGAGCCCTCGTCCCTGAGCCGATGCTCCCGGGTCCTTCCTGCCCCAGGCTTCGACACCGAAACGTTCAACTTTTTGCGTGGCTCCGATCGGTCCTTCGCGCAGAGAATCGGGCCGGGGCTGGGGAAGTCCAGGGCCGAGCTGGGTCCTAGGGGGCGCGCATGACGTCACGCTTTCAGGCCGCCGTCGCGGTCATCGCTGCTCTTCTTGCGTTCGCGCCCGGCGCACGGGCCGGGAACGAGGGCCACGGATCCGGTGGCTCGGGTGGCCATGGGTCCGAGGACCACGACAAGGACGGCAAGGGGGGCGACGAGTGCCGGGATGACGATCGCATCCTGCGGGCCGACGCGGAGGACACGAACCTCTTCATCCATGGGAGGGGCTTCGGCACGAAGGCCGGAACCGTCACCCTGGCCGGTCAGCGGCTGACCATCGCCTCGTGGTCGCCCACGGACATCGTCGCGGTTCTGCCGTCAGGGCTCCTGCCGGCGAGCTATCTCCTGACCGTCGCGCCGACACGCGGCAAGTGCGCGACGTCGACGTTCGAGGTCGCCATCGGCACCGGGACGCAGGGGCCGCGGGGCCCGACCGGGCCGGCCGGGCCTCCAGGTCCCGCGGGCGCCACGGGCCCTGCCGGGGGCGCCGGCCCGGCCGGTCCACAGGGGCCAGCCGGACCTCCCGGGCCCGCCGGAGGCCCGCCCGGCCCACAGGGTCCGCCTGGTCCCCAGGGGCCAGCCGGAACTCCTGGGCCCGCGGGCGTTGCCGGTCCCACCGGTCCAGCCGGGCCCGCGGGCCCCACCGGTGCGACGGGTCCTGCCGGTCCCATCGGCCTCACCGGTCCCACCGGGCCAGCAGGCCCCATCGGCCTGACCGGAGCCACGGGAGCGACCGGAGCCACCGGTCCGGCCGGGCCAGCGGGCCCCATCGGCCTCACCGGCCCCGCCGGCCCCGCCGGCCCGCCCGGAGCCACTGGAGCGACCGGAGCCAGCGGTCCTCCCGGCCCCGTGGGCCTCACTGGTCCCGCCGGGCCAGCGGGCCCCATGGGCCTCACCGGTCCCGCCGGCCCGACCGGAGCCACCGGAGCCACCGGAGCGACCGGAGCGACCGGAGCCACTGGTCCTGCCGGCCCTGCCGGTCCGAAGGGTGATCCCGGCCCCGCTGGTCCCCAGGGGCCTCCGGGTGTCCCCGGTGCG
>Ga0335070_10000286_pt1 | contig 58919 bp, 64 predicted proteins | sample Lox_Sample_13_FD_206722 | JGI IMG/M metagenome (GOLD analysis project Ga0335070, IMG submission 206722) | Soil microbial communities from Loxahatchee National Wildlife Refuge, Florida, United States - Lox_Sample_1.3 | ecosystem: Environmental > Terrestrial > Soil > Wetlands | place: USA...
GGCTGGTCTCGCTGCTGGACTCTCAGCGGCGCTTCTCGTTGGCTTCATGAACCGCCGGATGCGGAACCGCACGTCCGGTGGTGTGGGAGGACGGCGGGAGTAATCCCGCCTCCTACCCGATCGAATTCACGCTGCTTCGTTCCGATGATTTTCCGGCTCCCCCGTGTGCTCGGGATTCTCGCCCGGTTCAGGGAAGTCCGTGTCTGCCGCTTTCAGCATGGGGTCCTGGTCGCGATGCCCGAGCTGGCCCCGCATGGATGTATTGCCGGTCTGGGTACGATCTTCCTTCTCCAACGCTCCCTTCAAACGGTCCTGGTCCCTGTGGTCCGTCATAAATAAAGGCTCCCGTAGGCAGAGGAATGAAAGGCGCCTACACGGATAGGCTACGACGAAACTTTCCCCGCGGGAAGGTGTTTATCAAGGGTGAAGGTTCCTCGTCGCGGGAGTGGGACCGGTCCCCTCCAGCCTGCGACTTTGGCAAGGTGGTTGTGCATGCGTCTCCCCGACGTACAACCACCTTCGTTTTTTCTGTTCGGTCGAAAGCTCCCCTAAAATTCCTTCAGGATGACCGCTCCAGCCACGCTATTTCGGCCCTTCGCTCGCCTGGTCAAGATCACCATTCTGGGCAGGGAATTCGAGGTTCCTGAGAACAACACTCTGCTGCGTTGTTTCCAATACCTGGCGCCCGAGGCGGTGTCCTACGGACGATTCTGCTGGAACGAGGACTGCCAGTATTGCCGTGTGAGCTATGACTTGGGCGATGCCACCCCCAGCCGGACCGCAATCTCCTGCAAGCTGATGGTGCAAGAGGGCATGCGGGTGAAGGAAGTGACGACTGAGATCCGGTACTGTCTGAGGACGCTGAAGATCGGCGAAGGGAAGTCTTGAAGAATTGCCGATTTTCAAATGCCAATTGCCAATTGCGAAACCTGGGGCTTAAATGGGCAATTGAAAATAACCTCTACTGCGGAGATTTTTTCGCCGTGGTGCCCGTAGTGGACATCCCCATCTTCCGCAGCCGTTCCCTGGCCTGCAGTGCCTCGTTGGAACGGGGGTAGCGCTGGATGACGTGGCGGAGTTCGGCGACCCCGTCCTCGGTCTGGCCCAGTTCCAGCAAGGCGAAGCCTTTCTTTAACTGTGCCGACGGCGCCTTGTTGCCGGTGGGGAAGTTCTGGATCACCTGGTCGTAGTTATTCACCGCCTGTTGAAAATTGCCCTGGCGATACGCGATGTCAGCCAGATAGAAGTAGGAGTTTCCCGCCAGATCGGTGTTGGGATAGAACTTGACGTAATCGGAGAACTCCTGAGTGGCGAGGTCGTTCTTCCCCGCGTTGAAATCGCGCAGGGCATTGTTGTAAAGCACGTCGGGCGGAGGCGCCTGGGCCTGGGCCTGTTGTTGCGCCTGCTGGGCAGCCAGAGTCTGCTGCGCGGACTGCAGGTCCTCCAATTGCTTGCTCACCTTGGCCAGGCGGGCCTTCAATTCGTCCAGGGTGTCGTTCAGCGCCTGGATCTGCCCGGAAATCTGGTCCACGTGTGAGCCCTGCTCCGCCTGTTGCTTCTGCAGATTGGCTTGCAGGTTGGCGATGGCCGCGGACACCTTGTTCACGCTGTCGGTGCTCTGCTCGACCAGGTGCTGCATGACGCCCATACGCTCGTCGAAAGACTGCTTCATCTGCGACATCTGATCCTGCAACGCCTGCACCTGAGTCTGCAACTGCACAATTTCCTTGCTGACACCCCAGGCCGGAGTCAGTCCCAGGCATAACAGGGTAACAACCGCGAAAAAGCCCCAATAACGGTAGATTTTCATAGTTCAATCCATGCCGGCGCTGCGGCTCTGCAAAACCTCAAGCCTACAGCCCAAAGCCGAAAGGCCAGAGCCTGTTTTTACCCCGCAGAATAGCGCGTTTCAGGGCACAGCTATCTCGCAGGACTTCACACTGCGCGGACAGCGCCGGCGTTCCCGTGGCTGGTGAAACGCCGGCGCCACGAAGTGCTACTTCCCGTATACGAAGTGGCCGCGCCGGTTCTGCTGCCAGCACTCTTCGGTGTGCTCGGTGCAGACCGGTTTCTCCTTGCCGTAGGATATGGTCTTGATGTTGCCGCTGCTGACCCCTCCCTGCACCAGCGCGCTCCTGACTGCGTTGGCGCGGTTGTCGCCCAAGGCTAGGTTATATTCCGTGGAGCCACGCTCGTCGCAGTGTCCCTCGATCGTAAAGCTGATGTTGGGATGCTGCTTGAGGAAATCAATGTCCCCCTGCATCGCAGACTGCTGGTCCGCCCGGATATCGTACTTGTCGTAGTCGAAGTAGATGTCATGCACGTTCTGGGCGAACAGCTCTTCCTCCGTAGGCGACGGTGGCGGTGGCGGTGGCGGAGGCGGCGCGGTCACGGTGACACGTGCTGTGGCATCCTGGGTGCCCCCGGGGCCCTTGGCGGTCAGGTGATAAGTGGTGGAATCCGCCGGGGTCACCTGCTGCGAACCGCTGGGCTGCACCGCGCCGATGCCGTCAATGCTGACGTCGGTGGCGTTGCTGGTCTGCCACGTCAGGGTGGTGGACTGCCCCTTCTGGATAGTGTCGGGGTTCGCGGTCAGCGAGGCCGTGGGCGCGGCCGGTGGCGGCGGGGGCGGGGGTGGCGGCGGCGCCACTTTTTTCTTGCAGGCGCCCAGCATCATGACGGCGCCCAGAGCAAATATGAGCGTAATCCACTTCAGTCTTTGCTGCTTCACCTTCTCCTCCGTACAGAAGCACGCGCCCTTGAAGGTCGGCGCGCGGTTCGAGCCCGCTGGGAGCGGGCCAACTTCTCCGCCGCCCAGGGACCGGATTGAATGAAAGACACGCCAAACATAAACCTGAGCTTACTTCCAACTCCAGTTCGGTTGCGTATTGCTCCCCATAAAAGTCAACTGCGTCTGCTTCGACCCATCAGCCAGCATCGTCCAAATTTGCTCACTGCCGGAGCGGCTGGATTGAAAGACAATATGCCGCCCATCGGGCGACCAGCAGGGAAAATCGTTGCGGCCGCCATCATGGGTTAACTGTACCCACTGCTTGCTGGCAATGTCCATGATGTATATATCTTGCGCTCCCGGAGCCCCGGGGCCATAGTTCCGCATCCAGGAAAAGAGCAGGAATTGCCCATTGGGGGACCACGAGGGGGAGACCGCGTAGCCCTGGTCGGTCAGCCGCTGGTCGTTGGTGCCATCAGCTTCCATGGTATAGATCTGGGGCAGCCCGGTACGGCCGCTGACCCAGGAGATTTGCGAGCCGGTCCTGCGGTTCCAGACGGGAGAAACATCCGGCCCCTTGAAGTTGGTCAGACGCTTAAGATTCGCGCCGGAGGAGTCTACCACGTAGATTTCCGAATCCCCGCTGCGCGAGGACGAAAATGCCAGCTTGGTACCGTCGGGGGACCACGCCGGAGAGAGATTAGTGCCGCCAAACCGGGGAAAGCTCACCAGCCGGTTCAAATCCAGGGAGTACATCAGGATGTCCCATCCGCCTTTGGTCATGGAACTGAAGGCGAGGCGCGAGCCGTCGGGCGAAATTCGCGGCGACAAGGAGATGGAGCCGAGATGCGTCAGTTGCCGCTGATTGGCCCCGTCGTAATCCATCGCCCAAATTTCCTTGTGCCCGCTCCGGCTGCTGACAAAGTAAATCGAACTCTCGGCGACACCGGGAATCCCGCCACCCAGGCGGAAGATGATCTCATCAGCGAATTTGTGGGCGGTGATGCGGGCGGCATCGCTCGTGGCTGCATCGGTGTACTGCTTGCCCAGTACCTGCGGCGAGGTGACGTTCTTCACGTCGTACAGCCAGCCCTGCACCGTGAGAGTGTTGCCTGAAGCTCCCAGGTTCCCGAAGGCCAGCATGGAGGCATTGGGCGGGGGCATGTTCCAGGCATCAAAGCGCACGTCCGAGGGGTTCCCCGGAATGTCGGTGGGCATGAAGCTCTTGGACACCATTTCGAAGATGCCCGCATTGTCGAGGTCATTCCACAGGGTATCGTTGAAGACTTTGAGCAGGTCGGTGTTGCGCGGGTCCTGGTTGGAGGGTTTGAAGTCGGGGACGGCCAGGCGAACTTTCTCCACGCCCAAGCCGGTGCCGGTGCGAATCCAGTCCTGTTGAGCGAAAGCCGGGGTCAGCGGGAGGAGGAACAGGAACAGGCCTGCAAGCCACTTCATCATGCCGCTTCCTTTATGAAAGTCCGAATCGGTTTAGCTACCTTTCTTGTAGTCGAACCAGAACTCAACCGAAACCTTGTTGCCGGAATAATCGCCCGGCAGGGGACCAAAGGTATCAATACGCTGGATGGCGCGGATTGCCGACATGTCCAGCGAGGGCACGCCGCTGGACTGTTCGATTTGCACATTCGTGGGATGTCCGTCGCGCATTACGTCAAAAGTCACGTAGACGCGGCGGGCGTCCGTGATGCGGGGGTCCACTTCGTATTTGAGCCAATTCTCGGAAACCTTCTGCTGCACCACGCGCACATACCAGGCGTAGCGGTTGCCGAAGTCTCCACCTCCGCCGGTGAACCCGAAACCGCCCTTGGCCCCGCCCGCGTTGAACATGCCGTAGGGGCCGCTCACCGGGCCACCCTGTCCGAAGGGAACGACATTGCTGGCTTCTTCGACGGGTTCCGGCTGGGGCTTGCGCTTGCTCGCCGTGGTCTCTTTTAGCGTCTTCTTCTTCGCTGTCTTATCCGGGATGGGAATCGCTTCCGGCTCCTTTTCCTCCACCTTGGGCAAAGACTGGGAAAGGCCCTTGGACTCGTTGGCCAGCACATTCTGGGTCTGCACCAGATTGGCGGGCAGGGGAACGGTGCTGACGAGAGTGACGCCGATGGCGTCTCCACCGCCGCCCGCGCCCCAGATTCCGGTGCCCCGCCCCGGAGCCAGCACCGCGTACAGGACAATCAACCCGGTTACCGCGAGATGCAGCCCCACCGACCAAGCCAGGGGCTTGCCCCACTTACCGTGCTCCAGAAAGATCTCAGCGTGTGCTGCCATGTGTTTCGAGCGGCTGGGTCACGATACTCACGTTGCTGATGCCTGACCGCTTCACCGCGTCCATCACCGTCGCGAAGGCGCCGAAGGGAACATCTTCATCGGCGCGGACGAAGATGGACTGGTGCTGCGGGTCCCTTATCTTTTGATGCAGTTTGTTGGCAATATCGTTGATATTGACGGGATCGTTGCCGAGGAATACGCGTTGCTGCTTGTCAATGCTGATGACCAGACGCTCCTCGGTGATCTCCTTCACGGTGCGCGTCTTGGGCACATTGACTTCGATGCCGGATTGCAGCACCGGTGCAGTGACCATGAAGATGATCAGCAAGACCAGGACCACGTCCACCAGGGGAGTGATGTTGATGTCGGAGAGCGAAGTCCGAGTGCGTCCGTTGGCAGCCGTAAAAGCCATTAGCGCCGCACCTCCGCCGCATCCGCCGCCCGGGCCTGCGGCTGCTGGCGGTCAACGGTGTTCAACATCTCCAGCGTGAAGTCGTCGCCGCGGGCTGCGAAATCACGGATGGAACCGCCGATCAGGTTATACGCGATCACCGCGGGAATGGCGGCGGCAAGTCCGGCGGCGGTGGTAATCAAGGCTTCGGAGATGCCAGGTGCAACCGCGCGCAGCGTCGCGGCCCCTGCGGTGCCGAGTCCGTGGAAGGCGTCGATGATGCCCCAGACTGTGCCGAACAGACCGATGAAAGGGGTAACGGCCCCGGTGATGGCGAGCCATGGGAGATTGCGCTCGAAGCGGGTCATTTCCTCCGAGGCGGCAATCTGCATGGCGCGCTGCACCGCCAGCAGGCTGCGGACAATGCCGCCCTGCCGGCGGTACTCCTCGAAGCCGCCCTCGAAGACTCCTACCAGGGGGCTGGGACGGAACTGCTCAGCCACGGCGGCCACGTCCTGCAAGCGCTGCGCCTTGCGGAAGGCGCGCACAAAGCGTCCGCTCTGCACCCGTGCCCGGCGCAACAGCCGCCACTTGGAAAGGATGATGGCCCAGGAAACGATGCTGAAGGCCAGCAGACATAGCAACACCGCCTTGGCGACCGTTCCGGTTTCCTGCACCAGATCAACGATTTCGCCGCCGACGAACAGACTCAGCAATAGGGGTAAGTACATGAGAATTAGGAGAATCTTGTTTTCTTAATTATAGAACAATGCGCCGAGCGGTTTTTGCGTGCGAATCCCAGGGGTTAACCGCCAAGAAATACCTGTGAATAGCCAGACCGGACCTCGCGTTACGCCCAAGCAGTTGCAACCTGCGCGGTCGTTTTCATGCTATGCTCCCCTCAATTCCTGCAATTCAGGACTCTGAGTGCTGTCCGAACTGCGCCTCGAGAACTACGCCGTCATCGATAACCTGGCGGTGGAGTTCGCCCCCGGGTTGAACCTGTTGACCGGGGAAACCGGCGCGGGCAAGTCCATTCTGATTGATGCCCTGGCGCTTCTGCTGGGCGAAAAGGCTTCCACCGACCTGATTCGCAGCGGCACCGACCGGGCCGTGATTTCTGCCGTCTTTGAAGTGGAGGGCGGGGCCGAGACGAGCGTTGCGCAGATTCTCGAAGCCAACGGCCTCGACCGCGAGGGCGATTCCATCATCTTGCGGCGCGAGATTGCCGCCAGCGGCAAGGGCCGGGTGTTCGTCAACAATCAGCCCGCGACCGTGGCGGTATTGCGCCAACTGGCCCCGTACCTGGCGACCATCCACGCGCAGAACGAGTCGCTGTTGTCCTTTGACGCCAGCGCTCGCCTAGGACTGCTCGATGCTTTTGCTGGGACTCCGCTCGATGCGACCGAGGAAGCATTCGCCAAGTGGAAGGCAATCGCCGCGCGGATAGAAGAGCTGCAACATGATGAGCAGGACCGGCTGCGCCTGCTTGATCTCTGGACCTTCCAGAAGCGCGAGATCGAGGACGCCAAGCTACAAGCGGGCGAGGACGAGCGCTTAGAAACGGAAAAGCGGGTCCTGGCCAACGCCGAGAAAATCTACACTGCAGCTATGAATGCCTTCGACCTGCTGTATGAAGGAAACGCCTCCACGTCGGCCTCATTGCGGGCGGCGCAGAAGCAGATCGAGGAGCTTGCCCGCTACGAACCAAAATTTCAGGAGGCCTCAGCCGCGCTGGAATCGGCCCGCATCAGCGTCGAAGACGTTGGCGCAACGGTGCGGGATTATGCTGGCGGCATCCAGGCTTCACCCGAGCACCTGGCGGAGGTCGAGGACCGCCTGGCAGCCATGGACAGGCTTAAACGCAAGTACGGCCCCAGGCTGGAGGATGTGATTCGATACGAAGAAGACGTTACCCGCAAGCTTTCGGAGATGGAGAATAAAGACGAAGTACTCCGCCAACTGCGGTTGGAACTGGGCCGAGCAGCGGAAGCGTACCTGGTCGCCGCACGCACGGTGTCGAAGAGGCGTTACGAGGCCGCCCGCCGGCTGGAGAAGCTCGTCGAAGGCGAGATCAATGACCTGGCGATGAAGGCGCACTTTCATATTGAAGTCGGCGGCACGGACGAAGAGGCGAACTGGACGGCCGCGGGCTTCGATCAGGTGGTGTACCTGATCTCCACCAACCCTGGCGAGCCGTTGCGGCGGCTGGAGCAGATTGCCTCGGGAGGAGAGTTGTCGCGGGTCATGCTGGCGCTCAAGGCCAGCGTTGAGGCGGGCTCGGCGCAGCACACGCGGAAGAGGGGTGCGGCAGCCCCGCGCACCCTGGTGTTCGACGAGATTGATACCGGGATCGGAGGGCGTGCCGCGGAAGCGGTGGGGAAGAAGCTTAAGGGCCTCGCCAAGGCCAACCAGCTGCTTTGCGTCACGCACCTGCCCCAGATCGCCACCTTCGCGGATCAGCATTACCTGGTTGAGAAGAAGGAATCCTCCGGCCGAACCCGAGTTGCAGTCCGCCCCATCACCGGGGAGGAGCGCACCGACGAAGTGGCCCGCATGCTGAGCGGGGCGAAGTTGACGGAAACTTCGCGCAAGCATGCCGAGCAGATGCTGAAAACCAACGCCTGAGAATGTCGCTCCAGCCAGAGATTGCGGGATGGACCGCGGGGATGGCGGCCTTGATCTGACGGATCGCCGCTGCGCTTCTTGATGGTCAATCTCCCCCGTGGTAGCCTCTCGACCAATGATCTACAGGATGCGGGTTCCGAAGCCGCCGCTCTCGCACTTTGTCGAGAACCTGTGGTTCTATCGTGACCTCGAAGTGGACCACAATAAAGAGAAGCTCCTGCCCAACGCGTCCATGGAGTTGATCATTGACCTCAAGGACGGCTCCAAGCGTTTGTACAATCGCAACGACCTGAGCCACTTTGACACTTACAACCGTTGCTGGATCAGCGGCATGCAACGCCAGTTCATCGTGATCGGCGCTGAGGTTGGGTCTTCCATGATGGGCGCCAAGTTTCACACTGGAGGCGCGGCTCCCTTCTTCGGCTTCCCGCTGTCCGAACTTGGTGGGAGCGTGGTGGAGCTGGAGCTGATCTGGAAGCGCGAAGTTTTAGCGCTGCGTGAGCAGTTGCTGGAATGCCCGACGATTGAGGGCAAGTTTGACCTGCTGGAGAGCTACCTGCTTAGCAAAGCGGAATCCCGGCTGGAGCCCGACCAAGCCGTCACGGCCGCCCTCATCACCCTGCGTTCCTGGCCAGCGTTGCCGCTGTCGGAACTGGCGTCCCGCCTCGGGCTCAGCCACAAAGGGATGATCGCGCGATTCGATTGCCGTGTGGGACTGACGCCCAAGCTCATGGCACGGCTGTTGCGCTTTCAACGGGCCGTACTGGCGATCCATGGGGCTGCGTCGGAGCCGGACTGGCCGGATCTCGCCCTGGATTGTGGCTACTACGACCAGGCCCACCTGATCCATGAGTTCCAGGAGTTTGCCGGGATGACTCCTGCGCAGTACCTGCGCGGCCGCACCGAGTATCCCCACTACGTCGCGGTGGCCTGATCGGTCCCAGGAAAATTCTTACAATACACACGACGTCCCCGTCGGCGAATCTGGCAGTGCGTTACCAAACTCCTGTTGCGAGGACAATGCAATGCCACATATCAACTGGCTAGCGGTGTTGGCCGCAGCCGTACTAACCTTCGTGCTGGGCGGACTCTGGTATTCCCCTGCGGTGTTCGGTCGTGCGTGGATGTCAGCGAATGGCTTCACGCAAGCCGATCTGAACAAAGGCAGCATGGCAAGAATCTTCGGCCTGTCGTTTCTCTTTGCGATTCTCATGGCGACAAACCTGGCAGCCTTTCTGGCCGAACCCAAGACCACAGCGGCCTGGGGCGCCACCGCCGGCTTCCTCGCGGGATTCGGTTGGGTGGCCCTGGGACTGGCCACTGTGGCGCTCTTCGAGCGCCGTTCCGCGAAATACATCCTGATCAACGGCGGCTACATGACTGTGTCTTTCGTGATCATGGGGCTAATTTTGGGGTTGTGGAGGTAATTTCGCGCGGCCGCTGGTGTGAGCACGGTGAGCGAACACCCCTGCCGTTCACCCTGCATTTCTCTCCGCCCACTGCTAATCCTCTGTCTTTCAGTGGCTTACATTGACCAAATAGACACTTTCCGGTAATTTGGTACTAACCTTCCACGGGGGAAAGTGTAGGCTAAGGAGCAGGCGGATTACTGTGTTGGAGGATGGAAAGACCTTACTGCTGTTGAAGCCGCGGGGGTTCTGCGCCGGAGTGGTGCGGGCCATTGATATCGTCCGCATCGCCCTCGAAGCCTTCGGCCCGCCGATTTATGTCCGCAAGGAAATCGTCCACAACCGCTTCGTGGTCGAAGAACTCCAAGCCAAGGGTGCGATCTTTGTGGACAGCGTGGAAGAAGTTCCGGCGGGCGAGCGCGTGATCTACAGCGCCCACGGCGTCTCACCCGAGGTGCGTGAGGTCAGCGAGCAACGCAAGCTGCGGGTGATTGACGCCACCTGCCCGCTGGTCACCAAGGTCCACGTGGAAGCGGTCAAGTTCGCCAAGGAAGGCTACTCGCTCATCCTCATTGGTCACCGCGACCACGATGAGGTGATTGGGACGCTGGGTGAGGCGCCGATGGTGACCCAGGTGGTGGGTTCGCCGGAGCAGGTGAAATCGCTGACCGTGCCCGACCCTAATCGAGTCGCCTATCTGACTCAAACCACGCTCAGTCTGGATGAGACGAAGGACATTATTGCCGCGCTGCGCGCGCGTTTTCCAAACATCAAGGGCCCGGCGGCGCAGGACATCTGCTACGCCACGGAGAATCGCCAGGTGGCGGTGAAGCAGGTGGCTTCCGAAGCCGACCTGCTGTTGGTCGTGGGCTCCGATAACAGCTCCAATTCCAACCGCCTGGTGGAAGTGGCCCGCAACCTGGGTACCAGTTCGCATCTAATCGATAGCTTCCGCAACATCAAGCCGGAGTGGTTGGACGGAGTGGAGACCATTGCCCTGACAGCGGGGGCTTCGGCTCCAGAATGTTTGGTGGAAGAAGTGGTGAGCTTCTTGAGCGCTAAGGGCTTCGACAACGTAAAGGAGGTCGAAGTCATGCCCGAGAACGTGCGGTTCGGTCTGCCCCCGGAGATTGTGGAGGCTATCGCCAGCGCCCCCACCGGAGCAGCCGCGGAGTAAGAGTTCATTATGGACGAGACCTCCCCGTCGCCATCCCGTTCTGCCCCGCCCCAACTGCGCTTCGGAAGAATCGACGATCTGGCCAGCCGAGTCGCAGCCGCCCTGGATGGCGCCCGCAAGCACCTGTTCTCGCAGCAGCACGAGCAGGGCTACTGGTGCGGCGAACTGGAGGCCGACACCACCCTTGAGTCCGACTACATTCTCCTTCACACACTGCTGGGGACGGGTAATCGCGAGCGCTTTCAGAAAGCGGCAAACTACATCCTGCGGCACCAGAACGAGGACGGCGGCTGGGGCACCTATGCCGCCGGGCCGTCGAACATCAGCGTTTCGGTCAAGGCCTACTTCGGGCTGAAGCTGGCCGGCTACACCGCCGATCATCCCGCGTTGGAGCGCGCCCGCAAGAAGATCCTGGAGATGGGCGGGGTCACCGAGGTCAATACTTTTACCAAGATCTATCTCTGCTTCCTGGGGCAGTATGATTACGACGCCGTCCCCGCGATCCCGCCGGAGATCGTCCTGTTTCCCAACTGGTTCTGGTTCAACATCTACGAAATCTCTTCGTGGTCGCGGGCCATTCTGGTGCCGCTCTCGATTTGTTATGCCAAGAAGCCCTTCAAGAAGATTCCGGACGAGATGGGCGTGGAAGAGCTGTTTGTCGGCGGTCGCGACAAGTCGCGCATGCACCTCCACTGGAGCAAGAAGCTGATCTCGTGGCGCAACTTCTTCCTAGTGTTGGACCGGCTGGCCCACTGGGCCGAGCGGGTGCACATCCGGCCATTGCGCTCCATCGCACTGAAGAGCGCCGAGAAGTGGATGTTGCAGCGGTTCGAGATGAGCGACGGCCTCGGTGCCATCTTCCCGTCGGTGATGAACTCCACCATTGCCCTGCGTTGCCTCGGCTACTCGGTGGACGATCCCCAGGTCATCCGGGCTCTCGACGAGTTTGAAAAGCTGGGCATCGAGGAGGGCGAAACGTTTCGCATGCAGCCGTGCTCGTCGCCGGTCTGGGACTCTGCATATGCCCTCTACGCTCTTGGCGAGAGCGCTGTTCCGGCTAACGATACCCGAATGATAAAAGGGGCCGATTGGATTCTGCAGAAGCAGGTGCGCACCGCCGGCGACTGGAAGGTCAAGAACAAAAAGGGACAGCCCGGCGGGTGGTACTTCGAGTTCAACAACGAGTTCTATCCCGATGTGGATGACAGCGCCATGGTCTGCCTGGCGCTGAGCCATGTTGAGCACCCCAACGGCCGCTACCAGCGCGAATCGGTGCAGCGCGCCATTGACTGGATCTTCTCCATGCAATGCCGTAATGGTGGCTGGGCATCGTTCGACAAGAACAACGACCGCATGGTCTTCCAGTACATTCCGTTTGCCGATCACAACGCCATGCTCGACCCGGCGACGGTGGACATCACTGGGCGCATCCTGGAGATGCTGGCCGCTTACGGATACAACAAGGACCATCCCGCGGTGAAGAAGGCGATCCAGTTCATCCGCAAGGAGCAGGAGCCGGACGGTTCCTGGTTTGGCCGCTGGGGCGTGAACTACATCTACGGCACGATGCAAGTGCTGCGCGGATTGGAGGCCATGGAAGTGGACCATCATGAGCCCTACATCCAGCAGGCAGCCGAGTGGTTGCGCATGGTGCAGAATGCCGACGGCGGCTGGGGGGAGGCGTGCGGTTCCTACGATGACCCCACGACCAAGGGCGTAGGACCGAGTACCCCGTCGCAGACGGCGTGGGCGGTGATGGGTTTGCTGGCGGCCAATGACACGCGCAGCGACTGTGTAGCCCGGGGAATCGCCTACCTTTTGCGTACGCAGAAGAAAAATGGTTCGTGGGATGAGCCTTATTGCACCGGAACTGGCTTCCCACGGGTGTTTTATCTGATGTATCACATGTACCGGCAATACTTCCCGCTGATCGCGCTGACCACGTACAAGAAGGTGATGACGGGAGGCAGCACTTAGCAATTAGCACCTGGCATTTGGCCAACTGCGGTTCGTGCCGCAATCGGCAAGAACCACGAGGGGCCAAATGCTAATTGCCAATTGCTGGAACACAACAGCAGTTAGCCGCAGACAAAGCCAATGCCCGTACCAGTATCCCAAATGTGGACGGTAGCGACTTACGTCCTCAAGCAGAAGCTCAAGGGACGCAGGCGGTACCCCCTCGTGCTCATGCTGGAGCCGCTGTTCCGCTGCAATCTGGCGTGTGCGGGATGCGGAAAGATCCAGTATCCCGCCCACGTGCTCAAGATGCAGCTGACGCCCGAGGAGTGTTTCCGCGCAGTGGATGAGTGCGACACCCCGACGGTCGCAATCCCCGGCGGAGAACCCCTGCTGCACCCGCAGATCGGCGAGATCGTTGAAGGCCTAGTGGCGCGCCGGAAGTACATCTACCTCTGTACCAACGCGCTGCTTCTGAAGCAGAAGATCCATCTGTTCAAGCCCAGCAAGTACCTGACTTTCTCTGTCCACATGGACGGCCAGCGCGAGCATCATGATTTCTCGGTCTGCCTGGAAGGCGGGTACGACAAGGCCCTGGAAGGGATCAAGGAAGCGCTGGCGCGCGGCTTCCGCGTCACCACCAATACCACGCTGTTTGATGGTGCCGATCCCAAGAGCGTGCGAGCTTTCTTCGACGAAATGATGGAGCTCGGCGTCGAAGGCATGATGCTTTCGCCCGGGTATTCCTACGAAAAGGCGCCCGACCAGAGCCACTTCCTGGGACGCGCCCGCACCCGGCGCCTGTTTTGCGCTATCCTGTCGAATCGCCGGCCCCGGTGGCGCTTCAACATGTCGCCTTTGTTCCTGGAATTTCTGATGGGCAAGCGCGACTATGCCTGCACTCCGTGGGGCATGCCGACCTACAACGTATTCGGCTGGCAGAAACCCTGCTACCTGCTGCAGGACGGCTATGCGGACACCTTCGCGGAACTGCTGGAGACGACGGACTGGGAGCGCTACGGTACTGAATCGGGCAATCCCAAGTGCGCCAACTGCATGGTGCACAGCGGGTACGAGGCTTCCGCCGTGAACCACACCTTCAGTTCCTTGGGTGGCTTGTGGCAGACAGTGCGGGCAATGGTTTCCAGCGCCTACGAAGATCCCTCCGCCGCGGCCTTGCTCGACGAACCAGTGCGGCCCGTCCACGCTTTCAACCCTCTGGTGCAGATCAATACCGATGTAGCCGAGGAGACCCGGGTGTGAGCGGAAGAGAAGCAGGCCGAACCCCAGCAAGCCCAGCCCAGACCTCAGATCCGGACATGCTGGAAGTTGTGGAAGGCACGACCCGCCAAAAATTGGAGCGCTGGGTCCCAGCGCTGGCCAGTGAGGAGGAACTGCTCACTGCGTTGGAGCGCGCCTTCGATTACCGCGGAGACGTGCTGATCACACGCAAAGATGGCAGCAAGATCGAAGGCTACGTTTTCGATCGACGCGCGGGGAAGACGCTGGCCGGCTCCTTCGTGCGCTTGCTGCCGAAGGATGGCGGTCCGAAAACTTCCGTGGCCTACACCGATGTTGCCGCTCTCGCCTTTACCGGCCGCGACATGGCCGCGGGCAAGAGCTGGGAGACCTGGGTCCGCCAATATTGGGAGAGAAAAGCCGCCGGAGAGAAAGACATTTCGCTGCAGCCGGAGAAACTGGAGTAGCAGCAATTAGCGCTTAGCACTTGGCACTTAGCCAAGCCCGCTTCGTATTCGGCAGTGAGATCGAATGAGCTAAGTGCGAACTGCTAATTGCTAAATGCTGGCTTTCGTCACAGGCGCGACCGGTTTCGTAGGCAGCCACGTCGCCCAGGTTCTGGCCGAGCAGGGCGCTGACCTGCGGTTGCTGGTGCGCTCCAGCAGCGATCCGAAGAACATCCAGGGGTTGAAGGCCGAGCTGGTAGTCGGCGACCTGCGAGATCCAGCTTCGCTGGAGAAGGTGATGGCAGGCTGTGATGTGTTGTTTCACGTGGCCGCCGATTACCGCCTCTGGGTTCGCGATCCGGAGCAGATGTACCGCGCCAACGTCGACGGGACGCGGGCTGTTCTGCAGGCGGCGCGCCACAGTCGCGTGCGCCGGGTGATTTACACGTCGAGCGTGGCCACCATGGGCTTCTCCTCGAACGGTCACCCGGCGGATGAAGATTCGCCGGTGTCCCTCGACACCATGATCGGCCACTACAAGCGCTCCAAGTTCATGGCCGAAGAAGTGGCGATTAAAGCAGGGAAGAGCGGGATGGACGTGGTAGTGGTGAATCCCACGACGCCGGTGGGCGAACAGGACATCAAACCGACGCCCACGGGACGGATCATCGTGGACTTCCTGAAGAAGAAGTTTCCCGCGTACGTGGATACGGGTCTGAACCTGGTGGATGTGAAGCAATGCGCCCGCGGCCATGTGGCGGCGCTGGAGCGAGGGAGAAGCGGCGAACGCTACATCCTGGGAGGCGAGAACCTGACTCTGAAACAGATTCTCGACAAGCTCGCTGCGATTACCGGTTTGCCTTCCCCCAAGGTCAGGTTGCCCTATGCGGTGGCGCTGGCCAGCGGGGTGGTGGATACAGTAGTCACGGGAGTGCTGCTGCGCCGCGAGCCCCGCGTGGTCTTGGATGCGGTACGCATGGGGCGGAAGAAGATGTTTGTCTCTTCGGCCAAAGCCGAGCGTGAATTGGGATGGGAAACCGTGCCGGCTGAGGGGGCGCTGCGCCGGGCGGTGGAGTGGTTCAAGGCAAATGGATATGTGTAGGCATGGATCATGCGGAGACGGCCGCCTCGGCGGTCCAGGCCGAGCGCAGCTCGGCTACCCGTCCCACGCGGACTACTGAATCGTGCGTAAGAATCCCAAAGTCGCCATGATCGCTGCGCTAGAGCGCGAAGTCCGCCCGCTGGTCCGAGGTTGGCAGGTGACGGAGCGTGAGCATCAGGGGCGGCGCTTCAAGGTATTCGAGAACGAGCGCGCGGTGCTGGTGTGCGGCGGAATTGGACCGGACGCCGCACGCCGTGCGGCCGAAGCGGTCATTACGTCTTATGACCCGGTCACAGTGCTGTCCGTGGGATTTGCCGGTGCGCTCGATCCGGGGCTGAAAGCCGGCGCGGTGTTTGCCCCACGCACGGTGGTGGACATTGGAGATGGGAGCCGGATCGAGACCGGAGCCGGAAATGGCGTGCTGGCCAGCTTCGCAGCCATCGCCGACGCCGAGCAGAAAGCAAAGCTGGCTAAGGCCTACGGAGCACAGGCGGTTGACATGGAGGCCGCTGCAGTGGGACGCGCGGCGCAAGCCCATGGGGTTCCTTTCGCTGCGTTGAAAGCCATCTCGGACGAAAGCGATTTCGTCATGCCTCCGCTCAAGGCCTTCGTCGGGGAAGCGGGTCAGTTTCACCCGGCGAAGCTCGCTGTTTTCGCAGCTTTCCGGCCCTGGTTGTGGCTGAGTCTCATTCGACTGGCCAGGAACAGTTCGCGGGCTGCAAAAGCCTTGTGCGCCGCGCTCAACCGGTACAACCGGCCAGGCGAGATGAGCGCAACCCCTGAATTGCAGTCGGCGGTTGGTCGGGAACGATGAGGGGGAAGATTTGCCGGACTGTTGCGGTGTTGATGCTGGCCGGGCAATTGTGCTCGCAAGCCGCACCGCCCACCGTCTACATGGAGAGTTTTCGCAAGGGCGCAACGCGCATTGCGGAGAAAGATTTTGAGGTGAACCTGGACAACAGGAATCCGATGTACGAAACCCGTCTCAAGGACGCTAGCGGAGAGGATCGTTACCAGCTCTCCCTGGTTCCCGAGAGAGTCGGATCCGGCGACCAGCGGATTCTGGCGTGGCTGGTGAGTCTCGTGGACTTGAAGCGCCGCTCCTATGGCAACCTCTTGTTCGCGTCCAGAGACCCTTACCTGAACCAGGGCGTCAATAGCGCCATCACGCGGTTGGATGCCAACGCCTATGCGGCCGTTCCCGTGCTGGCGAAGCGCGTGATCAAGGTGGAAGGTTTCTATTGCGTCATCCAGGTCAAGAAATACCACCTGCTGACGCCGGAGCGGTGGCATCTGGACAACATGAGCGTGCAACTTCGTTTTACGAATACCAACCCGCGGAGCCACTGAAGCCAAAGGTCGTCCACATGGCCATTGCCGGACAATTCGCGATCGGGGAGCAGCAGACAGCCCTCCCCACCACCATGTTGGCAGCCGTCTACCGCGGCGTCAACGATGTTCGCCTGGAGACCGTTCCCGTGCCTGAGATCGGGGAGGGGGAGCTGCTGGTGCGCGTGCACACCTGCGGCATCTGCGGCACGGACTTGAAAAAAATCGCCACGGGTTCGCACTCAGCACCGCGCATTTTCGGGCATGAGACTTCCGGTGTCGTAGCCGCAGTGGGGAAAGGCGTGCGCGACTTCAAGAGCGGAGATCGAGTGGTGATGTTTCATCACATTCCATGCGGCCACTGCTTTTATTGTCGCCACAAGACATTTGCCCAGTGTGCGACGTACAAGAAAGTGGGATGCACGGCGGGCTTCGAACCGAGCGGTGGCGGGTTTGCGGAGTACGTACGGGTGATGGACTGGATCGTGAGCGGGGGGACGGTCCGCATCCCGGACGACGTCTCGTTCGAACAGGCCTGCTTTGTGGAACCGGTCAATACCTGCATGAAGGGAATCGAGAGCTTGCGCTTGCAAGACGACGAAACGGTTCTAGTAATAGGTCAGGGACCGATTGGCATCATATTGAGCGTATTGGCCAAACGGACAGGGGCCACGGTAATCACTTCCGATTTGTATCCCCAGAGGCTTACAATATCCAAAACATTCGGTTTGGGGAACGTTATTGACGCTTCGTGCACCGATGCGGTGCAAGTAGTGCGCGAGCGCACCGAGGGGCGCGGTGCCGATGCCGCCATTTTGGCGGTCGGCAGTAACGGCCTGATTCGGACCGCCCTGGATGCCGTGCGTCCGGGCGGCCGGGTGTTGCTATTCGCGCAAACGGCGCGCGGGGAGGCCAGCATCGACCCCGCGTCCATTTGCGTAGATGAGAAAACCTTGTTGGGGTCTTACAGCGCTTCCGTCGAGCTGCAAGAGGATTCGGTGCGCTTTGTGATGCACCGCGAGATGAACTTGGAACACCTGATCAGTCACCGCTTCTCTCTCTCCAGCAGCGTGGAGGCCCTAAATCTGGCTGCCCACCCCCAACCGGATTCCATGAAGATCGTGATTCAGCCGGGCAGCTCACGGGAAGGAAACCTATAGTGAGCGGAAAAATGACAGCAGCCGTCCTCTACGGCAAAGAGGACGTAAAAATCGAAAGAGTGCCGATTCCCCGGGTGGGGGAGGGTGAAGTCCTGGTCAAGGTGCAGGTCGCGCTGACTTGCGGCACCGACCTGAAGGTATACCAGCGCGGCTATCATGCGCGCATGATCGTACCGCCGGCTTTGTTCGGGCACGAGCTGGCCGGCGTGATCGAAGAAGTCGGTCCGGGCGTGCGTGGTTTCAAGAAGGGCATGCGGGTGGTGGCGTTGAACTCCGCTCCTTGCCAGATGTGCTTCTACTGCTCCAAGCACCAGGAGAACCTGTGCGAAGACCTTCTGTTTAACAACGGAGCTTATGCCGAGTACATCAAGGTCCCGCGGCGAATTGTCGAGACCAACATGCTGGCCGTGCCACCCGATGTGAGCTACGAAGAAGCGGCCATGGTGGAACCGCTGGCGTGCGTACTGCGCGGATTGCACGAGACGGGGGTGGAGATCGGCGATACCGTCACCGTAATCGGCGGCGGTCCCATTGGCCTGATGTTCGTGCAAGTGGCCAAGGCGACGGGCTGCAATGTCATCTCGGTGGTCAAACGGGATTCCCAGGTGGATGCGGCCAGGCGCATGGGCGCCCATGAAGTGGTGCAGATTACCCAGGTGAAAGATCCTGTCGAAGCGGTGCGCATGCTGTCGCCGGACAAACGCGGCGGCGACGTGGTCATCGAAGCGGTGGGTCGCCCCGAAGCGTGGGAGTGGGCCATTGACATGGTGCGCAAGGGTGGCACCGTGAACTTCTTTGGGGGCTGCGCCAGCGGCACCAAGGTCCAGCTCGATACCAATCGTTTGCACTACTCCGAGGTCACCCTGCGGGCTACGTTCCATCACACGCCAGAAACCGTGCGCCGGGCGTTTGCGCTGATAGCGGAAAAGAAAGTGCGCTCCACCGACTACATTACCGGCGAAGCGCCGCTGTCCCGCCTGCAGCAAGTGCTGCGCCACATGCTCAACCGCAACGGCGACATCAAGACTGCTATTATTCCGGGGCATTAAGGCAGAGGCTTTGCCCATCACCGGGGACGGAACTGACCATGTCAACCATTGCCAGCAACGACTCCCGGTTTTCCTCTGGCTGGAGCAGCCTTCCGCCGGAATATGCCATCCCGGACTGTGCTCCCTCGGAAGCCGAAGCGCGCGCGTATTGCCGTCATCTGGCGCGCACACATTACGAGAATTTCTCGGTCGCCACATGGTTCCTGCCGGAACGCTTGCGTCAGCACTTCTTCAACGTATACGCGTATTGCCGCATCTCCGACGATTTGGGCGACGAGGTGGGCGACCCGCGTGCCTCCCTGGCGCTGCTGGATCAGTGGGAGGCGGAGCTGAACGCCTGTTATGACGGCGCCCCGCGCCACCCTGTGTTTGTGGCGCTGGCCGAGACGGTGCGAACCTGTGCTATTCCCAAGCAGCCCTTCGCGGACCTGCTGAAGGCGTTTCGCCAGGACCAGACGATCAGGCGCTATCCCACCTTTGGCGATCTCCTCGGCTATTGCCGCTACTCCGCCAATCCCGTGGGCCATCTGGTACTGTACGTGTGCGGATACCGCGATCCCGAGCGCCAGGCGCTCTCCGACTTCACCTGCAGCGCACTGCAACTGGCCAACTTCTGGCAGGATGTGAGTGTGGATTACGCCAAGGGGCGGATCTATCTTCCGCTCGAAGACCTGGACCGCCACGGAGTAAGCGAGGAGGACATCGCCGCTTCGCGGAATACGTCAGCCTTTTGTGACATGATGCGCTTTGAGGTGGAACGCGCCCGCGACTGGTTCCGACAAGGGCTGCCCCTGGTGGGAAAGGTGGACCGCGAACTGGCCATTGATATCGAGCTCTTCAGCCGGGGCGGGGAGGAGATTTTGAACGCCATTGAGCGCCAGGGATACGCCGTACTGGGCCGCCGGCCCGCCATCTCCAAGGCCCGCAAACTGGCGCTGTTGGCCCGTGCCGCGCTGGGGAAGCTGCTATGAGTACTGCCGTGCAGCCCGCCCCTAACCCATTCGCGCCAACCGAGTCGCAACTGGCGGTGGCCTACTCGGTGTGTCGCGGCATTACCCGCTCTGCGGCGAAGAACTTCTACTACGCTTTCCTTGTCTTGCCACAGCCCAAGCGCCAAGCGCTGTGTGCGGTGTACGCGTTCATGCGGCGCTGTGACGATATCGCGGATGATCCTACGTTGCCTTTGGCGGAACGGCGGCAGAAGCTGAGCGATTGGGTGGAGGCCCTGCACCGCGCGCAAGCCGGACACGCCACCGACGACGCCGTGCTGTTGGCGCTCACCGACGCGCAGCGCCGCTATAAGATTCCCGGCGAATTGCTCGATCAGCTGGCCTACGGCACCGCCATGGACGTGCAGGAAGAGTCCGGACCGGCCGCACCCGGGCAGCAGGGTCTAGTCGTCCATTACAAGACCTTCGATGATCTCTATCTCTACTGCTACCGGGTGGCGTCGGTGGTGGGGCTGATTTGCATCCGCGTCTTCGGCTACCGCGATTCTTCCGCGGAACCGCTGGCGGAGCGGGTGGGGCTGGCCTTCCAACTTACCAACATCATTCGCGACGTGAAAGATGATGCGGCTGTGGGGCGCGTGTATCTGCCGGAAGAAGACCTGGCGAGGTTTGGTATTGCCCCAGGCGATCTGGCCTCTGCCAGCAATTCCGCCCGCTTCCGCGAATTGCTGGCCATGGAAGCCGACCGGGCGCGCGGATACTACGCCGCGGGGGACGAGTTGATTCCGCTCATCGACGAAGACAGCCAGCCCGCCTTGTGGGTGCTGGTCACCATCTACCGCCGGCTCCTGGAAAAGATTGCCATCCGCCAGTACGACGTCTTCAGCGGCAAGGTCAGTCTCACTGTGCCCCAGAAGCTCACCATCCTGGGAAAGGGCTTGCTCAAACGTCTGGCCTGATGAACGAACGCTGGACACAAGCTCCCCGAGTAGCCGTGGTCGGAGGCGGGCTGGCGGGCCTGGCCGCGGGTTGCGCCTTGGCTGACAGCGGCTTTCACGTCACCTTGTTTGAACGCCGCCCGTTTCTGGGCGGACGGGCTTCGTCCTACCAACTCCCTGGCACCGGCGAGGTGGTGGACAACTGCCAGCATGTGCTGCTGGGCTGCTGCACCAACCTGGTTGGGTTCTATCGGCGCATTGGGGTGGAGGACAAGATCCGCTGGTACGACCATCTGACCTTTCTGGAGCCGGGCGGCCGGACCTCGGTGATCGCGCCCTCGAGGCTGCCTGCGCCGTTGCACACCGTTCCCTCGTTTCTCCGCGCTGCCTGCCTGAGTTGGCCCGACAAACTTGCCATCGCCGGAGCCATGGCAGCGCTGGCCCCCATGACGCCGCCCGACCGCGGCGAGTCCTTTCTGAGCTGGCTGCGCCGCCACCGCCAGACCGAGGGCGCCATCCATCGCTACTGGAAAACGGTGCTGGTCAGCGCTCTCAACGAGGATATCGACCGGGTTTCGGTTCCCTCCGCCGCCCAGGTCATGCGGGAGTCGTTTCTGAAATCAGCGGCTGCCGGCCGTATGGGCGTGCCCACCGTTCCCTTGACCGAGCTCTACAGCGTGGCCGGCGACTACATTACGGCGCGTGGCGGAGAAGTGCGCTTCCGCGCCGGTGTGGATGGGTTCCGGGCGGAGTTTGCCGGTGTAAGGCTGCCGGTCCAGGGAGGGGAAGAAAGTTTCGATTTCGTGATATTGGCGGTGCCCTTCGATGTGCTGGCGCGCATGCTCCCGCAAACGTCGGCGGCCGAGCCCCTGCGGCAAATGCTCAATCAGCTGCGGACCTCACCCATCACCGGCATTCACCTCTGGTTCGATCGCCAGATCACCGATCTGGACCACGCGGTGCTCCTCGATCGCACCATCCAGTGGATGTTCCATAAGTCCAAGCTTGTATCGCCGGCGTCCCGCCGGCAGGCCGCCCCGAGCGTCGTCGAAGCACGAGGGATTCCCGCCTCCGGTGAGGGCGCGGCGCAACTCGCCGAGGGGGGAGAAGGCAACGGCAGCTACGTGGAACTCGTCGTCAGCTCCTCCAAGAGTCTGGTCGAGAAAGCCCGTGCGGAAATCATTGAGCTTGCACTGAGAGAACTGCGAGAGTTTTTCCCCGCCGCCCGAGCCGCAAACCTGGTAAAGGCCACCGTGATCAAGGAAGTGCACGCCACCTATTCACCGGTCCCCGGGGTGGACCTGCACCGGCCGCGGCCGGAAACGGTGTGGCCGCGCGTGTTCTTGGCCGGGGACTGGACCGCCACCGGCTGGCCCGCCACCATGGAAGGGGCGGTGCGCAGTGGCTATAGGGCGGCAGAATGTGTGGCGCGAGTGGCGGGGCAGGGTGAGGCGGCCTTCCTTGTACCGGACCTTCCCGCGAGCGGTTTCATGCGCTTGTTTCCCTAGCCGTGGCGCCAGTGTCGCGACGGCCATCGATCCACCGAATCCTCAGGAACCCAGAGAATCTCGAGCTCAATCATCCTCCAGGAAGCCACAGGATCCTAACCTGCCAGCAGCAATACCCCGGAGGCCACCAGGACGGCCGCCAGCCAGCGGCGGTGATCGACGCGCTCGTGCAGAAAGACCTGTGCCGCAACAGCACTCGCGACGAAAGTGAGTGAGGCGGATGCCGGCGCAACCAAACTTACATCCCCCCAGGAGAGCCCAAACAGCAGGCTGTAAAAGGCCACGGTCATGGCCAGGACCCCGAGCAGGAAACTGGGATGGCGCAGGACACCGCCCACCACCCTTAGCAACCCGGAACGGCGACGCAACTCCCCCACATCGCCGATTTGCTTCATGGCGCGGGAGAGCAGCACATCGCCGGCGGTAGAGGCGAGCACGATGAGCCCGATCGCGCTCCAGGTGTACACGTGCTTCATGGCTCCGCCCTCGTGGAAGCGACCGCCGGCAGGCACTCCTCGGGGACTGCACTTGGCGGATGGTGGGTCAGGGCTGGACCCTGCGTAACGAAGCCGACGCCACACGAGATAAGCAGAATTCCCAGCCAGCGTGTAATGGACACATGCTCGTGCAGCCAGAACCTGGCGATCAGCGCCAGCAGTACGTAGCCCAGGGAACTGGCGGGAAGCACATAGGTCAAGTCGGCCCAGGAGAGGGCCGTCATGTAGGACGCCAAGAATCCCAGCAGAAGAAGAATCCCCAAGGCCACCCAGGGGTTCAGCACAGCCAGAATGATCTCCGGCAAGTGATGCCAGGAGACGCTGCCCACTTGGCGCATGCCGTAGGCCAACAAAGAATCGCCCGCGGCGGCAAAGATCGTGACCCCAGCCAGCACCAGATACTTACGAAAAGTCACACGGTCTTACCCCAGGCCTTGGCCGGTTCCGCCGTCGGCGGCGGGGAAGCCGACTCATCCTCACTTCTTTTCTGTCGCACCAGCTTATGTCGCATGGCCCGCACTTTGAGGAAAGTTTTGGCTTCCCTGTACAGGCGCTTGCGGTCGTTGCTGTCGAAGGCGGCTTTGCGCAGGATGCGGAAGACGGCTTTGGGACGGAAATAGTACTCGTCGTAGAAGCGGTGCACCGAGTCCAGAATCTCGTCTGCTGGCAAGCCCGGATACTGGATATGGGCGAGCTGATGTCCGCCCTCGTCCACCATCTTGTTGCCGGCCACCATGAAACCGTTTTTCACCGCGTAGTCGTAGAGCTCGGTCCCGGGATAGGCGTGCGCCACCGAGACTTGAATGGTTTCAACATCCAGTTCTTTAGCAAAAGCAATCGTGTTATTGATGGTCTCCCGCGTCTCGCCAGGAAGTCCCAGGATGAAATCCCCGTGAATCACCAGCCCAAGCTTGTGACAATCCTTGGTGAACTGGCGGGCCCGCTCCACCGTCGCGCCCTTCTTGATGTTCTTAAGAATCTGCGGATCGCCTGACTCGTAACCCACGATAAGCAGGCGGCACCCCGCTTCCTTCATCGCCTTGAGCGTCTCGAAGTCCGTGGTGACGCGCGAGGTACACGACCAGGTGAGGTTCAGCGGCTTCAACTTGGCGCACAGCTCGATGGTGCGCGCCTTCTGGATGTTGAAGGTATCGTCATCGAAGAAGAACTCCTTCACCAATGGCCAATACTCTTTGGCCTTGGCCATCTCCCTGGCCACGTCATCGGTCGAGCGCCTGCGCCAGGGATGTCCGCTTAAGGTCTGAGGCCACAGGCAGAAGGTGCACTGTGCCGGACAGCCCCGGGTCGTGTAAAGCGAGACGAAAGGATGCAGGAGGAAAGGTACGTTGTAACGGGTGACGTCGAGATCGCGTTTGTAAACGTCCGTGACATGCGGCAGCGCGTCCAAGTCCTGGAGCTGGGGAGCGTCGGGGGTATGCACAACCTTGCCCTCCTCGAGATAGGAGACACCGGCTATTTCGTGCAATGGCTTGCCTTTAGCAAAATCAACTACTGCATAGTCAAATTCCTTGCGGCAGACGAAATCAATTGCCGGACAATCGCGCAAGGATCTTTCGGGCAAGACCGTGACATGAGGACCAACGAAGGCGATCTTGATGTTGGGATTTGCTTCTTTGATCGCCTGGGCCAGGCGAATGTCGCCCGGGAAGCCCGGAGTGCTGGTGAACAGCACCAGGAACTCATAGTCGCGGGCGATATCAATGGTTTGCTCCGCGGAGACGTAGTGGGGTGGGGCATCCAACAGGCGCGAGCCCTCCAGCATACCGGCGGGATAGGCGAGCCACACCGGATACCAGTACGATTCAATCTCGCGCGTGGCCGGCCAACGGGACCCCGCCCCGCCGTCGAAATTCTCAAACGAAGGCGGATTCAGAAACAGTGTTTTTAAAGGCATAGAATTGAATAGCTTATACTAACATTCTCAGGCCGATTTCCCCAGTATCTGGTTGCATTCCGGGAAGATCCAGAGCCTTATCCAGCTGGGCTCTGGCCCGCAAAACAGCTGGCACGTTGCACGCACACCTATTCGACCTCACTCTAAAAGGCCGATCTAAGTGGGCGCAACGCCTTTGCGCTGGACGGAGCTTTGCAGGCCCTGAGAGGCGAGAATGTCGGCTGGAAGCGAAGGGTGCCGGCAACCCGCCGGCCATCAAGCCGCCCTCTATCGCCTCTCCCCAATCCACGCCTCCAAGTCCCCAGTGGCCCGTAGAAGGGCGATGCGCGCCCGCTGCAGCTCGAAATTAGCGTCCTGCAAGGCGTCGTAGAGTTGGTTGGATTGGCCACGCGCGTCTTCCACGTCATGCAGGCTGGCTGTGCCTGCGTCTGCCCTGATCCGCACGGCTTCAAGGTTCGACTGCGCGACCTCGTACTCAAGCTCAGCGACCTGCTGCGCCGCTGCCAGCTGCTCGACGGCACGCTGCAGCTTCAAGGTCTCTTCGGACACGCGGTTCTTGGTGGTCTCGGCATCCTTTTTTGCCCGCAGGGCTTCCGCGTCGGCGGCCCGGGCCCGGGCACGTTGCGACTCGTTCAGGAAGGGAAAACGAAGCACTACGCCCACGGTGCCATTGTGGCGTTGGAAGGAATTGGGTTGGAAGAACCGCTGATAATTTGCCAGCGTAGTGGAAAGCAGTGCGTACTGGCCGGCAAAGTCGGCGCTTGGCCAGAGCGCCTTGTGCTCAGCCTTGGCGCGAAACGCGTCGGCGATCGAGCGCGTGTCAGCGGCCTGCACCGCCGGACTGAGCTGCACCGCTTTGGCCACCGGATCGTCGTCGGGCTTGATGTCGGGCAAGGCAGGAATGGATTCCGGCACCGTCTCGATCGAGGAGGCTAGAAGCCCCGTCATCTGCGCCAGCCGGTTGCGCAGCACATCCATGGTTCCCAGGGCCTCCGCCATACGATAGCGGACCCGGGCGGTGGTTAAACGGGCCTTGTTCCGCGCCGCCTCACTGTCCACGCCTTCTGCAATACGCTGGTTGACAATCTGCTCCATCTTCAAGGCCTCGTCCTGTTCTTGCTGCAGGTGGTGCAATGAGCCTTCCCACTTGCTGAGTTCGGCATAGCTGGTGACCGAATCCTGCAGCAACTGGTTGCGCTGGTCCTTGGTCTGGATGGTGGCAGCTTGCCAGTCGGTCTTGGCGGCCCGCACGAAGTCCCGCAGCGAGGGATTGAGCAGCGCCGACTGGGTGTTCAGATTCACGATGGACGGCGCCGCGCCCTCCAAGCTAAGCGGAAACCCCCAGGCTTGGCCGAGGCCTGAACCCAGGACAAATTGCGGGATGTAATGATTATGGACTTCGCGATAAGCGGCATAGGCGCGCTGCTCGTCGGCCCCGGCCGCGGCCATCGTGGAACTGTGGCTCAACGCCAGCGCCACCACGCGCTGCAGGGGCACTGGCTCGGCGGCCAACCGTGCGGCCAGGGGAGAAGCGGGGATCAGCAGTAGCGCAAAAAGGAGTGTGGCACCACGTGAAGCACATTTCATCTCTTCACCTTAAGAGTACCGAGTAGCGAGTACCGGGTACCGAACAACTGAGATTTAGAAGACTTTGGTGGAATAACCGACAGTCCGTACTTAGCACAAGCCACAGAAAGAGGAGCGTCAATCTTGCGCAAGACGAGCGCACCGCGCGTTGGCAAATGACCTGTCCTGGCGAAACTTAACGGTTCAGCCGGTTGAGCGCATCCTGCGCCTGAGAAAAGCCTTTGGCCATAGACAGCGCGGCCCGGTATTCCTGGGCTGCCGCCTGCTTGTCTCCCTGCTTCTCCAACAGCGTGCCCAGCAGATAGTGGGCCTTGAAGGCGGGTGCCTGTTCCACCGTGGAACTGGAGGAGAGGTAGCGGCGGAGCAGATCGATCGCTCCGGGAAAGTTTCTCCCGGCGCGGATCAGGGTCTCGGCGGCATCCACCAGAACTTCCGGCTGGTCCATCCGCGCAGAGCTGGCATGGCGGAGCGCCTCTTCCATGTCATCCAACCGTCCCACGTGGCGGTAGAACAGGGCCAGATTCAACCACGCGTTGGCGCCGCCCTGGCTGGCTTCGATGGCGGCACGATATTCGCGCTCGGCGGTGGCCGGGTCTTTCTTCTTTTCCGCAATGCGTCCCCTGACCCAATGGGCCTTGGCGGGATCGAGTTTGTCCAGGGTCTCCGCCTGGGCGGCGGCTTTGTCGCGTCCCCCACCCACAATTCCTGGCGCCTCCAAATAGAACTCGGCTAGATCGGTGCGGGCGTCCGCGCTCTGGGGATCCAAGCGCACTGCGGTCTCAAACTCGTTGCGTACCTTGCCGGCCAGGGAGGCAGCGCACAGGAAGTTGCAGCGGTCCGCTTTCTCTCCATAAATGCGCCCCAGCCAGAGGTGATACCTACCATTGTCCGGCGCCAGAGACACCGCCTTCTGGCAGGCATCTATGCCGCGATCCCAGGTCTGCAAGGCGAAATAGGCACGACACAGGAGGTTGTAAGACTCGGCATCTTTCGGAGCCTCACTGATGCGGCTTTGCAGGGAGGTAATGGCGTCATCCACCCGTCCCTCGGCGAGCAGGTCTTGCGCGGTCTGGGCAGCACCGGCGACCCCGGGCGCCAGAAGGAGAAGAAGAAAGACAAGAATATTCCTCATCGAAATCATTGCTTAACGAACCACCTTCACCGACAAGCCGTTTCGCAAGGGCTTGGAATTGATCGAAGTCAATGCGACTTGCGCATTTTCCGGCAGGCCGCCGGTAATTTCCACCTGGGTGAGATTGGAGATGGAGGTTTGCACTTCGCGGCGCTGCAACTGGTCATCCACGATCTGGAAAACGTAGTTCTTGCTCTCACTTTGCCGCACCGCCTCGCGTGGGACCGTGAGCACGTTCTGGTGTTCCGCGGTAATGATAGTCACGCCCACATTGACGTTGGGCAGCAGCTTGAGGTCGCGATTGTCCACCACACAGGTGGTTTCGCCCACGTTACGCGTGCCACGCAACTTGACGGCGGCGGGAATGGTGTTTACCGAGCCACCCCAGATGCGCCCGGGCAAGGCGTCCCAGGTAACCTCAATCTTTTGCCCGGGAGATAAACGGCCCACGTCCGGTTCGTCCACGAAGGCGCGGACCAGTACCTTGGACAGGTCCGCTTCCTGCAACACCAGATCCCCAGGATTGACGAAAGCCCCTTGGCGGACGGGCAGGGAATACACCACGCCATCGAAAGGCGCGTGGACGTTCAATTGATTCAGAATGTCTTCTGCCGCGGCATAAGCTGCCTGGGCCTGGGTTTGCTGCGCCTCCACCCGTGCGACTTCCGGCTTGGAGTAGCGATCGCTTTGCTTTTGCTCCAGCAGCTTCAGATCGGCATCGGCGTGGGCCAACTGGTCCTGCGCCGCCTTTACCTCGCCGGGAGAGGCTGCGCCCTGTTGTTGCAGGTGCTGGAGGGCGTCAAGGTTGCGCTGCGCGGTATCGCGATCGGCGCGGGCCTTGAGCAGCAGCGATTGCAGGGTGAGAACCTCCTCGCGCGTGCCACCCTTCTCGACGGCGTTAACATCGGCCTGCGCCGCTTTGATCTGGGCCAAAGCACGCGCCGCCTGGTCGCGGGCTTCGGCGTCATTTAGCTGGACGAGGAGCTGTCCTTTCTTGACATGGTCGCCTTCCTTGACCAGCATTCTCTTGACCGTGGTGGCGACGGGCGCATGGGCCTCGAAATTCTGCAAGGGCTCCACCTTGCCGTTGGTGGAAACGACGCTGCGAATGGAACCCCGAACCGCCGTGGCGGCACTGACCGGGATGACATCGCTGCGCATCGACATGAATGCCGCCAGCAACACCACCGCCGCCACGATACCCGCCGCCCACACCAGCCAACGGTTGCGCGCTGAAAGCCCCGAATTGACCGCAGGGGAAGCCATGTTTTAGCTGAACGAAATAATGTACCACCTGCAGGCTGTGCAGGGGGCACCTGGCAGATTAGATGCAAGGCGCCGGGGGACGAACGCAAATCCTTCACAATTTGAATGTTCCAGCCGTCCCGTGGATACAATGGGCCATGACCAAGCCGCCGCGCTACACCCCGGAGCACGCCCGGGCCGGATTGGCCGCCAGATTTCCCGCCATCGAGACTTGGCCCAACCAATTTCCGGGATACGAAATTGTAGTTGACGATCCAGAGTTCACTTCCGTCTGCCCCAAAACCGGGCTGCCCGATTTTGGCACGCTCACCATCCGCTACATGCCCGACCAGCGATGCCTGGAACTGAAATCGCTCAAGGAATACCTGCAGGCGTATCGCAACCTGGGAATCTTTCAGGAGAACATCGTCAACCGGGTTCTGGAAGACGTGGTGCGTTGTGCCAAACCTGTTTGGGCTGAGGTGAAGGGGGAGTTCCGCCCGCGCGGGGGAATCGCGACCGTAGTAGTGGCAAAGTGGCCGCGGCCAACCCGAAGCGGCAAAAAGAAGAGCACAGCCAACTGAGAACCGGGAACCGGCAACCGACAACTGGTGTTATATTCCAACCCGGCGTGCCTCAACCTAGACTCTATCCCCGGACCGCGCTGGCCCTGCTCACCGCGCTGAATCTTCTGAACTACATTGATCGGTCAGTGCTGTTCGCGGTGCAGCCGCTGGTGCAGGCCGAATTCCATCTCACCAATACACAGGTTGGCTATCTCACCAGCGCGTTTCTGGGCTTCTACATGGTGGCGGCGCCGTTCACCGGCCCGCTGGCGGACCGCTACTCACGCAAGCGCATTATCGTGTTGGGAGCAATCTTCTGGAGTGGACTGACACTGCTGACCGCTTTCACCCACACCTATTGGGAATTGCTGGTGCGGCACACGCTGGTGGGCATCGGCGAAGCCACCTTCGTGACCATTGCCCCCACCTTCGTGGCGGATCTGTTTCCCGAGAACAAGAGAGGACGCATCTTCGGGGTGTTCTACCTGGCCATTCCCGTGGGCACGGCGGCGGGCTACCTGTTGGGCGGCAGGCTCGGTCCCTCCATGGGCTGGCGGTTTCCATTTTATGTCGCCGCCTTTCCCGGCTTCTTGCTGGCGCTCGCCATCCTGTTCCTTCCGGAGCCGGAGCGCGGCCAGTTCGACTCGCTAAAGGAAACGCCGGAGCGCGGAACCCTCCTCGGCCTTGCCCGCAACCCCGCCTTCTGGACGGTCACCCTGGGCATGGCCGCCGGAACTTTCTCGTTGGGCGGAGTGCAGGTGTGGATGCCGACCTTCCTCTCGCGGGCCCGTGGTTACACTCTGGAAAGCTCGAACGAGCTGTTCGGCGCCATCGTGGTGGTTGATGGAATCCTGGCCTCGTTGGCCGGAGGGTGGCTGGGGGACCGCCTGTTGCCGCGCATGAAGGGCTCGTACTATTTTGTCTCCGCGGTAAGCATGGGCCTGGGTGTGCCGGTGATGATCATGGCGTTGTTCGTGAAGGGACCCGCCATGATGCCGGCCATTGCAGTCGCGGCCTTTCTTCTGCTGCTGAACACTTCACCGCTGAACACGGCGCTGGTCAACGCGGTCGGCGCCCACATCCGCGCCACCGCCATTGCCGTCAACATATTTATCTTTCATCTTCTGGGCGATGTACCCTCTCCCGCCTTGATGGGATATGTTGCTGACCGGCGGTCGCTCCAGGCTGCCTTTGTTCTCCCGGTCATCGCCATGGCGGTGTCTTCTGCCATACTGTTCTACGGCATGCGTTTTGCTCCTCCAGTGCGAGTCAACAACAACGCCGCTTTCGTCGGAGACCAGAAGGCATGAACTATTTTCATTGGATCGCCGGCTGCATCCTGGGCTTGGCCTGGGCTTCGCGGTTAATCAGCGCCGCCCTGGGCATGCCCAGGATTCCCGATATCTCCCGTCCCGAGTGGAATCGCAACCCGGTGACGCCGGACGGCAACCCGCAGGTCAGCGTCATCGTCCCTGCTCGCAACGAAGAAGAAGAGATCGAGCAGGCTCTGACCACCCTGCTGGCCCTCGATTACGACAACTATGAAATCATCGCCGTGGACGACCGTTCCACCGACCGCACCGGCGACATCATGGACCGCGTTGCCGCAAGCCCTGGAGCGCACCGCCGCCTGAAGGTAATTCACATCGACAGCCTGCCTACAGGCTGGCTGGGCAAGACTCACGCCATGTGGACAGCTGCGAAACAGGCCACCGGCGACTGGCTGCTGTTCACCGATGCGGATGTACTGTTCAAGCCCGACGCCCTGCGCCGGGCGATGGCCTATGCTGAATCCGAACCCGCCGATCACGTCGTGCTGTTTCCCCGCATGATCATGAAGCGTCCCGGCGAAAAGATGATGATCGCCTTCTTCCAGACGCTGTTTGTCTTCGGGCATCGCCCGTGGAAGGTGGCCGAGCCCGACACCAAGGATCACATGGGCGTGGGCGCCTTCAATCTCGTCCGCCGCCGCGTGTACGAGGCGGTCGGCACTTACCACGCCCTGCGCATGGAGGTGCTCGACGACATGAAGCTGGGCAAGGTGGTGAAGACCGCCGGCTACGCCCAGCGCAATGTCTTCGGCGAGGATTTGATTTCCATCCGTTGGGCGAAGGGCGCGCTGGGAGTGGTAAGCAACCTGACCAAGAATTTCTTCGCCATCATGTCATTTCAGTGGCCGCGGGCGCTTCTCTCCTGCGCCGCTTTGGCCTTTTTAAACCTGATGCCCTTTCTCGGAGTCTGGCTGGCCCACGGCTGGGCGCGGCTGCCCTACGCCGTGGCGTTGCTGTCCATGTTCTTCATCTACCTCGGCATGTCGTGGAAATCTGCCGTCCCGCCGTACTACTTCTTCCTGCATCCCCTCAGCACCGCGCTGTTCATGTACACCATGCTGCGTTCCATGTCTCTCACCTTGTGGCACGGCGGAGTGGTGTGGCGGGGGACAAAGTATCCGCTCGAAGACTTGAAGAAGGGGCTGGTGTAGACGCGGCTCTTGCCATAGCGCGGGAATCGGGGCCACACATCAGCCTTGGCAAGGCTACTCCGGCACCCCAGACCCATCTTCCAGTTCTTCCGTCTGCAAAGGCTTGGTCTGCTGCTTCTTGCCTGGTTTCCGCTTGTTGGGATAGCTGAACTTGCCGGCGCTGTAGCGGCCCTTTTTCTCCACATCGTAGCCCTTGGGAAGAGGCGGGATCCGGGCTGCCTCGCCGCTCAGCTGTTTGTAGTCGCGCAGGATGATTTCCGCCCTTCCGTCGTACAGCTTGATCGGGCCGTGAATCTCGATGTCCTTGCCTTGCAGTTGGCGCACGTCGCCCACACTCTTCAGGTCAGCGGGGAAGACAACCACCATAAAAGAGCACAGCCGGTAGTCCTCGCAGAAATCCAGGAAGCTTACCCCGCGGTCGCCGCGCTTGACCCGCAGAACCTTGCCGCGGACACAGCGGCTTTCGCCCACGTGCTTGCCGGCCTCAGCGAAGGGAATGCAATCCGCGGCCAAACAGGGAGAAGCGGAAGGGAGAGCCAGCAGAAGGACGACAACGGCCAATTTACACGACACACCCATGCCTGTCAGGAGAGCGATTTGTTTGGCTCCGTCTCAAGGCTTGATTCTACGCAGGGGGGAGGAACGCGATGTGACCAGAGAACCGGAAAGATGTGATAGTCAGCGGAAAAGGGGCAGGGGCCAGGGGGATCCGCAAGTTGCTGAAAACACGGGTAATCTTGCCCTTGATTCCAATAACAAATTGCTATATTAATATAGCAATAAATGATATGAAGCTAGGCGAGAAAATCCGCTACCTGCGCGAGGTCGAAGGCACGCTGCGCGGCCTAGGCCGGCCGCTCACCCAGCTCGAGGTGGTGCGCGCGATCCGCAAAGAACTGGGCAAAAACATCAGCCAGTCCTACATCTCGCAGATGGAGAGCGGTGTTCGCCCTCATATGACGCAGGCGACGCGCACCCTGCTGGCAAAGTTCTTCAAGGTGCATCCGGGGTTTTTGGTGAATGATCCCGAGGGCTATCACACCGAGCTGGTATCGGACCTGCGGACCACGGAGGGCAAGCTGGATGTTTGGCTGTTGCAGGGCTCGGAGCGCTTCGCCAGCGATCCGCAAGTGAGTGATGCCTTGATCAAGCTGGCCCGCGAGAAGGACACGCGGCGGTGCTTGATCCTGCTGGGCGCGATCCTGGATACGCCGGGGCTGGCCGAGCGGCTGCTCGAGGCGCTGCGGCCAGAGGCGGCACGGACGCAGACGGGTCGCGCGGAGAAAGAGGAGAGGAGGCGATCGCAATGACCGGGACAGATTTTTATCTCATCTGCTTCGCACTGGGCTTTGCTTTCAGCCTGCTATCGTTTCTGTTGGGGGGATTGCACTGGCACCTGCCCCACGGCCTGGGTGGACACGCCCATCTGCCCGCTGGATATGGCATGGCTCACGGAGCAGGCCATGGCGCCAGCCACGCAGCCGAAGCGTCGTTCTTCAACCCCGTGACCCTGGCGGCTTTCCTGGCTTGGTTCGGCGGCACTGGCTACCTGCTGACGCGTTTCTCCTCGGTGTGGTTCACGTTGAGCCTCATGCTTGCGGTAGCCAGTGGCTTGATCGGGGCGGGCATTGTGTTTCTGTTCCTCAGCCGGGTGCTGATCTCGAAGGAAGAGAACCTCGATCCAGCCGACTTCGACATGGTGGGCGTGCTGGGGAAACTGTCCATGCCCATTCGTACCGGCGGCACGGGAGAGATTATTTATTCGCAGGCGGGCACACGCCGGGCCTGCGGGGCGCGGGCGGAAGATGGCAGCGCGATGGCGAAGGGCACGGAAGTGGTCGTAACCCGCTACGAGAAGGGAATCGCCTACGTGCGCTTGTGGACAGAAATGGCAGGCGAGGAACCCGGGTCAGAAGCCGGGAAGGCAAGTTCGTAACGCGGTAGAAGGGGAACGGAGCATATGAATCGCAAACTGTGGCCGTGGCTGCTAGCGTTGCCCTGGATTGCATTGCCGGCGACCGCGCTCCGCTATTGGCTGGTGTTGGAGCAGTTGCCGGCGCGCATGGCCACCCACTTTAACGCAGCCGGCCAGGCCAACGGCTGGATGTCCCGCGAGGCGTCGCTGGGATTTGCGCTGGGACTGACGGCGTTCATTCTGGTGATCTTCACGGTCATCACTTACGTGATTCACCGCAAGTACGCGACCGATGCTTCGTCGTGGGCGATGCTGGGATTCTTCTACCTGCTGGTGGGAGTGATCTATTACGTCAACGGCAGCGTGGTGGAACACAACCTGGGTGGCGGCCCCGTCGGCGTCGGGCCTGTGCTGATCGTGGTGCCGCTGGCGGTGGTTGCGCTGACCATGATCTTTCTGGCCAGCAGGCGCGGAGCGGCGTTGCCGGCGGCTGCGGTGCTGGCAGAAGAGGTTCATGCGGTCCGTCTGTGGACGCTGGTGTTCGTGGTTCCGCTGGCGGCGGAGCTCGCGGTTCTGGCCGCGGTACCAACGGCAGCGGTGCGGCTGGGAACGCTCCTTTTGTGCCTGCTGTTCGCTGCCCTGGCGGGCATGACCTGGAGTGGTTTTCAGTATCGCTTCAGCCCGGCAGGCGTAGAGATCCGCACGCTGGGTTTGCGGCTGCGCTCCATCCCGGCGGACGAGATTCGCAGCTATGAAGCCGGGAAGTGGAGTGCGTGGCGTGGCTACGGCATTCGCGGCATTGGTAGCTGCCGCGCCTACGTTTGGGGCAATCGCGGGGTGCGCATCCGCACCACCAGCGGCGAAGTTTTCCTGGGACACAGCGAGCCGGAAAGAATCCTGCGCGATCTGGATGCGATCAAGCAGTTCGCGCGCTGAGAGTTCGAAGCATAAAGAGGAGGCGATATGTTTGGCTTGGGTTGGGTGGAAATCTGGATCATCGCAGGGCTGGCCGTTATGGCCATCCTGCTGCTGATGAGCATGCTGGCAAGACTCTATCGCAAGGCGGGGCCGCACGAAGCCCTGGTTGTGTATGGCTTCCGCGGCACACGCGTGGTGAAAGGGCACGGCACGATCATCTTCCCGATGATCGAAAACTGCCGTGATCTCTCGTTGGAGCTGATGTCGTTCGATGTGGCGCCGCAGCAGGACTTGTATACCAGGCAAGGCGTAGCGGTCACGGTCGAGGCGGTGGCGCAGATCAAGGTGAAGTCGGACACGGAATCCATTCTGACCGCCTCGGAGCAGTTCCTGACCAAGAGCGACCAGGAGCGTGAAGGGCTGATCAAGCTGGTCATGGAAGGCCATCTGCGCGGCATCATCGGGCAGCTCACGGTGGAAGAGATCGTGAAGCAGCCCGAGATGGTGGGCGACCGTATGCGCTCCACCTGCGCCGACGACATGAACAAGATGGGCTTGGAGGTCATTTCGTTCACCATCAAGGAAGTCCGCGACAAGAACGAATACATCATCAACATGGGCAAGCCGGATGTGGCCCGCATCAAGCGCGATGCCGACGTGGCTACGGCGGAGGCCGAGCGCGACACTGCGATCCGGCGGGCACTGGCGACGCGGGAAGCGGCCGTGGCCAGGGCGCAGGCCGATCAGGAGCGAGTGCAGGCGGAAACCGCATCGCTGGCCAAGCAAGCCGAGGCGCAACGCGATCTGGAGGTGAAGAAGGCGCAGTATCTGGAAGTGACGAAGCGACAGCAGGCGCAGGCCGACAAGGCTTACGACATCCAGACCAACATCATGCAGCAGCAGGTGACTGCGGAAAGCGTGAAGATTCAGCAGGTGGAGAAAGAACAGCAGGTGAAGGTGCAGGAAGCCGAGATCAATCGCCGCGAGAAAGAGCTGATCGCGACCGTGCTCAAACAGGCCGAGATCGAGCGGCAGCGCATTGAGACGTTGGCGGCCGCGGAGAAGGCCCGCCTGACGGTCGAGGCTGAGGGCCGTGCGTCCTCCATTCGCCAGCAGGGCGAAGCCGAGGCCGAGATCATCTTCAAGAAGGGTGATGCGGAAGCCCGGGCAATGAATGTGAAGGCGGAAGCTTACCAGGAGTACAACCAGGCCGCAGTCATTGACAAGCTGTTTGCCAGCCTGCCGGAAGTCGTACGGGCGCTGGCCAGCCCGCTGGCCAATGTGGACAAGATCACCGTGGTTTCCACCGGCAACGGCGATGCTGCGGGATTGAACAAAGTTACCGGCGACCTGACCAAGATGGCGGCGCAGGTGCCGGCGCTGTTCGAGACGCTGTCCGGCATGCCCTTGACGGAGTTGCTGAGTAAAGTGCGGCAGATCGGCGACAAGTCGCCCAAGCCGCCGGAGACGGGGAAAGGGAAGTAGGGCCGCAACTGGCCCCGCGGAGGAGCGAGTCATGAGGAACAAGTCACAGTGGATGGCACTGGGCATCGCGCTGGGGGCTGGGGTGGGAGCGGCGCTGGGCGTGGCTACCCACCAGATCGGGCCCTGGCTGGTCATCGGGATTGGCATCGGCCTGGCCATCGCCAGCGGCATGGCTGAGCGGAAGAGCGCAGCAGCTTGCGGAACCGATTCCACAGCGAAGAACAAGAAACTGGCAGCTTAGAAGGGAGTACACCATGGCATTACTAGAGAGAGTTTCGACACTGGTTCGGGCAAACCTCAACGACCTGATCGATAAGGCCGAGGACCCGGAGAAGATGATCAAGCAGGTAATCCTCGACATGCAGAACCAACTTCTGCAGGTCAAGACGCAGGTGGCGATCGCCATCGCCGACCAGCACCTGCTGGAAAAGAAACGCAAAGAAAACGAGGACAAGGTGGCGGAGTGGACGCGCAAGGCGGAGTTGGCGGTAGACAAGAAGCAGGACGATCTGGCGCGAGTGGCGTTGACCCGAGTGGAGAGCTATCGCGACCTGACCGAGAGCTTCGCCCAGCAACTGACCGACCAGAAGGCACAGGTGGAAAACCTGAAGACGGCCCTGCGCCAGCTGGAGCAGAAGCTGGCCGAAGCCGAAGGCAAAGCGGACCTGCTGATCGCGCAGCAGCGCCGGGCCAGGGCGGTGGGCAAAGCGAGCGATGCCAAGATGGCGGCGGGCGACGGATCCAAAGCCGGAGCCTTTGACCGCATGAAACGCAAAGTGGCCCGCAATGAAGCCATCAGTCAGGCCAAGTCGGAGCTCGCGGCCGAGGACGTGGAAGACCGCCTGGCTGCACTGGAGAAGGAGGACCGCGTCGAGCAGCTGCTGGCGGAGCTGAAGACGAAGCGGGGGGCAGAACGGACAACGTAGGGACAGCCGCCTCGGCTGTCCGCCTTGATTCCCCGGGTGCCGAGCACACCTGTCCCTCCGTGCGGCTCGTAATCAGGCAGGCAGCGCGGACAGGAGTGTCCACGCCTCAAGAGGATGACAACACGTGAATAAGGTATTCCACTTTGATTCACCCCCGGAGCCGTATGTGGCGGATGCTGCGGTGCTGTGCTGCTTTGATCAGCGCATACGCCTAGTAGTGAACAAGTTTCTGCGGCGCCGGGGAATCGCGCGTCCGGACATGATTGTTGTGGCCGGGGGTGCCAAGACGCTGGCCTCGCCGCGCAACGACTTTGAGCGGGGCTTCATTCTGGAGCAGATCCGTCTCTCGATCGAGTTACACGGAGCGAAACAGATCTGGCTGATGAGCCACTCCGACTGTGCGACCTATGGCGGCCTGGCCGCGTTCCAGGGCGACCGCGAGGCGGAGTCCGCTCACCACGGCAACGAGCTGCAGCGGGCCGCTGACCTGGTGCGGGCGACGTTCCCTGCCCCGGAGGTGCATTGCTTTTTTGTGACATTCGAAGGTATTTTGGCGAAGTGAAGTAAGACCTATGCGGACTGGATGATGACAGAAAAGGCTAACAAAGCGCGGTTGATCGGCATGGTGGTCGGTATCGTCGTTCTTATCCTGGCATTGTTGTGGAAGCGAATCCTGCGCTGAGCCGCGTCTATACCCAAGTCTGAAGCTGTCCCCTATGGCCCGGCGAAGGAGGTTCACTGATGCGAAGGCTACTGCTGGTGACGCTGTTTCTCATCCTGACGGGGTGGAGGGCCACTGCACAAGATGTGATCGGCGATTGGCAGGGAACGCTCAAAGTCGGTGAGGCGGAGCTGCGCCTGGTTCTTCACATCGGCAAAAACCCTGACGGCAGCTTGCGCGCCACCATGGACAGCATTGATCAGGGTTCGTACGGCCTGCCGGTGAGTTCGATTTCGCTCAAGGAGGCGCAACTCAGTTTCTCGGTGGATGTGGTCCGTGGTATCTACGAGGGGAAGGTCAGCGCCGATGCATCGGAGATCTCCGGCACCTGGTCACAAGGCCAGCCGCTGCCACTGAACTTCAAAAAAGCCGCCGCACCCATTAAGACGGAGCACAAGCCTGCGAAACCGTCGGATATTGACGGCGACTGGTGGGGCACGCTCGATACCGGTGTCGCCCGGCTGCGGCTGGTGTTCCACATCATCAACACTGAAGATGGCCTGGTGGCCACGCTCGACAGCCTGGATCAGAACGTGAAAGGGCTTCCGGTAACGACCGTCACTCGCGACGGCCCCTCGATCCGGATGGAACTCAAGCAGATCGCCGGCGTATTCGAGGGTAAGCTTGATAAACAGCTCGCCTCCATGGAGGGGGCCTGGACCCAAGCCGGGAACACTTGGCCGCTGGTGCTCAAACGCGCCAAAGATTCCGCCGAGATGGAACGTCGCCGCCCGCAAAACCCGGTCAAGCCGTATCCCTATCGCGAGGAAGAGGTGCGGTACGAGAACAAGGCGGCGGGCGTCACCCTGGCAGGCACACTGACCATCCCGCAGGGAAGGGGACCGTTTCCAGCTGTGGTGCTGATCACCGGTTCCGGGCCGCAGGATCGTGATGAAACCATCATGGGTCACCGCCCGTTCCTAGTTTTGGCCGACTATCTCACGCGCAAGGGAATTGCCGTGCTGCGGGCCGATGACCGCGGTGTCGGGAAATCTACTGGCAGCTTGGTCGCCGCCACGACGCTTGATTTCGCGAGCGACGCCGAGGCGGGAGTTGGCTACCTGAAAACGCGCCCCGAGGTGGATACCCGCAAGATCGGCCTCATCGGCCACAGTGAGGGTGGAATGATTGCCCCCATCGTGGCTGCCCGCGACCCTGATATCGACTTCATCGTCATGCTGGCAGGGATTGGGGTCCCGGGAGGAGAGCTTCTGGTGGAGCAGGCAAAGCTCATCAGCGAGGCCAGCGGCAAGAGCGCAGCGGAGGCCGTGCAGATTGCAGCCCAGGAACGCGATGTGGTCGAACTGGTCAAGCAGGAGAAGGATGACGCTGTGCTGGAAAAGAAAATCCGGGAGATGCTTGCCGGCCAGGTGCCCGAGGCACAGCTGGGCGAAAGCATCCGGCAACTGCGTTCTCCCTGGTTTCGCTACTTCGTAGGCTATGATCCGGCGCCGACTCTCCGGAAGGTTCACTGTCCTGTCCTGGCGATGAACGGCGAGAAGGACCTGCAAGTGCCCCCGCGGCAGAATCTGTCCGCCATCCGCAAGGCACTGGAAGAGGGAGGCAACAAGCACGTCGAAGTCGTCGAACTGCCGGGATTGAATCACCTCTTCCAGACGGCCAAGACCGGGGCCGTCAGCGAATACGCGGAGATCGAGGAGACCATGTCGCCGCGGGCGCTGGAGACGATCGCCAACTGGGTGCTGCAGCAGTAGGTGGCCGCGATATAATCTGCCGCACTGTTCGGATAGCGAGAGACTGCGCCATGTGGTTGGCTGATCGCACATTCCGGCGGCGCTGCGGGGGAGCCGAGTCCTTGGTGGCGGGAATAGTTCTATGCAGCTTGGCGTTCGCGGCAACTCCGCCGGCGGCTCCTGCAACCTCTGCAGTTGAGGGATGCAAGGCCTACTTCGCCATCGAGCCGCTTCCAGCCGACGTGGTGAAGTTGCTGGCCACTCCGGTCGTAGTCTCCCACTCGCAGGGCTTCGCGGATGCCGATTTTCGGCGGCTCCAGGAATGGGATCTCCCCTCCAAGGTAACCGCGTGGCGTGACCGCCCCAGTGCTGATGAGTTGGCCCGGCAGTGGGATCAATTCAACCAGAAATGGAATCGCGCGGGAAAGGGTCAGGACAATGCCGCGCAGTTCAGCCCGTATTCTGAGCAGCCATTGTCCGCCAAGGAATGGAAAGAGGCGCAAAGCTGGTTTGCCAGGGAAGGCCCGAAGAAGTTGCCGGGTTTGTGCGTGGATGGCGAAAAGGCCGCCTACCGGCTGGCGATTGGAATGATTTCGGGCGGTGGGGCTTCTGCCCACGGCTCCAGCAATCCCTACGAGTATGAACAGCTCTCGCAGGTGCGCGCCCAGGACAATGCCGTGGGCCCGAATGCCGGAACGTTTAATCCGACGGCCCATGAAAGCCGCCACGACGAACTCAACGGATTGGGCGGGCCGGGCGATTTATCCGCGCACACATGCGTCTATTTCTATCGCGCGTTGGGTACGGGTGGAAGCGCTGCGCCGCAACCACCGGAGTACTACTATTGCCACTCCGGCAGCGGAATACCTCGCTCGGTGCTGACCAACATGTTGAAGTATCTGGCGAAGGCGGACATACGGTGACAGCCGCGGGTTTTCGCAACATCGCACTGTCGCTGCCGGAGGCGGTGGAAGGCTCGCATTTTGGGCACGCCGACTTCCGCGTAGGGGGAAGAATCTTCGCCACTCTAGGGCTCGCCAAGGAAGGCTACGGTGTGCTGCTGCTCTCCCCGGACGAGCAGGCCGGCATGGTTGAGGACGCGCCCGACATCTTTTCTCCCGTTCCCGGAGGATGGGGACGGCAAGGCTCCACCCGCGTCCGCCTGGCCAAAGTGGCACCTGACATCCTCGAAGCCGCGCTGCGCACGGCCTGGCGGCGACGGGCGCCCAAACACCTCCTGCGCGCGCCCGCACCGAAGCCAAAAAGTCTCTAAGCCAAAAGCACGCAAGCCCAGACGGCTCGCCTGGGCCTGGGTGCTGCAGCTTCGTCCCCTTGCTACTGTTGGGGCTTTTGCTCTTTCGTGACCTCAGAGGCCTTGACCACACCGCTCTTGGCGGCGCCGGCTTTGGCGGCGACCACCGGTTTCGGTCTCCAGTAGTCAGGAGCAACGGCTACCACGTCCTCGGGAGCGTTGCTCAGCTCGGGTAGGAAATGGTTGATGACGGTCTCGGTGTGGGCCACCACATCCGCGCTAGTCTTGAGGAACCTGGCATAGCCCTCGTCGCCAAGGATCTGCTGCATGGTAGGTAGAGTGTCAAATCCAGCCAGAGAGTCCTGCAAGGTGGTCACATAAAACACCGTGCCCTCCTGGCCGGCCACCGCTTGGGATACCAGCACGGGCTGCGCCGGCGAGGTCTTTTCGCGGGCCGTCTTGTAGTCCTTCAGAAGCCCCTCAAAAGCTGTCACCTGCCCCGGCCGCACGTGGACCACGGTCGTGCGCAGCCAACGCGACTCTCCCAGCAGCTTGGTCATGGCTGCCGGATCGGTGGGCACGTTGCTGCTCAGGTCCCAGCGGCGGAGCCGCAGTTCGGTGTGGGAGCTGACCAGACACTGGTTGAAGTCCTGGAAGATCTTGTCGGTTCCCGCCTTGCCGAGCGACTTTTGCAGGGCGGAGTAAAACAGGTCGCCAGCCTTTTCCGCATCCCCGTAGCTCTTACGCGTGCTGACGAAGGTGACGCGGTTTCCCGGGCCGTAGGTGGTTTCCATGGTCAGCCAGGCATCGCCCTTGTTCTGGTGGTTGGCCGCGACCATTTTCTTGGTGATGGCGTCAAACTCGGCGCGCTTCTCCGGTTTTACTTGTGCGGTGTAAACATCAAGATACTGCTCCTGGCTGGCAGCCAGCGCCGCCAGCAACACGACCGCCACTGCGGTCCAGATGGCTTTCCGCATCATAAGAAGCCTCCTTGTCTGGGTGGAATTTCTCCGAGGAAGCCACGCTACTCCCCACCAGAGCCGTCAAGTACGGGGCCAGAGCGTTCCGGAAGCTCTCAGTCGAGGTCGAACGCCACGGGGGCGGCGACTTGCCGGTGATCGCAGGCCGCCACCTGCTAGGCGCTGGCTTTTTCGGATAGCGGCAGGGCAGGCCCGTCGGACTGGGCGGAATCCAGCGCGAGCTGCTCCTGTCCGCTGAGCGCGCTGACCCGGCCGCGGTAGGTCTTAAGATGGCGTTGGGCGGTCTCGAACGCTTCCTGCGCCTTGTTCAGGCTCTTGCCCACGTTTTCAAAATGGTTCTGGAAAAAGTCGAACGACTTCTGCGCCTTGGCCAGTTCCAGGCGGCTTTTCTCGAAGCGGCTGGCGACCTCGTACCACTTGTGCACCAGGGCGATGGTCTGCAGCGTCATCAGCAGCGTGTTCGGAGAAACCGGGAAGACGTGTTGCTGGTTGAGCCAGTCGGCGAGGTCGCGGTTGCGGATGGCCTCCATGTAGAGGGTCTCGCTGGGCAGGTACATCAGCGCGATATCGGTAGTGCCGTTTTCGGGCTGGATGTAGGTCTTGACCCGCTTGGCCTCTGCCTTCATGACACGCACGAATTCGTGACGGGCTTCCTCGATCTCAGCTTCGTCGCTGCTCTCGAACAAAGGCAGCACTGACTCGCGGGGGAACTTGGCATCAATGGGCAGACGGCGGTCGGGGAACTGAATGATGGCGTCGGCGCGCCCACCGCCGTCGCCGGGCGAGGATTGGATCTCGAACATGTGCGCAGGGAGGAAGTCGGCGAGCAGGCGTTCCAGGCTGGCTTCACCGAACTGGCCGCGCAAGTGCGGCAGCTTGAGCAGGTTGTTGAGGTCATTGATGGACTGGCCCAGCGTGCTCACCTCGCGCAACTGCTCCTCAGCAGCTTTCAGGTGCTGCTGCACTTTTTCGAACTGGGCGAAACCTTCCTTGATGTTCTGATCGAGTTTTTGCTGCACCTGGTCGGTGATCGCCAGCAGCTTTTCGTCCACCCGGTCCCGGATGGAGTCGAGCTTCTGCGCGGTCTGCTGGTTGAGTCCCTCGAACTCGGCTTTGAGCTGGGAGGTCGTAAGCGCGAGAGAAGAAGTCAGCTCCGTGCGGGCGTCGCGCAGGTCTTGGGCCTGCTCGCGACGGCCGGTAGAGAGTTGAGATTCGACCGAGCAATGGATTTCCTTGAACCCGTCGGACAAGCGGTCGGCCACTTCCTGGCGCAAGTCGCCCTTGGTGCTCTCCAGGCGCATGGCCATATCGGCGGTGGCCTTCGTGAAACTCTGCGCGAGAGAATCGTGGGCCGTCGCAGTCTGCTTGCTGAGAGCCGCGATTTCACCCGCTGACGCGGAGGCCTTGAGGTGGCGAAACAAGCCGATAGCGAGTCCCAGAAGCAGCAGGTTCAGAGCGAGCAGTGCGCCCAGCAGTATGGTTGCCATAAGGAGGTTGTTCCGATTCTAAGCCAGGGCGAAAGAAAAGCAAAGCGAAAGTTGGGCCCTGCCGCTTGCACCACGAGCGTGTTGCAGCACGCCAGATCCTTCGCCCTTTCGGGCTCAGATGACGCCCTCTCTAGGGAAGGCAAGCCGTGGACGCGAGTCGGAGTGGCCGGCCTACACCGCTAGGCGGCGGCCGCTGGCGGAGAAGCGGATGGGGGTGGGCTGACCGGAGCGACGCCGCAGGCTGGATTTGAGGTACTCCTCGCCGGCATGCATCATGTGCTTCCACAAGTCGTAAGCGTGCCCGTCCTGGTTCAGGAAGTCGAGGGCCTCTTCTTCGCTCAAGGGCCGGTCGTTTTCCCGGGCGAGCTGGATGACATGAGACAACGTAATCTCCGCGACGACCTTCTCTCTCTTCTTTTTCTCGGTCATGATTCTCCCCAACGGTGTATTCACAATAGCGCGGGGTGTGAACCGGAGGCTGTGACTGAAGTCATGGCGGGATGTGATGCAGGTCACAAGGGGCGCCGCGCGGTTTGCCTGTGCTACCCTCAGGCGAGGAAGAGACGATGGAAGCGGCCCGGGAGATTCGCATCGGCACCGCCGGCTGGTCCTACAAGGACTGGGAGGGAATCTTCTACCCGCCGGGGATGCAGCGCCGCAAAGAGCACCCGCTGGAGTACCTGGCGCAGTGCTTTGACGTGGTGGAGATCAATACCTCCTTCTATGGACACATCAAGCCGGAGCTGGCCAAGCTGTGGGTGCGCAAAGCCACGGCCGTGAATCCGGAGTTCCTGTTCACCGCCAAACTGCACCGATCGTTCACCCATTCCCCGCTGGCGGTGATGGAACCCACCTCCGCCGCCACCATCAAGCCCAACGATGAGGATGAGCGTCTGGCGCGGGAAGGTTTGGACGCGCTGGCCGGCGAAGGCAAGCTGGGGGCGCTCTTGATCCAGTTTCCCGTTTCCTACAAGAACACCAGCCTGAACCGCGAGTACCTGGAGAACCTGCTGCGCCAGTTCATCGAATATCCCCGCGTGGTGGAGGTACGACACGCGAGCTGGAACAATCCAGAAACGCTCGCCTACTTCGAGGGGAAGCATGTCGCCTTCTGCAACATTGACCAGCCCCTGATCGGACGCTCGCTCGCCCCCACTGAGCATGTCACTTCGCCCGTGGCATACGTGCGGCTACACGGGCGCAATTACGATCAGTGGTTCGAAGCGGACAAGGGCGAAGATCGCTACAACTATCTGTATAAAGAACCCGAACTCGCCGGGTGGAAGGACAAGGTCGAGCGCATGGCCCATCGGGCCGAGGTCACGTACGTGGTGGCCAACAATCACTTCGAGGCGAAGGCCGGCGTGAATGCGCTGCAGCTGAAACACATGCTGACAGGGCAGCGGGTGAAAGCGCCCGCGACGCTGTTACAGAATTATCCCGCGCTGAAGAACATCGCTGACGCCCTGCCGGAGAGCGAACCCAACCTGCCGCTGCTGGCGTAGGGGACGTCGCCCGGAGAATGGGACCCAGCTAGTGAGCTGCGTCACTCTTTCGTTCTGCCAGGTTAAGGGAGGTCAGTTCTCCGCGCGTTTCCAGCATCTTGTAGCGACGCTCTATCCAAACCTGAGCGCCAAAGAGTCCCCAGGCATTTACTGCAACCGCATCGGAGAGATGTGTTCGGTCGAAAACAAACAACACAAGGGATGTGCCCATCAAGGCAACAAACCCGCCTTTTAACCAAGGAACAAGCCGAGGCAAGGGAATCCCGCGCAAGCGACACGCCAGGTACAGCATGCCCCAAACTGCGAGAGGAGTAGCCATAACCAGCAAGCGGAAGGAAAGACTCATGAACAGCTCAAGGACAAACGATTTCGAGACTCGACACGATTGTACTCTGGCGCCGTATGCCAGTCATCCGCGAGGGACAGAGACCGCCTCGGACCTTGTGATATCAGCCGGGAACTTTTCCTGCCGCGGGAACGTATCTATAGGCGAATGAGGACGTGGGGCTCGGCCTAACGTTCGGACCGGTGGCACGTCCAATAGGCAGAGCAGAGGAGAACGGTCATGGACGCGAAATACAATCACATTATTGACAGCATATCGTGGCGGATTGCGCTGAATCTGGCAGGATTTGCACTGTGGCTGACAACCGCAGTGGTGTTGTTGCATCTGGCGGCGTAAGGCTTGGCAGCACCGCGCCGTCATCTGTGCGCGACGCGCTACTTGGTTTCGGGGAGCGTGTACTCGAAGTCGTAGGAATGTTTTCCTTCGCTGATTTTGATGTCCATCCTGCCCGCAAGACCTGCCAATTGCCCGGTGCCCGAGTCTGGAACGACCGTGATGGTCAACTGCGGCGCGCCGCCGCGTGTCATGGTTCCCTGGTGCTGCAGGACGAAAGTGCCCTTACGTCCCTGCAACGTTCCGGTCACCCGCTCGATCGCGACGTAAGCTCCTGATCCCGTGCCGGTGCCGGCGGTCAGCATCTCGCCTTTACCGATTCCCTCCAGATCGCCGTGATACTGCTTGTCGAGCGACATGCGTCCGAGGGGCAGGCCCTCGGACTTGTCGTCGGTGGCTTCAGGCTTCACGGTCACGTCGAAGGTTCCACGCGCATGCATGGCTGCGTCTCTCTGGTTTGAACTTGGTGCCGACGAGGCGGTCTGGGCCGAGGCCACCGCCCCACACAGACAAATCGCAGTGATTAGCGTGCACCGAGTGCGAGAATCCATCTGCGTGGGCATTCCTACTTGGCCGCGACTTCGACCTTGGCAGCGTAGTGGGATTCGACGTACTCGTCCAGAATGTGGATGAACTCTGCGACGATGTGATCGCCCCTGAGGGTGGTAAAAAGGCGGCCATCAACGTAAACCGGCGCTTTCGGTTCTTCGAAGGTTCCGGGCAGCGAGATGCCGAGATTGGCGTGCTTAGATTCGCCCGGGCCGTTGACTACGCAGCCCATCACCGCAACTTTCATTTCCTCCACACCGCTGTAGCGCCCTTTCCATACCGGCATCTGCTCGCGCAGGTAAGACTGGATTTGCTCTGCCATTTCCTGGAAGAAGGTGCTGGTGGTGCGGCCGCATCCGGGACAGGCGGTGACTTGAGGAGTAAAGCTGCGAATGCCCAGCGACTGCAGAATCTGCTGCGCCACCCGGACCTCTTCTGTGCGGTCGCCTCCGGGCGCCGGTGTGAGCGAGACGCGAATTGTGTCTCCGATGCCTTCCTGCAGGAGCACGCCCAGCGCGGCGCTGGAGGCGACGATGCCCTTGGCTCCCATGCCGGCTTCGGTCAGTCCCAGGTGCAGCGGATAGTTGCAGCGCGCCGCGAGAGCGCGGTAGACATCAATCAGGTCTTGTACTCCGCTGACCTTCGCGCTCAGGATAATCTGGTCCGGACGCAGGCCGTACTTTTCGGCGAGCCCGGCGGAGTTCAGCGCGCTCACCACCATGGCTTCCATGGTGACTTCGCGGGCATCTTTGGGTTCGGGCAGGCGCGAGTTCTCATCCATCATGCGGGTGAGCAACACCTGGTCGAGCGATCCCCAGTTGACGCCGATGCGCACCGGCTTTTGATTTTCGACTGCCACCTCAATCATCGTGCGGAAGTTCGTGTCGTCCTTACGGCCCACGCTGACGTTGCCGGGATTGATTCGATACTTGGCCAAAGCGCGGGCACAAGCAGGATACTTCTTGAGCAGGATGTGTCCGTTGTAGTGGAAGTCGCCGATGATGGGGACGCGGATGCCTTGTTTGTCGAGCTCCTCGACAATATGCGGGACGGCGGCCGCGGCTTCTTCGTTGTTGACCGTCACCCGAACCAGTTCCGAACCGGCGCGGGCCAGGGCGGCGCTCTGCTGCACGGTGGAGGCCACGTCGGCGGTGTCGGTGTTGGTCATGGACTGCACCACAACCGGTGCATCGCTGCCTACACGGACGCCGGCAATTGAGGCCGTGACAGTCTTGCGGCGTTGAATGTCAGCCATGGGAAGTATTAGTTTAGCACGCTGCTGACGGGCTCAGGATGCGGGAGGGGGGTCTGACCACAGAGGACACGAGGGACACCGAGGAACATGTGTGTCTTTGCGGTAAATTTGGCCTACGGCAGCCTCTGCGCCAGCCCCGGCAGCGTCTTCACCAGGTCGTTGTAGATGACCATCACGGCGAAGAGTACGAGGAAGACGAATGCCGCCTGGTAGATGCGCTCTTTGATGCGCAGGCTGATGTCGCGGCGCATGACGCCCTCGACCAGCAGTAACATGATGACCCCGCCGTCGAGAATAGGGATCGGCAGCAGGTTGAAAATGCCCAGGTTGAGGCTGATGGCGGAGGCCAGGGCCAGCAGCGGAGTCCAGCCCTTCTCGCTGGCGGCTTCGCCGGCGGCGCGGCCAATCCCAATCGGGCCCTCGACAGTGCGCAGCGAAACCTGGTGGCGCACAAGCTTCTGCACCAGCTCCAGGATGAGCAGAGAGCCCTTCTTGTTCTCCTCCAAGGAGCGGTTGAACGCCTGCGCGAACGGCAGGCTGCCTACCTTCATCTCGGGGGCATTCTGAAAACCGATGCGATAGCGGTTCTCGCCTGCGTCTTCGGTCTTGGCCAGCACTGGTTGCACCCGGAACTCCAGCTGCTGGCCGCCACGTTCGATGGTTAATTCAACCGGCTTGTCTTTGGTTTCCTGCAGGCTCTCAATCATGGCGTCAATGGAGGGCAGCGGTTTTCCGTCCATGGCGACGATCTTGTCGCCTTCCTTCATGCCGGCTTTGGCGGCCGGCATATCAGGCTCCATGTCGCCTACGATGACGGATTGTTTCGCGTACCATCCCGCCGAACCAATCTCCGACGTAGTCACCGGTTTGGGAACGATGGTCCTTTGAAGGATCTGGTCTCCGCGCTGGATAGTGACATCCAGGGGCTGATTCGGACTGAGCATCACGGTTGGGAAGACTTGGTCCCAAGTCGGATTATCTACTCCGTCAATGTGAATGATCCGGTCCCCCGGCTGCAGCCCGGCTTGAGCCGCGGCGGAATCATGTTTGACCCAGGAGATGACTGCGGGCTGGTCCAGGAAGAGCGGGTACTCGTAATGCACCATGTACACGCCGGTCAACAGGCCGATGGCGAGCAGAATGTTCATGGCGGGACCGGCGATAGCGATCAGGAAGCGATGCCAGCGCGGGTGGGAGAGGAACTCTCCGGGATCGCCGGTGCGCTCATCCATGGGATTCTCGCCAGCCATCTTGACGTAGCCGCCGAGCGGTAGCGCGTTGATACGATAGTCCGTATCGCCTTTCTTGAAGCCCACCAGGCGCGTGCCGAAACCAATGGCAAACTGCTCTACACGCACGCCCAGAAATTTGGCGACCGCATAGTGGCCAAATTCATGGATCAGGATCATGAACCCGAGGATCACAACCACAGACAAAACGGCGATGAGGAATCCCGACATAAATAATTGTTTTATTTCCCGCGTGACCCGGCCGAGACCGGTTGCAGCGCCTTGCCCGCCAACCGCTCCACCCTCTGGTGGGCTAAGCGACGGGCCTCGGCATCGGCCCCGAGCACCTTTGTAATAGATTCCAGTTTCCCCGTCGGCGTTGCAGCAAGTACCCCTTCAATGATACGGGGAATCTCATCGAAGCGGATGTGACCATCCAGGAATGCGGCCACCGCGACTTCGTCGGCGGCGTTGAGTGCAACCGGTTTCGCACCCCCGGACTCCGCCGCTTCATAGGCCAGCCGCAAACAGGGGAATTTTTCCATGTTCGGCGGGTGGAAATCGAGGTGTCGTAAGTCCATGACCGGGAAGCGCATATCGGATGGAATGCGCTCCGGATAGGTCAATGCGTACAGAATCGGCAGGCGCATATCGGTTACGGAAAACTGAGCAAGTATGCTGCCATCCACGAACTCGACCATGGAATGGATGGTGGATTGGGGATGCACGATCACGCGGATGTCGCTGGGCGGCAAGTTAAACAAACGGCAGGCTTCGATGACCTCGAAGCCCTTGTTCATGAGCGTGGCCGAGTCAATGGTGATGCGGCGCCCCATTTTCCACGTGGGATGGTTCAGGGCCTGATCCACAGTGATGGAAGAAAACTGCGACTTTGGGGTATTGAGGAAGGGACCGCCGGAGGCAGTCAGCCAGATGCTGCGGACCTCCTCCATCCGCCCGCCGCGCAGGCACTGGTGGACGGCGTTATGTTCACTGTCAATGGGCAGCAAGGGCTTGCCCTGACGGCGGGCCTCAGCGATGATCAGCTCGCCGGCGGCAACAAGGCATTCCTTATTAGCCAGGCCAACCGTCTTGCCGGCATGCACGGCTTCGTATGTGGCTTCAAGGCCCGCGACGCCGACGATGGCGCTGACTACGAAATCCGCGGCGGCGTGAGTGGCGACGCGAACGCTTCCGGCTGGCCCGTGGGTGACCTCGACTCCCTCGATATCCGCAGCTTTGAGGCGCAATCGTAGGGCTTCCGCATCGGCGGCCCTCGCCATAGAGATGAGACTCGGTCTCCATCGCCTGGCCTGTTCGTACGCCGCGTCCACATTGCGGCCGGCAGAGAGCGCGATGATGTGGAAGCGGTCGGGAAACGACTCCACGACGCTGAGGGTGCTGCGGCCGATGGAGCCAGTCGAGCCCAGGATGGCAATACGTCTCATTGGAATATTTGACTCCCGGGACTCACTTTGTGCTTGCCAGAATGGCGGCGTAGTGATCGATCCACTGCCGTTGCTCTCGGGTTTCGGGGATTGCGACTTCCCGTGCCGCGCTGACCCGCTCGACGGCCGCGCTTGGGTCTACTCCCCTGGTCACGAGCAGACAGGCGGCCACCAGCCCGCTCCGGCCGACCCCCTGACGACAGTGAACGAGCACACCCCTGCCTGCCGCGAGGCGTGCATTGACTTTCTCCATCGCCGCAGTCAACTCAGTCTCTGAGGTTGGTACCTGTCGATCGGGGATTGGCAGGGAAAGAAACTCCATGCCGCCGGTTTTCACCGCGTCCGCCTCGCCAGCGAGGTCAAGGGCCTGCTCCTCTTCGGGTGTCAGCAGTGAGAGGACTGTGTCAATGCCGGCGCGATTCCAGCCGGCGACCTCATCCTCCAGCCAGTCACCCCCGCGGGGACGCGCAGCCACGGCCAATTTTCCTGGCCAAGGGCCATCAATCCAATGAAGCCTTGTCCCCATTGTTACTCGTCTTCTTTCAAGATGATCTCGCGCGGGAGCGCATCCACGTCTACCCCGCGCTCACGCAGGACATAGGTTCGGTGATGTCCGTCAATTATAGTGCCGTCTGGCCTGGTTTTCAGGCTGTCCCTCTGACCGGGTACCAACGACGTACCAAAACCTCTGTTGAGAGCCGCTGCAGCTGGGAGAGCTTAGCTGGGCTGAGGGAGGTTCCGGCGTGCAGGGCCTTCAGGGGTGGTCTTGGGTGTGGGTCTGACATCGCCCTATTGCATCACCCGCCAAGCCGCATAGTACCACAGCACGGGAGCGGCAAAGAGCAGGGCGTCGATGCGGTCCAGCATGCCACCGTGGCCGGGGAGCAGCGAGCCGGAGTCCTTCACGCCGGCACCCCGCTTGATCAGCGACTCGACCAGGTCTCCCAGTTGGGCGGCGATGTTGATGGCCGCGGACAGCAAGAGCGTGGGCCACAACGGCGGTTTCTGCAGGGCAAAAAAGCCGTCTTTTCGCTCGATCAGGTGAGCGTTGAGCAGCGCGGTACTGATGGGCAGCGCGTAGTTATAGAGCAGCATGCCCACCACCAGGCTGGCGATGAGCGAAGCCAGCGCGCCCTCCCAGGTTTTCTTTGGGCTGATGCGAGGGGACATGAGGTGACGACCGAGAGTGCGTCCCACGAAGTAGGCGAAGATGTCGCCGGCCCAGACCAGCAGTAGTAGATAAAGGATGAGGAAAGCTCCCGCCCACTGCTGGCGAATCTGCACTAGGAATCCGAGAGGCAACGCCACGTAGGTGAAGGCGAATACCGAAGCGGCCGCGGCAGGGAAGGCGCGGCTGAGTTCGACGCAGCGCATCCCGACCACCAGAAAGAGGAAAGGCGCGATGGCAGCGGCGAAGCCCAAGGTATAGACCAGGACGGCGGTGGAGAGCAGAGGTTTGTCATTTCCGGGGTTAATCGCCAGCAAGAGAAAGAAGAGGGCGACAAAGATGTAGGTGCTGCGGCGAAAGGGATGGACTCCGTAGGCCTCGGTGAGCTTGAGCAGTTCCTGCACCGTGAGCAGGGCCACCAGGCCCGCCACGGCCGCCAACAGCGGCACCGGCGCGCGCAGCACCAGCACGAGGACAATCGGGATGAGGACGACAGCGGTGGCGACTCGTTTGAGCAGGTGCAAGCGGGCTCAGCTCCGCGCCGCGGTCGGGTGATGGTCGGGAGCGTCGACCAGTCCGCCGTAGCGGCGCTCGCGCTTCTGATATTCGGCAATGGCTTCCAGCAGGTGAACGCCGCGGAACTCCGGCCACAGCGTGGGAATGATGTGGATCTCGGCGTAGGCCAGCTGCCACAACAAGAAATTGCTGAGGCGCATCTCGCCGCTGGTGCGAATGACCAGATCGGGATCGGGCAGATGGCGGGTATAGAGATTGCGCGATACCGCGTCTTCGTCAATCTGCAGGTGGTCGAGGCCGCCGTTCTGGGCGGCAGCGTCCACCATGGAACGGAAGGCATCCACCAGTTCGGTGCGCGCGCTGTAATTAAGCGCCAGCGTCAGCACCATGCCGGTGTTGTGGGCGGTGGCCTGCCTCGCCCACGTCATTTTCGCCTGCACCCCAGGTGGCAGCTCGTGTTGGCGGCCGATGTACTCCAGGCGGATATTGTTCCGGTTCAAGGTTGGGACTTCCTGCTTAAGGTAGCGGCACAACAGGCCCATCAAAAAGTCCACTTCGCTCCTGGGACGTTTCTTCCAGTTTTCTTCGGAGAAGGCGTAGAGCGTGAGCGCGGGTATCTTGACACGGGCAGCAGTCTCGACGGTAGAGCGCACGGAGGCCACTCCGGCGCGGTGTCCGGCGACACGTGGCAGGTGGCGCCGCTTGGCCCAGCGTCCGTTGCCGTCCATGATGATGGCGATGTGTCGCGGGAGCCGGTCCGGATCGAGCTGTCGGTAAACTTCCGCTTCCTTGCGATCCAGTCCGGCAGGAACTGTTGCTTGCAAGCGTAACCTCTACTGTGTGTTGAAGGTACCACGGGGGCAGAGGTGGGCGCAATGACAGGCAAGGGACCTGGGATCGCCCACCCGGCTAGGTTTCGCGCATCTCCGAGGGCAGGATTCTGAGGGTCAGCTTCTCTGTGTGCCGCAGGACAGTAACCGTCGCGCTTACTCCCACCCGGGCATCGGTCAACAGGCGATGCAGGTCGTCCACACCAGAGACCAGTTTGTCATCGAGCTGGATGATAACGTCGCCCTCCCGCAACCCGGCGCGGCGCGCGGGGCTGTTGTCCTCCACCGACATCACCACCACACCACTCTCCTGCGCCAGCTCGTAGAAGCGGACCAGGCGGCGATGCAGTGCAACGGTCTGAGCTTCGATCCCAATATAGCTGCGGCGGATGCGACCGTCACGCAGCAGGCGGCCGGCCACAAACTTGGCCGTGTTGATCCCGATGGCGAAACACAAGCCTTGGGCGCCCATGATCGTGGCCGTATTGACGCCAACCACACGCCCGTCCGAAGTCACCAAAGGACCGCCAGAGTTGCCGGGGTTGAGCGACGCGTCGGTCTGAATCACGTCGTCAATGAGCCGCCCCGAATACGAGCGCAGGGAGCGTCCTAATGCGCTGACCACGCCGGCCGTGACCGTGTACTGAAAGCCATAGGGATTGCCAATGGCAATTGCCAGCTGGCCCACCCGCAGCTTTTGTGAGTCGCCCAACGGCGCCGCCTGCAAACCGGAAGCGTCAATGCGGATGACGGCCAGGTCGGTGGCGGGATCGTCGCCAATGGTGTGGGCAGGGAAGCGGTGTCCGTCGGCGAACGAGACCTCCGTTCGCTTCGCGCCATGGACCACGTGGCTGTTCGTGAGGATCAGGCCATCGGGGGTGAAGACGAAGCCGGAGCCACCGCCCTGCCGTTCGCGTTCCTGGCCGGAGCGGGTGCGGGCAGTCTGGGCCACGTCGATCTTGACCACGGACGGGCTGATCTTCTCCGCCGCGCCCACGACAGCTTGCGAGTAGGCGTCGAGCAGGGCGGAGTCGTCCACCGGCTCTGACGCAGCGCTTTGGGCGACTGAATCCGAATAATCGGAGAGAGAAACACTGATTGGCTGATTCACGAAAAAATAGATGAACCTGGATGCCGGGCGGATTCACATACCTCCAGCGCCGACCCTAGGATGACGTCGAAAATCATGCAAGCGCAGGTCATGTCTTGGGGCGCAAACGCGTGGCTTCCGTCGGCAGAATGCAGGCGTCGGATGCCCGTGCCAAATCCCGCTCCAGTAGCGCGCCCATGGCGGCAAGCTCGTCCGGGGTCATCCGGCCTTGCATCCCTTCAAAGAGCTGGCGTTCCTCCTTGCGAATGTGTCCCGAAAGCACCTCGGCAAGTGACCGCAGGCCCGTGGAATCCAGGGCACCGCTGGCAGCGCGGGCGAACAGGTCCCGCAACACCGCATGCTCCGCGCAAAGTTCCTGGACGAGAACTTGCAGTTCTCCAAATCGCGCGGCAGCAGGGAAGATTGTTTTCTCTTCCGCGGCGAAATGCACCGCGATCTCCTGATCGACCATCTGCACGATCTCCGCCTGCCAGGCTTCCAGATCAACTTCTCCTGCTTGAATCGCACGGTCCAGGCGTACGCAAAGGGCGAGCGCGTGCTGATGCTGGTGGGACAGCGGAATGAGACTCTTGTCGCGGAGCACAGGGTATTATCGCCCGGCAGGACCAGGGCAAGCTCTTCGCCCTTTCGGGCTCAGGATGACGCCGGTTGATCTCGGGTCGTTGCAGAGCTGAGCCTCAGCAGCTGAGGGGTAATGTCTTAAGTTACGCAAGGCCAGCTGACGGCGCCGTCTTTACTAAATTCCCCACTCCATTGAGAATAGTGGGTTCGCCTGTCGCGCTTGGGCAGCAATGCGACGTTCATCAGCGCAGGCCACAGGAGCAAGGGTCAACATGGCAGCTACCGGAGAACTCATTCGCCTCATCAATTACGTGGACGATATTGTCACCACCCTGCGGCGCATCAGCGCCTCCATCCCCATGATGGACGCCGACGAGCGCAAGCGCCTGGCGGAGCACATCCGCGAAGCGAATTCCAGCTTCAACAACGTCCTGGCGCAACTCGAAAAGGGAGCATAGTAGTGGCGCAGATCAAGACCATCGCAGTGATCGGCGCCGGCACCATGGGGCGGGGGATCGCCCACGTCGCTGCACTTGGAGGGTACCGGACGATTCTTGAAGACCTGTTGCCCAATGCCCTGCGCAAAGCCGAGCACGAGATTCGCGCCAACCTCGACAAAGCGGTGGAGTTGGGGAAGGTTTCCTCCGGTGACGCCAACGCCGCCTTCGCCCGCCTGCACTACGCGGGCAGCGTGGAGGAAGCGGCGCGGGAAGCCGATCTGGTAATCGAAGCCGTGCCCGAGGAGATGGAATCGAAGATCGAAATCTTCACCCTGCTCGATAAGATTTGCCGGCCGGGGACTATCCTCGCGTCGAATACTTCCTCGCTCAGCATTACGGAAATTGCCAGCGTTACCTATCGCGCGCCCAAGTGCGTGGGCATGCACTTCTTCAATCCCGTGCACAAGATGAAGCTGCTGGAGATCGTCCGCGCGCTGGAAACCGACGACGACACCTTGGCCACGGTGGTGGACGTTGGACGGCGCATGGGAAAAGATGTGGTGGTCATCAAGGAATCGCCCGGCTTTATCACCAGCCGCATCAATGCCATGATCGGCAACGAGGCGTTTTACATGCTGCAGGAAGGCATTGCCTCGGCAGAAGATATAGACAAAGCCTTAAAGCTGGGCTTGAACCATCCCATGGGCCCGTTCGAACTAGTGGATCTGGTGGGACTCGACACGCGCCTGCATATCCTCGAATACCTGCATAAGAGCCTGGGGGAGAAATACCGCCCTGCACCACTTTTGGTGCAGTATGTAAAAGCCGGACGGCTGGGGCGGAAGGCGGGGCGGGGAGTGTACGAGTATCCGGAGCAGAAGGCCATCGGTGAAAAGGCGCCAGAGTCGCCAGCCGGCGTTCTCAACCGGAAGGGCTAGCGAGGCAGTTCTGTGGCTGGGAGTAGAGACATGCCGGTTCTCACCTTGCGCGACGCCCTTCGAGAGAGTGATCGAAACCACGTCGCTCTCGGGCATTTCAATTTCTCTGAAATCGTAGTCCTCAAGGCAGTGACTGCGGTTGCGCGTCAGCTCGGCGTGCCCGTCCTGGTCGGAGTCTCTGAGAGCGAGCGAGAGTTCGTCGGGGTCCGCCAGGCGGTCGCCCTGGTGAGAAGCATTCGCGACGAATTCGGTGCGCCTGTATTTCTAAACGCAGATCACACCCACTCGCTGGAAAAGGCGTTGGAAGCAGCGAAGGCCGGGTTTGACATGGTCGTGTTCGATGCTTCGGCCCGTGCATTTGACGAGAACTTGGAGCAATCCCGCCGAGCGGTCGAGGCGGTGAAGTCCATCCGCGAGGACATCATCGTCGAGGGTGAGATTGGATACATCGGTTCTTCGTCGGCCATTCATTCGTCGGTACCACAGGACATGAGCCCGCTTACGACCGCGGAAGAAGCAAAGCAGTTTGTGGAGGCCACTGCAGTCGATGTGCTCGCGCCCGCCCTTGGCACCATGCACGGCATGCTGAAGGCGATGGCGGCAGGAGAGGAACACAAGCACCTCGACATCCAGCGGATCGCGGAAATCAAAGCCGCGACCGGCACGTTTCTCACCCTGCATGGCGGGTCGGGCACTGAGGTTGCAGAGATCACGCGGGGAATTCGCGCGGGTCTTAATATCGTCCACATCAATACCGAATTGCGCCTGGCATGGCGCCGAGGATTACAGGACGCGTTCGCCCGGCACCCCGATGAAATCGCGCCTTACCATCTGCTTCCCGCGGCCTCCGAGGCGGTCAGTGAGGTGGTGCGGTTCTGGTTGCAGGCTTTTCAGAGCGACACTCGAGCCGTAGCGTAGGCGGGATCATACTTCGTCAAGCAGGACCAGGCGCTCCAATGGGTCAATGAGTGATATGGGGATTTTTCAACAACGATGTTGAATTTGGGAACCCTATTCGTGCCAGTGGTGCCTATTATTGTCAAGACAAGAGAACATCGTGCAGGTTTGGCCCCGTACACGCCGAGTGATCATTGCAGTGGCGATTGTTGCTACCGTACTTTGCTCAATAGCTTGGAATTACACTGCTTACAAAGCGAGCCGTGCAAAATCGCTGTTTGCGGAGGCATCACGTGTGCGGATTGGCGGCAGCGAAGCATCTGTGCTCCCGCTGGTCCAGCGGTATGGGGGGGCAAATGGGAACCCCCTGGGAGCACCCGAACGACGATGAGTCCCCGGGAGAACTGGGTTGACAAGAGTGAGTACGAACGTGCGCTCAGAACTTACCCCGATTACGCCTACTCAATTCCGGTGAACCCGTGGGGGTTCCCGACCATTGCACCAGAGAGCGATTCGAAGCGGAAATTAAATGCGGTGCTCCGGTCTGCAATGGACGTCGTTCCGGCGAGTGTTCGAGCGCCATTCGGACTTCGGGACTGGGTTTCGGAAGTTGACATTAACATTCGTGATGGTCGGGTCTCGAAGGTCCTAGGCATAGTTTTGGTGGAGGGTCGCTCGCGATGGCTTAATCATGAATGGTCATTGGTCAGCGAAATGCCTTACGAACCGATGCAATCGCGCGCCTACATGACCGAGCCCGTGAACATATTGATGAGGACAGGTCGCAGCAGAGGTCTGGGAAACATCCTTCTCCCTCAGGCTTCGGAACAGGAAACGCAAGCCGCGCACCTTTGGAATACAGCATGTCTCACATCGTTGCGAAGCTGTACGGACAGGTGCGAGCTTTCACCGGCTGCGTTCCAATACATGGCGAACCACCCAGACGTATCGCGCGGTATTTGGGAACCAACGTGCGATGAGCCCTGATGACTGTTGTTAACAGGCGTGTCTGTTGAAAAACTCGGGTGTGCAGTGCGCTTTTCTCTTTACTGCCTGTCTGGTTACTCGCTGGTTGGTTTCTTCACGCCAGGTTCATGCAGTTGCAATCTCCTCGGCTGGCGTCGAACTGAGGAACCGCACCAGCCGTTTGAGATTTTGTACCGTGGCAGCCAGGAAGAATTGCTCCCGCACGAACTTCAATCGCCGTAGGCGCAATCGACGCAATCCGATTTGATTCTTCAGTTCGGCGAAGAGCGCTTCCACCTTCTTTCTCTGGCGCTGCGCACGGGCAAACTCGGGCGTGTCCGCTAACTCCCGCGCCCGTTGGCGGGCTGCTTCGTGCTGGTGGATGTTCAGAGTGCGGAAAGGGGCGCTGGTGCACTGGGCTTTCAGCGCACACGCCCCGCAACGTTTGCGGGTTCCGATGTATGCGAAGGCACGATTCCGATAGACTCGACCGCCATAGTTGAGTGGCTGGCCGGCAGGACAGATGTAGCGATTGGGTTCGGGCTGATAGGTAAAATGCTCGGGACCAAAGTAGGGGCTATTCTTGCGGTGAATGCTGTCCCGGGTGCGCATGTAGGGAGTGATGTTCCGATCTGCCAACCATTGCAGAAACTCCCCGTTGCCATAGGTCGCATCTGCCACCACCGACTCTGGCTTCCGTCCCTGCCACTGCGCGAAACGGCGGAGCATGTCCTCTGCCGCGACGGTCTCCTGACTCATCCGTGCTGCTGTGGCTTGGACTCCCACGATGACGCAACTGTGGTTGTCGACCAGGTAGTTGTTGTAATAACCCAGCCGAGCTGGCGTGCCGCCCTTGGTGGCATAAGTCGAATCAGGGTCGGTGGTCGATACTTGGTCTTGCTCATGCACTGGTTCTTCCACCGGGTTCTGCTCTTCCACTTCCTTCAGATACTGACGCACGGTGTGGTGCACCTGAGCCGCTGCCGCTAACTGCTCGCGTGGAATCCGGCTCTCCTTGGCGGCGTTGGCCTCGACGAAACTGCCATCCACTGAGAGGTGCTTGCCCTCGACCAGTCCCACTTCCACGCACTGCCGCACGATCTGCTCAAACAACTGCTCGAACAGCTTTGACTCTTGGAACCTGCCGTGGCGGTTCTTCGAGAAGGTAGAGTGATGGGGAATTTCCTGATCAAAGCCCAGGCCGGTGAACCAGCGCCACGCTAGATGCATGCGTAGTTCTTCCACCAGCTTGCGCTCGCTGGTGATGCCGTAGAGATAACCAATCAGGAGAATGCGCAGCAGCAGTTCGGGATCGATCGAAGGCCGACCTGTGTCACTGTAGCTGTCTTTCAGCTGCTGCCGCACAAAATCAAAACTGACGTGCTTGTCGATCAGCCGCAGCAGATGGCTTTCCGGAACCTGATCTTCAAGGCGGAAGTAGTAGAACAACGCTTCTGAGCGGGCGTGGTGTCCCATCATGAGCAGCAGGCCTCCGAATGTGGCGGTGAACAGCAGCATCAGGAACTCTGGCCTGCTTATAACCTGAACCTTGTACCGCCACAAGCATCAACTGAGAGACTTTTTCAACAGACACAGGCGTTTGCACTCCGTCGAAAATCCTCTCCTCGGACTTAGACGACAGGCTTGGGGGCAAGTTGGTTTATGGGAGTGATGGTTACGTCGTAACCAAGTTTGCGAAGTGCTCGCGCCAGCATCTGGGCACGTTTCT
>Ga0335070_10000287_pt1 | contig 58790 bp, 54 predicted proteins | sample Lox_Sample_13_FD_206722 | JGI IMG/M metagenome (GOLD analysis project Ga0335070, IMG submission 206722) | Soil microbial communities from Loxahatchee National Wildlife Refuge, Florida, United States - Lox_Sample_1.3 | ecosystem: Environmental > Terrestrial > Soil > Wetlands | place: USA...
CGTTTGCCGGAATATTATCAGACTCGCACCGAAATGGCGCTGTTACGCGAACATGCGGGCGAGATTGCGCGGCTGATGGGACCGCGGGTGGAATTGATCGAATTCGGCGCAGGCTCGCTTGCCAAGGTGCGCGTTCTTCTGGATGCGCTGCATGCGCCACAGAGTTATGTGCCGATCGATATTTCGGGAGACTATCTGCTCGATGTCGTCGTCGGACTGGAAGAAGATTATCCCGACATGACGTTGCGGCCGGTGATCGCCGATTTCACGCAGGCCATCGCGCTGCCTCCGAAGGACATGCCGGTTTCGCGGCGCGTCGGATTTTTTCCCGGTTCGACCATCGGCAATTTCACGCGCGAGGCCGCGGTTTCGTTTCTGAAAAATGCGGCCCGGACATTGGGCGGCGGCGGATTGCTGATCGGAACGGATCTCGTGAAAGAACCCGCGATCCTGCACGCGGCTTATAACGATGCGTCCGGCGTGACGGCGGCGTTCAACAAGAACCTGCTGCTCAGGGCCAATCGCGAACTGGGCGCGAATTTCGATCTCAACCAGTTTGCGCATCACGCCTGTTACAATCCGCATGCCATGCGGATCGAGATGTATCTCGTGAGCCTTGCGCGGCAGACCGTGCGCGTGGCGGGCGAGACCTTGCGCTTTGCGCAAGGCGAAGCGATCCACACGGAAGATTCGCACAAATACACCATCGAGAGTTTCACCGAACTGGCCGTGGAAGCGGGCTTCGCTCCGCGCAAGAGCTGGACCGATGCCAACCGGCTTTTCGCAATCCACTGGCTGGAGACGCGCTGAAGGCGGATGTCATGCAACTGGGATTGATCGGATTGGGGCGTATGGGCGGCAATATCGCCCGGCGCCTGATGCAGCACGGCCACGACGTTGTTGTGTACGACCATCACAATGCGGCGGAAAAAGCGGCCGCGCTGAAAGGTGCGGTTCCCGCCAAATCGATTGAAGAACTGGTTGGCAAACTTTCCACACCGCGCACGGTGTGGGTGATGGTGCCGGCAGGCGCACCGACGGAAGAAACGGTGCAGGCGCTTGCGAAGCTTTTGTCGAAAGGCGATGTCATCATCGACGGCGGCAACACGTTTTTCAAAGACGATGTGCGGCGCGGCAAGGAATTGAGCGAACGCGGGATCGAATATCTCGACGTCGGCACATCCGGCGGCGTGTGGGGATTCGAGCGCGGTTATTGCATGATGATCGGCGGGAAGAAGCCGGTCGTTGAACGGCTGGATCCGATTTTTGCGGCGCTCGCGCCGGGGCTGGGCTCGATTGCGCGCACGCCGCATCGCGAAGGGCGCGATCCACGGGTGGAGCATGGCTATCTGCATGCAGGGCCGGTGGGTGCAGGCCATTTCGTCAAGATGGTGCACAACGGAATCGAATACGGGCTGATGCAGGCTTATGCGGAAGGCTTCGACATTCTGCGCGGGCGTGGCGGCAAGGAATTGCCGGAGGGCGAACGATACGATCTCGATCTTGCGGACGTGGCCGAAGTCTGGCGGCGCGGCAGCGTGATTTCATCCTGGCTGCTGGATCTGACGGCGATGGCGCTGGCCGAAACGCCGACTTTGGAAGAATTCGAAGGCGCGGTGGACGATTCCGGCGAGGGTCGCTGGACGGTGAACGCGGCGGTGGAAGAAGCCGTGGCGGCGCCCGTCATCACTTCTGCGCTCTATGCGCGTTTCCGTTCGCGCATCGCGCACAGTTTCGGCGAGAAAGTTCTTTCGGCGATGCGCAACAAGTTCGGCGGGCATGTGGAAGGGGCGTTGGAAAAGAAGAAGCCCTCATGACGACCGCGCCGCGTACCATGCCCCCCTGCCCCGCCGCCATCGTGATCTTCGGCGCCAATGGCGACCTGACGCGGCGGCTGATCATCCCTGCGCTCTACAATCTTTCCAAGACGGGGTTGCTGCCGGAGAAATTTGCGCTGATCGGCGTGGACCATAACGAAAAGAGCGTGGAGGAATGGCGCGACAAGCTGCACGATTTTCTGGGTGAAACGCTCAAGAAATCCAAACAGCCTTCCGAGGTCGAAGACAAATTCTGGCAGCCGATCGCCAAATCGCTGGCTTACGTAACCGGGGATTTTCTGGACGCGGGCGCCTACAAGAAGATCGACGCGTGTCTCGGCAAACTCGACAAGGAGAACGAGCTTGGCGGGAATGTTCTTTTTTATCTCGCCGTTGCCGACCGTTTCTTCGGCCCGATTGTGGACGAGTTGGGCAAGGCGGGGCTGGTCAAAGAGGAAAAAGGCTATCGCCGCGTCGTCATCGAAAAGCCGTTCGGGCACGATCTGGAATCGGCGAAGGCGCTGAATGCGCGCATCCTGAAATGGCTGCGCGAAGACCAGATCTATCGCATCGATCATTTTCTCGGCAAGGAGACGGTGCAGAACATCATGGCGCTGCGGTTTGCCAACGGATTGTTCGAACCGATCTGGAACCGGGACCGCATCGACCACGTGCAGATCACCGTGGCCGAGACGTTTGGCATGGAGGGGCGCGGCCGGTTCTACGAACAGACCGGCGCGCTGCGCGACATGGTACCGAACCATCTGTTCCAGTTGATTGCGATGACAGCAATGGAGCCGCCGGTTTCGTTCGATGCGGAGGCCATTCGCGCGAAGAAGGCGGAAGTGTTTCGCGCGGTGCATCCCGTGACACTTTCCGACGTTGTGCGCGGGCAATATGATTCCGGTACCGTCGGCAATGCCGAAGTTGCAGCCTACCGGCAGGAGCCCAATGTCGATCCGCATTCGAATGTGGAGACGTTCGTGGCGATGCGGCTGATGATCGACAATTGGCGCTGGGCGGGCGTGCCGTTTTATCTGCGTACCGGAAAGCGCCTGACCAAGCGCACCACCGAGATCGCCATCCGCTTCAAGCACGCGCCGCATTCGCTGTTTCGCGAGACGCCGGTGGAGGAACTGGATGCGGACTGGCTGATCCTTTCCATCCAGCCGGAGGAAAGCATCAAGCTGCGCTTCAACGCCAAGCGGCCGGGGCAGACGATGGAACTGGAAAGCGTGGCGATGGATTTTCGCTACACCGACTGGTTTCACCAGGCGCCGGCAGTTGGATACGAAACATTGCTTTATGATGTGCTGACCGGGGACGCGACGCTGTTCCAGCGGGCGGACCAGGTGGAATCGGCGTGGGCGGTTGTCGAGCCGGTGCTGAAAGGCTGGGCGCACACGCCACCACGGCATTTTCCCAACTATGCAGCGGGAAGCGCGGGGCCTGCAGCGGCCAACGAATTGCTGGCACGCGACGGGCGCGCGTGGCGCGCGATCAAGTAGATGGACATCGCGGGCGAATTGATTGTTGCGGACAACGCGGATGCGTTGGCCGACGCGGCTGCGGAGTTCATTGTCGAGCGCATCAACAAGACAGCAGATGTGTTTCGCATGGCGCTTTCGGGCGGGTCGACGCCGCGCGGGCTTTATACGCGTTTGGGAAAGATGCCCGTGCTGCCCTGGGAGCGCATGGAATTCTTCTTCGGCGACGAGCGGTTTGTGCCGCACGATTCCCCCGACAGCAATTTCCGCATGGTGCGGGAAACGTTACTGGCGCATGGTGCGCAACCGAAAGCCGTGCGCCCGATCCCGGTCGACGGCACGCCGGACGACGCGGCGGCGCGATATGAAATACTGCTCAAATCGGTCTACGGCGCGGATGTTTGGATGCCGGAGCGGCGGCTGTTCGATCTCAATCTTTTGGGATTGGGGGAAGACGGGCACATTGCATCGCTGTTGCCGGGAGAGCCGGTGCTGCAGGAACGGCAGGCGTGGGTGAAAGCCGTGCCGCACGGCCGCGCGGAGCCGCGCATCACGCTCACCTATCCCGCGCTGGAAGCGAGCACGGTGACGATGTTTCTTGTTTCGGGTGCATCGAAGGCCGATGCGTTGCGCCGGGCACGCGCGGGAGATACGGCGATCCCCGCTGGGCGTTTGCAGCCGCGCGGCAGCGTCGTCTGGTTTGTGGATCGCGCGGCGGCGCAAGCCTGAAGCAAGTTTCGGGTGGCGGGAACGCGCGGTGCCTGCGAAGCACAATCCGCTTTGGAGATTCCCATGAACGGATTGAATTGGGCGCGGATCGGCGCCGAGCTGGACGAGCGCGGCTGCGCCGTTGTTTCCGGACTGCTGACAGCACAGGTTTGCGAAGAGATGGCCGGCCGTTATGCCGATGAGGCGGCGTTTCGCAGCAGGGTTGTGATGGCGCGGCATGGGTTCGGGCGTGGCGAATACAAATATTTTTCCTATCCCCTGCCCGAGGCCGTGCGCGATTTGCGCGAGCGATTTTATCCGCCGCTGGCGGAGATCGCCAACCGATGGAATGAGGCAATGGGAAAAGACGAACGCTATCCCCTCGCCCATTCCCAATTCATCGCGCAGTGCCGGGCGGCAGGACAGGTACGGCCGACGCCGCTTTTGCTGCGGTATGAAGCGGGCGATTACAACTGTCTGCATCAGGATCTTTATGGGGAGATGGTGTTTCCGTTACAGCTGGCGGTGCTGCTATCCGAACCGGGGCGCGATTTCGAAGGCGGAGAGTTCGTGCTCACCGAACAGCGGCCGCGCATGCAATCGCGCGCGGAGGTGGTGCCGCTGAAACAGGGAGATGCCGTTATTTTTGCCGTGCACACACGGCCCGTTCGCGGGACACGCGGCATCTATCGCGTGAACATGCGCCATGGCGTGAGCCGGTTGCGCAAAGGCAAGCGGTTCACGCTGGGCGTGATCTTTCACGATGCGGCGTGAGGCGCCTTATTGCGCGGGTGCGGCCGGAGCGGCAGTTGCCTTCTGCTTGGCGAGTTCGACCATCTGGCTGCGCGCTTCCGCAAACCCCTTCAGATCGAAGGAAATGTCGACCGAGCGGCCTTCGACGGAGGAGATCGTCGCCTTCGCCGCATCGCCGTTCTGGGAAAGCGCATCGACGATGCCGGAATCGGTGAGACCTTCGACATAGCAACCGCCGCGATCGCAACGGCGGAACTGCATCACCGGCGAGGCGTATTCGCCCGCCTTGATGACGAGACCTTTTTTCAGGTCGACACCCAGCGGAACGGCAAGCTGCGCTACGTATTTGTCCGCCTTCGGCACATAGGCGAAAGAAAGGCTCATCACCCGGTTGCCGGTTTTCTTTTGCGCCAGAAGCTCGAACATGTCGCAAGGCGACGGCGATTGAACGGGATAGCAGCGCACCAGCCAACCGCCCACCTGTTTGCTGACATCGGGTTTCGGCGGAGCGTTCTGCGCCTGCGCGAGAGCCGACGTGGCGCCTAATGCGAAAGCGGCGGCGAGAAGGAAACGCATCGTCGTTCTCATGGCATGATCCTCGCCAGCCAGTTGTTCTGTTTGGATTTGAAGGAGGCGTGCGCGGCTTCGGCGGCGGCGAAGCCTTTGAGCGAGAACGGCAGAGCGGCGACTTTGTTATCCAGCTGCGCGACCAGAAGCTTGGCATCGCGTTGAGGCGTGAGCGCCTTGATCAGCGCATCGTCGGCTTTCACCACCGCGATGCAGCCGTTCATATCGCAAGTCTTGTAGGGGTAGACGCGGATCTTGTCCTTGCCGAGCTGCATGCCGATTCCGGTGGGCAGCAGCACGTCGTAGGGCACGGTGATAACCAGCTCGCGGCCGTCTTTCGTATCGACAAGAGTGAGATGGGCAATTTCGCGGCCCGCCTTGTTGTCGATAATGTCCTGCACCAGCGTGCAGTTGTTCTTCTTGTCGGACAGCTTAGGGCAGCCGATGCGCCAGTCGTCATAGACCGCGACGGTGGACACGTCAGGCGGGGCGGCAAGGACGGCATGGCCGATCCAGCCGGCGATCAGCCCGACAATAAGAAGTGCGAGAGGGAGGACGAAACGGTTCATGGAGCCCGTGCGGCACGGTTGCGGGCGCATGGATAGCCTGTTTTCGCAGCCAAAGCAGGGGGGCCGAACCCTGCGCGCAGTGACGCAGGCGGGATGATCTATGCTGCGGATGCGAAGGGTTGCGGGGCCAGAGGCGCCTTTTTGGCCGACAAAGAAATGGGCGGCGGATTGCCCCGCCGCCCGAGGGAGAGTCCGCCGAACTCAGGACTAGCCGCCCAATCCGAAACTGATGGTGGCGAAGGGGCCGTAATTGCCGATCTTTTCGGATCGGCGTTCGTCGTTGCCGCCGTCCATCGCGTTGAAGAAAAAGTCTGCGCGATACCCGGCGCTGATTTTGAAATTCTGGATGCGATAGGTCACGCCGGCCATCGCACCGACATTGGGGACCACGACATTGCTGCTGCGCGTGTGGTGGGTCGCGAAGGTCTTCGAGCTGACGTGTTGACCCCGTTGGCCGTAATGCATGGTTTCAGGATGATAGTTCGACCTTGTCTGATGAGAGGTCTTGGCACGCTGCCGTCCGAACAGCACCGCAACATTCGCGCCGTAATCGAAAGTCAGCTCTCCGTCTTCGCGATTGCCCACGAATGGAGATGAGCCGTTCCACGAAAGCGACGGCCCGATGCCCCGGAAATCCCGCTCCGATTGAAGCGTTGCGTAGTGGTTGTGATAACCCTCTCCTCCCCAGAACTTCACGCCTGCGGCGGCGGGGAAGATGGAGATCAAGAATGGAGTGGCATATTTGTAACGCACATGCCAATCCGGATTTGATGCCAACGCAATATTGGATTTGTTCTCGAACTGCGCAAAACGCAACCCGATATCGATCTGCGACGAGCCACCGAACAGCCCAAGCCCGACATCCTTGCCGGCCTGAAAATCGACGATCAGATGGCTCTCGCGCGCATCCATCTGGGTGCTCGCAAATTTGTGCGCAATGGGGCCATGATAAAGAAATGGTATTTCCAGAGTGCCGCTGACCACAGTCGCGTAGACGGGCTTGGGGAATGTTTGTTGATTGGCATCCACTTTCCTGACCGAACGGCCATAGCGAACGCCGCCGGAGAACGACCAGCTCGACCCCTTCGGGCGGAACGACAGCTTGCCGGTTTCATCCACGCTTTGATGCGGAAGTTCTTCGTAATCGGTGGAAGGCGCAAACATGGCGGGCCTTGTTTGCGGGAACGCGGGCGAAAATGTTTCTTGGCCCACATCGAGCCTGGTCAGTTGACCGCCCAGTTCGATCCATAGCTGCGGCTCGTCGTTTTGCGCAGCCGCGCCTGCCGTATATCCCAGCAAGGCAATCGCAGATGCGGTTGCCAGAAACTGCAACCGGGATTGCGTCTTCTTGTTATCGATCAATTCGCTCATTGTTTCCCCCTCACCAGTTCTTCGTTACGCGGATGCCGATCAATTTTGGATCGGTCAGGAACACGTTGGTGGTCAAGCCGCTGTCGTCGCTGTTCAGAAAGTCGCCGGTGATGGCTGTCGTGTTGAAGATGTTCTTGTCGTAGAGCATGACCTGCCAACCGGCCTGACTGGTGAGGATCAGGGTGAGGTTGACGTTGGTGTAACCCCGCAGGCGGTCATATGGATTGTCGTTGAAGATGCGGGCCCAGGAATAATCCTGCCAGTAATAGTCGGCGCGCAGCGTGCCCGCCCAATCCGACGTCAAGGGCATCGTGTATTGTGCGCCCGCCGACACGGTGAACGGCGGCGCGTTCGGTAACTCGTTGCCGCTGAGGTCTTTGTCGAAACCTTCGCCGTTGTTGATGTCGGGCTGGGCCGGATTGAAGCCCGGATAATCGGGATAGGCAGGATTTTGGACTGGGGTGTAAGGCTTTCCGGTTATCGGATCGGTTTGCGCACCATATGTCCTGCCGCAAATAAGCATGACGTTGCTGGTTGCGGTTTCGCCAGGCGCTTGCGAGCCGCCATATTCCAGACTGGCTGCCACGACATATTTGGGCAAGATGCAGTTGGAGGTCTGCGTGACGAAAGGCTTGACGACGATCCAATCGGGATGATTTGCAGCGTCGGTGCGATCCATCAGGTCGACGGATTTCGAGCCTTTTGCAAGCGCGGTGTCTTCCCAGCCGCCGGCGAAATTGAACCGCAAACCGGGCACCGGTTCCCAGCTCGACTCGACTTCCGCGCCTTTCACATGCGCATCGAAATTGTCGTTGATCGACGTGCGATCGACGATGCGCGAGATCTGATAGTTCTCGTAATTGTAGTAGAACGCCGAAAGATTGAGGGTCAGCGCGCCATCGAGAAGTGTGTTCTTCGTGCCGAGCTCGAATGCGTCGACGAATTCCGGCTTGAACGCCAGCGGGTGGATGGGATTGCTCGTTTCGCCATTACCGACGATATCGTTGTAGGTGAGCAGGACCGCACCGGGCGGATTGGCGCCGCCGGCCTTGTAGCCATGGGCATACGACCCGTAGATCAATGTCTGATCGGTGAAATCCAGTTTCGGCGTCCAGTTCACCGCCGCGCGCCCCGTGAACTGATCCCATTGCTGGTTCAAAACGCCGGTGACGGCATAGCCGTATCCGGGAATGAGAAGTTCGCTCGGTATGTCGGTGAAATGCTTCTGGTCTTCGGTGAAACGCAAACCGCCGATCAGCTTCACGTCATCGAGGATATTGTAATAGACCTCGCCGAACGCCGCATAGGAATTGAGCGTGTAGGGATTCTGGTTGAGAAAATAGTTGTGTCCCTTGTTGTTCAGGTGCTCCAGGTCGTTGGGATCGATGTACTGGCAGGGCAATTCGCCTTCCACACCGATTTGCAACTTGCCGAAGGGATTGGATTCTCCATAGCCGCCAAGGAGACAGTTCGTATTGTCGGAAACGCCGGGAACCCAGGGCAGGGTTTGCTGCGCAGAACCGCCGCGATTCCATGTGTAGCTGGCCAGGGTGAGCGAATTGATGAAAACGTAATAGTTTTCTTCTGTTTCGTAGTGAAGGTAATTTCCGCCAACGCTGAAATTCAGCCGGCCGTTGTAATGCGATGCAAGCCGGAATTCCTGGCTGAGCTGCCAGGCATGTTCGCTCGACAAATCCTGCGCGACGAGGCGATCGCTGCATCCAAGCTGCGGGTCGCAGAAGGTTCCGACCCCCATGCAGAGCGCTTCACTGCCGCCAAAACGTCCTCCCACACCTGCTCCGGTGCAAGGCTGATAGAGGGCCGTGCAGCTGCCATATACCTGCGTGCAGATTCCGTTGTTGGGATCCAACGGAGACGTGCTGTTGAGGTAGCCGTCGGCTTCAAAGGCGCCCGATCGGGTGTTGAATCTGTTGTAGTCTTCCGTCGACCAGAGAAAATCGTTGTTGAAACCGGTTTGCGACGTAAACGTCAGTTCGGGAGAAAGCGTGTAGTCCGCATTGACTTCGACCGTATCGTTCTTGGCCTTGTAGATCGGATTGAGCGCCGTTTCGATCACGCGCAAATTGGTCGATTGGGTGGTGCCGCTATACGGATCGAAGTGGATGGAAGCATTGACCGGAACGCCGATCCCGGAAAGCGGGGAATAATAGGGAAGCGATATGCCGTTGGGGACTTGGAACGCTTCCGGCGAATAGAGCGAGGTCGGAAGGCAACCCTGGCTCAGATAATGATCGGGTTGATAGGCGGCAATTCCATAAAATCCGTTGTCGACGATTTGACCGTTGATCTCGTGCGGAATCGGTGCGGTTTTGCAGAGCTGTTTTGCCGTGCGCATGCGGTCGTCGTCTTCGGAAAAGTGCTCCCACATCGCATTGATCTGCAGCCGCTCGATGGGTTTCAGACCCAGCGATACGCGGCCGGACCACAGGTCGCGGCCGTCGATGCGTTGCTGCGTGAGATCGTTGAACGAATAGCCCTGGCGCTTCGTCCATTCCCCGGCGATGCGCAGATCGACGCGATCATCGACAATCGGGATGTTGATCATGCCTTCGAAACGGCGCTGGTGATAGCTGCCGATTTCGCCCGAAGCCATGGCTTCGAATTGATCGCTTGGCCTTGCGGTGGTGAGGTTCACCACGCCGGCAGTGGCGTTGCGCCCATAGAGCGTCCCTTGCGGGCCGCGCAGAACTTCGGCCTGCGCGAGATCGTAGAATTCCTGTTCGAAGAAATGGTTGCGCAGGAACGGAATGTCGTTCAATGCGACAGCAACGGCGGGGTCCGTCGTCACCGAAATCGCTTGCGTGCCGATGCCGCGGATCTGGATGTTGTAGCCGGTGAAATTCGTCTTCGAGAACGTCAGGTTGGGCACCTGCTTGACGAGATCCGGCCCGCCGGCGGTTTGCGTGGCGGTCAACTGTTCCTGCGATAGCGCGGTGATGGCAATCGGGATCGACTGAACGTCGGCTCCGCCAAGCTTGGACGAGGTGACCGTCACGGTTTCAACGGATGCTCGCGGTGCGGGCGTGGCCTGCGCCAATTGCATCGGCGTGGTGAAAACGACTTCGCTTTGCTGGCCGCCATCGCGCACCAGCGCCACCGAATCCGTCGAATAGCGGCGCGTCGTAAAACCCGTGCCGGAGAGGATGCGGGAGAGGGCCGCGTTGGCGTCCAGATCGCCTTTGACGCCGCGGGTTTTCAAGCCGCGCACGGCTTCGGAGGAGACCATCAGGGAGACGCCGGTTTGGGCGCTGTAGGCATCGAGCGCGGAGGCGAGATCGCCCGCGGGGATGTTGAAGTTTTCTGCAGCAGCAGCACTTGCGATCAGGCCGGCGGTGGTGCCTGCGAGGATGGTTTTGAGAATTCTGGACATCTGCCCCCCTAAAATCCCGTTTGCCGGGATCAGCGTGAAAGTCTGGTGTTGTCGGACGTTGTGGTGATGCGAAGGCCGAAGACGTCTCGCGCCATTTGCGCGAAGGTCTGGGCGTCGTCGGCGCGGAAGGTTCCGTTGATCTTCAGGCGCGCAGCAGCCCTGTCGATCACGAGCTTGTTGGTGTTGTAGCGATTCAATCTTTCGGCGGCGTCGGCGAGCGTGGTGTCGTGGAAGACGATGAGGCCGCGGCGCCAGCCCAGATCGTCCGCGAGTTTGCTCAAGGTCTCGCGTTTGACGGACATCGTGTCGGCGGTCGCAACCGCCACGTCGCCGGGCTTGAGCAACATGGAGGGTTGCGGTTTGGCAGTATCGACGGCATCCAGCCGCGCCTCGCCTTCGACCAGACGCACTTCGATGCGGTTCTGCTCGGTGTGCACGGTGAATTTGGTGCCGAGGTCGGTGACGGTGTGGCCCGCCGTTTCCACCACGAAGGGCCGCGCCGCATCGTGCTGCACCTGGAAATAGGCCTCCCCCTTGACGAGGGTGACGCTGCGCTTGCCGCTGACCTTGTTCAGCTTCAGCGTGGTGTCGGTGTTGAGTTCGATGCGGGTGCCGTCCGCCAATGTCAACGTCTGGCGGCCGCCGACGGGCGTTGCATAGGTGACGCTTTCCGGTTTTGCGACATAGAAGGTCGCGCCCGCGCCGATCACCCCGATTGCCGCCAGCGCCGCCACCGCATGAAACCAGCGCCTGCCGTTGCGCGTGCCGCGATCCGGTTTGCTGTTGCGCAGGGCAACGAGACGTTCGGTTTGGGCATAGCCCGCCTTCAGACGCAGGAACGCCACGCGATGGGCGGAGGATTCTGCAAGCCATGCGTCCAGGGCTTTCTGGTCTTCATCCGACCAGTTCCAGAACTGGCGGCGCTGCAGCCAGTCGGCGGCTTTGTATTCGATGTCGGAAGCGTCGGTCATTGCGGTCTCTTGCGGTCTTCGCCGAAGACTTCGTTCACCAGCGCGCGCACGCCGGTGATGAGGTGATGCGAAACGGCCTGTTCGGTGATGCCCATGCGCTGGGCGATTTCACGGCCCGACAGACCTTCGATACGGCCGAGGATCACGGCTTCGCGGCAACGCGGCGGCAGGCGATCAAGTGCGGCTTGCAACCGGCGCAATTCATCGCGCGCGATGGTGCTGCGCTCGGGGCCCGGCGCTTCGATGGCCGCGTTCAACGCTTCGACATCGGCCACCGCTTCGATGGGCACGATGTGTTCGCGTTTCAGCCGGTTGATAAGGAGATTGCGCGCGGTGGCGAAAACGAAGGCGCGCGTGTTGTCCGGAATGGTTTTCTGCGCAGCGTCGAAGACCTGGGTATAGACATCCTGCCGGAGGTCGGCGATGTCGGCCTTGTTGCGCCAATTGTGCTGCAGAAACTGCATCAGCGCCGCCTCCAGCGGCAGCACCTCGCGCACGAACCAGTCCTCCACCGGGGACGCAGTCATCTCTGCATCCCGGTTTGCGCTGCCACGATTCGTATCCGGTGCTTCGGTCATGCCCCCGCCGTTCAGGCCCCGAGGGATCGTCGGAAGTTACGCAGGTGAAGACAATCGAAGCCGCGAAAACTCAAAGCGCGCGCGCCAAAAATTTTTGTGCGCGCAAGAATGATGCGCGAGGCGTTCAGTGGCGCTTGAAATATTGGACGTCGCGTTCGTGCTTTTCGGCGGCCTTGCGGGAGGAGAACGTGCCCAGATTGCGGCGCTTGCCGGTTTTTGGATTCTTCTTGCGCGAGTAGAGGCGGTATTGGCCGGATTTCAATTTGCGGATCATCGAAGGCTTCCTCAGTGGAGGTGTCGATCGTGCCGAAGGTTTTCAGCGGCGCCGGCCGCATCAAATGATAACGCCGTCTACTACCGCAGGATGCGCGCAAAAACCGAGTTCCACAGGTGTTGCCGGTGGAATTAGAGGGTTGACGGGCCAAAGTTCCCTGAAAACCGGCTTTTTGGACATTCAACTCGTGAAAGTTGTAACGATCGGTTCACCCCCTCCACTGCATGATATACCACCCGAGGTTGCCCTCAGGCTGAGTGACCGCAGTTCGGACCGGGAGGACGGACATGAAAAGTGGTCCATTGGCGATGATCATCGACGACAACGCGATGGTCGCCGACGTCGTTCGCAGCGTTTGCGCCTCGAGCGGGTACCGCACGAAGGTCTTCGCAAACGCGTGGGACGCGCTTTCCGAACTTTCCAAGTCCCGCCCCGACATCATTGTGATGGACATCCATATGCCCGGCCTGACGGGAAACGATTTCCTGCGCCGGATCGCGATGCCCCCCAACGAATTCGCAAACACGCCGATCGCCATCTTCTCCGGCGATTCCGATCCTGCGCAGATCGATCCTGTGAGCGGGCAACTGAACGTAAAAGTGTTCGTCAAGCCGGAAGGTATCCGGCAATTGGCGGTGTTTCTCAAGGAACGCCGGCGGGAGCACGATGAAGCCCATCTCTGACCACGTGCGAAATTTCGAAGGCGCCGACGTGGTGGTGATCGCTATTGCTATCGATGCGCCCCCTTCCTTCATGCACGAGATGGTGACGTCCGGAACGCTCGGACAGACGCTTGGCAAGTTGATACAGGACCATGCGCGCCGCCACGTGGTGGCGTTGCCCGCGAGCGACGGACAGATGTTCTTGCTCGACAGCAATTCGAGCCTGCCGTCGAAAGAAGGGGAGTCGCAATCACTTTCCGCAGCGGTTTCGGCGGTGCGGGCGAAGCTGCGCGAATTGTCGGCGAGAGACGGCGCGAAGTTCGACGTGCAGGTGGTCAACAAGCGCAAATCGGCCGACATTTCCCATGTCGACTTCATCGCGCTCAAACAGGAAGACAGATATCAACGTGTGCTGAGCCTGATGAAGAACGTGAAGATGCCCGATCTTCTGTTTCTGCGCAGCCTGACGAGCGATCTTTCCGAACAGAGCGTGCTTTATGCGCAACCTGCCGCCATGACGGCGTTCGACGACATCGAGCCGGGTGTGGCGCACGACAAGCGATACGAGACGAGCCCGCTTCAGCTCGCGTTGGACATCTACGTCGTCCGTGGGGTGTGCGAGCAGATGAACTGGCGGTTCGAGCGCGGCGAAGTCGTGCCCCAATACTGCCCGCTGAATTTCAACACGCTGAAAGACGGGCGGTATTGGCCGATCTACGAGATCGAGATCCGCAACATCCCGAGTTTCTTCGCGCCGTTCATCCGCTGGGAGATCGTCAACGTGCCGCCGGGAACGCCGGTAAGCACGATGCGCCAGGTGGTGGACCGGCTGAAGACATTCGGCGCATATGTGAGCCTTTGCCAGGCGGGACATGAGGCAACCTTCCGCAACGGCCACGATCTGGTGCCGCCCGCCGTTTCGGAATTGTCGTTTTTCGTTCCATCGGGCCTGCACGAACGCGACTGGCAGAAAGCCGTGTTGTTGATGCGCAACTATGCATCGTGCGGTGCCGTGGGCGGGATTCCGATCGGGATCAGAAATCTTTCGGCCAAGGCGCAACTGCCGCCGAAGCTGTTGCGCGGCAGCGTTTTCCTGAACCAGCCGGACTCCAAGCGCATGCATCTGGTGGCATCGGAAACGGCTTACGTCGCGTAAAAATGCGCCAGCCGGCGATTTCGCGTTCGAATTTCTACCAGCGCAATACAAGGCGTCCCAAAACGGCGCCCAGCGCGCCCACCGCCGCAATGCCCAGCGTGTACCAGACGCTCACGAACAGCATCCCGCTCTCGTCGCAGTGGAAGGCATAGACCCAGGCGCCTGCCGCACCGGCCAGAAGACCTGCCATCGCACCGGTCAGCGCCAGATGGGTGGGGGCGAGTTTGCGCAAGCCCCACAGGGCGCCCGCGAAGACCGGCAGCGCGATCACGAAAATCCGTTCCGGGCAGACCTGATGCGAGTGGCCGTAGAAAAGAAGGCTCTTGCTCTCGCCGGAGGTCGCAAGCTCTACAACTCCCAGCGCGAGCATGGCCGCGATGGGAAGCGCAATCGCACGCATCGCCGACCTGGCATTCGTGCCGGGATGGGAAAGCCTGAGCGCCGCCCAGAAGGCGAGGCCCGCGAACAGCAGCGTGTAGCCGAACTTTGCCCAATAGGCGCCCGTGTGCATCGCGGGGCTAAGATCCGGACGAATGCCGAGCCAGGCGATCATCAGCACCGCGGAGGCAACCGCACCTGCGCCGATGCCGATCGCAAGCGGCATCACACCCGCAGACGGCGGGGTGGGACGCAACTGGCCGGAAAGTTCGGCAATGAGATCGTCGGTCTTCACGTCTTCTCCGAAAATTGTTGCGCCAGCGTTTTCAGCGCGCGATGCACGCCGACTTTCACCGCCGATTCCGAAAGCCCGAGTTTCGCCGCTGTTTCCGCGGTCGAAAGCCCTTCGATCTTGGTCAGCCGCACAAGCTCGCGCTTGTTCTGCGGCAAGGCATTGAGCAGTTGCTCGACGTCGCGCTTGGCATTGGCCGCATCTTCCGTCTCGTCGGCGAACAACGCGCCTGCATCGTCCAGCGGAACGGTCCGGCGCGAACGGTTGCGGCGGAACGCATCGATCAGCTTGTAGCGCGCGATCGCATAGACCCAGGCGGTGAACGGCTGGTCGACATCATAGGTGTGCAAGCGTCTGTGCATTGCCATCAGCGTATCCTGCACCAGATCTTCCGCATCGGCAGCCGTCTGCACCTTGCGCGCATAGTAGGCGCGCAAATGTCCGCTCAACTCGGAGAGCAGCGTGCGATAGGCGCGCGCGTCACCATCGAGCGCGGCCAGCATCAGCACCTTCAGATGCATCTCCGCGGCGATCAAAGCCTCTGGTGTCCCTTACTACGCACGAAGACGTGATCCGGTTACGGGGAAGATTCGTATCAGGTCACAGTGTAACCGATCTGACGGCGGATCGAACTAGGGAGCAAGGGTCGCATCGGCCCGCAACCCAAGCTGGAGACCCCCATGAAGACCCTTGCCATTGCCGCCACCGCCGCTTTCCTCGCCCTGTCGGGCGCGGCCCTTGCCGCCGACGACCACATGTCGTCCGGTGCCATGTCTTCCGGTGCCATGTCGTCCGGTGCCATGTCGTCCGGTGCCATGTCCGCCGACACCATGCATTCCGACAGCATGAAGTCCGACAATATGAGCGGCAAAGCCATGAAGGACCCCAAGAAAAAGAAGAAGCACCACACGAATGCCCACGCCGATGCCATGTCCGGCTCGATGCAGGGCGACAGCATGAAGTCCGGCGCCATGAGCACGGACGGCATGAAGAGTTCTGGCGGCAACTAGTCCAGCCGCCACGCGCCGCCCTCGCACCCCAGCCCCCGTCACGAGGGCGGCGCGGATTGTTTCGGATCGAACTGTCAGAACGAAACTATACCGGCACGCTGCCACGGCGCCCCGATGTCAGGGCAATCCAGGGCGGTAAATGAAACACCGCCATCAGACCATACATCGGAGCCATGCCGTTGAGGACTTCGGGGCCCATCGCCGAACATATCGTCGTGCTGCCGTAAAAGCCTTGCCAGACAGCCATGGCGGCGAAAGCCGGCAATGCTGCCAAAGAGAGAAGCTGGCCGAACGGCGAAACGACAATCTTTCTGTCAGGGTTCAGAAGCATTGGGAACGAACATCTCCCCGATCCGCGGCGGAGGGCGCAGCAGCATATTCATCGTGCCGGCGCCACCACGGCCCGGTTTCGTTGCGACCGAGCGGCGCCCGGTCGAGCCACTGATACATCCCCCAAAGCCCGTCCAGTCCGCGCGCGTAAGTGGAATAGGTGTGATAGACGGTATCGCCTTCGCGCACGAAAGCGCTCATACCCGGCCGCTCGCGGATATAGGTCGCCGCATCCGTTCCGCAGGATGCCGCGAATGCGGCAACGGCCGCGGGCGGATTGTCGAAATCGAAGGCGAGCGCACGCTTGCGATAGTTGTATTCCGCGCCATCGCGCTGCTGTTCTTCGGTGACCGAAACCTGATAGTCGAAATTGAAATCGGCCTGATGCGACGAGGCCCAGGGAAAATTCCATCCCATACGCCGCTTGTAAGCCTGAAGTTTTTCCAGCGGCGCGCGCGACACCGCCCACAACGCCACGTCGTGATTGGCAAGATGCACGGCAAAACCGTTGAACCCGTCGGCGATCGACGAGCAGGACGGACAACCCGCCTTGTACGCCGGGCCGAACATGAAGTGATACACCAGGAGCTGCGAGCGCCCGCCGAACAGATCGCCAAGTTTCGCCTCGCCCTGGTCGGTTGCGAAGCGAAAATCCTTTTCGATCTTCACCCACGGTAACGACTGACGCCGGCGCGCCAGTTCGTCGCTACGCCGGACCAGATCTTTCTCCGCGTCGAGAAGATCGAGGCGTTCCTTCAGCCAGTCTTTGTGGCTTGCAACGCGATGTGCCATGTGAGTTTCCTTTTGTTGCTTACGCGGCGGCTTTGCGGGCGATGTTTTCCCAGGTGGTGGCCTGAAAGCTGGGACGCAGTTCGAGGCGTTGCAGCCACGTGACCAGATTTTTCCGCCCTTCCGTCAAGCTGTCCCATTCCGGAGTCATCGCGAAGAAATCGAGATGCGAACCGATCATCATGTCCGCGAGCGTGAGACGCTCGCCTGCGATAAATGCCTGATCGCCGAGCAGCCGGGAAAGTTCGGCAAAAACAGTGTGCGCTCTGGGCATCGCTTCGGCGATTGCCGCCTCGTCCGGCGTCATGCCGAGCAGTTTGGGACCCACCACGCGCTGGAAGGCGATGATGTTTCCGCAATTCTGGAAAAGGTACCAGTCGCAAATGTTCATCGCCTGGTCCATGCGCGCGGCGAGCCTGGGTTCGCGCGGCGTCATCGCAGGGCTCGGAAACGCCCGATCGATGTAGCGCAGGATCGCCTGGGTTTCGTAAAGCGAGAAGCCTTCGTGCTCTATCGTCGGCATCTTGCCGAAAGGATTGTGCGCCAGATAGGCGGGCTGCCTGGTTTCGCCCGGCGCAAGCGGCACCAGCCGCCACGGCACGCGCTTTTCCTCCAGCGTTGCCATTACCGCACGCGCGAATGGACTACCGGGGACGGTGCGAATGGTAAAATCGCTCATCTGCATTACTCCTTGTGTTGATCGGCATAGATGCCGAAATCGCCGATATGCTTGGGCCACCCCCGTCCGATGGAGGCAGCGATATCTGCCGCCGCATCGCCGAACCGTTCGAGGTTGCGGTGTTCCAGCCGCACTTCGGTGCCGCCGCCAGGCGTGGCGACGAAGGTGATTTCGAGTTCGGTGAGAAAATCCGGATCGTATTGCCACTTGGCCGTGAGTTGCCAACCCAACAAAACGCGGCCCGGTGGATCGTAGGACAGCACCTTGCCCCAATTTGTTTCGTTGCCCTGCGCATCGCGTTCGAACCAGCGGCCCCCCGCTTTCGGTTCGATCACGATCTCGGTATGGGCGTTCTTGCCGATGGTCTTGCCCTTTTCCCACCATTCGCCCATGCGTTCGGTGAAAAGTTTGAACGCGCGGGCCGGCGGCGCCTTCACTGTGACTGTGGTCACGACGGGTGCGATTGTCATTCGGTGTCCTCATCCTGTTGATCTGCAAAACGGGCGAAATTTTCGAGCGCCCCTGTCCAGAAGCGCTCCAGCCATTGGCGTATCGCAGCGATCCCACGGGGATCGAGCTGGTAGATGCGCCGCGTGCCTTCGGAGACGTCTTTCACCAAGCCGGCCTCCTTCAGAATTTTGAGATGCTGCGAAACCGCCGAGCGCGAAACCGGCAAACCTTCGGACAGCTTCCCGACCGCCAGCGGCTTCTGCGCCAGACGCTCGAAAATCGCCCGGCGGGTGGGATCCCCCAGGGCGGACAATGCTTCGACGGCCTGCTTTCGGTTAGTCATAACTAATAGTTAGTATGGACTAACGCTCGAGTCAAGCCACAACCGCATCGAACGTTTCGTCAGCAAGCGGTGATATTGGAATGGCTGGTCCGAGACCTAACGACACTCAAAAGTCAGAATTGCCAAACCGGCCACATATAAGTATCTGATTTTTCAAACGGAGCTGTGGCCGAGAGGCTGAAGGCGGCGGTTTGCTAAACCGTTATACGGTTGAAAAGCCGTATCGAGGGTTCGAATCCCTCCGGCTCCGCCAGTTAACCTGCTGACCTGAAAAGGAATTTCATGAAGGACCTGTTGCCGGTGGCCGAGCGGGCCGGGGGGCTTCTGAAGGCGCGCGGGGAGACCGTGGCGGTGGCAGAGTCTTCTTCGGGCGGGCTGCTATCGGCGGCGCTGCTCGCGGTGCCGGGAGCTTCGGCTTATTTCCTGGGCGGCGGCGTGGTCTACACCGCCAAGGCTCGCGTGCTGTTGATGGATCTGCCGCGCGAGGCGGTGAACGGGATGCGTTCGGCGAGCGAGCCTTATGCGCTGCTTCTGGCGAAGACGGCACGTGCGCGGTTCGGCAGCACATGGGCGCTTTCCGAAACAGGGGCCGCGGGACCGACTGGCAATCCGTATGGCGATGCGGCGGGGCATAGCTGTATCGCGATTGCAGGGCCCGGTTTGGAGCGTGCAATCACTTTGGAAACGGGCAGCGCCGACCGTGTGGAAAACATGTATGCGTTTACACGCGCGGCGCTCGATCTGTTGCTTGCGGAAATCGACAAGAAATAAGGACTGCAAATGAGAAAGAACGTTCTGGCGGCGTTGGCGGCGGCCGCGGTTGGGTTGGTGCTGCTCAATGGCTGCAATCAGGAGAAAGAAAAAATGAATCACACCTACACGCTGAGCGACCAATCCAATCAGGAATTCCTTTCCGACAACGCGAGCAAGGAAGGCGTGGTGAAGCTGCCGAGCGGTTTGCAATATCGCGTGGTGCATGCCGGCACCGGCAAGACCGTGACGAGCGGCAACGATATGGTGACCGTCACCTATAAGGGCTGGTTGATCGACGGCAAGGTGTTCGACCAGACGCCGCCGGGACGCACGGCGCAGTTTCCGGCGGGACGTTTGATCGCCGGCTGGGTGGAAGCGCTTTCGCTGATGAAGGAAGGCGATGAATGGCAGCTTGTCATTCCATCCGACCTCGGTTACGGCGCGCGCGGCGCGGGCGGGGATATTCCGCCGAACCAGACGCTGGTGTTCGACATGAAGCTGGTGAAGGTCAACTAGCAAAACCATGAACGGATTTGCGATCGGAGACGTTTGGATCGGCGGGCGGGTTTTGACCGCGCCGATGACGGGCGTTTCCGATCTGCCGTTCCGGCGCACGGCCTCCAGGCTCGGCGCGCCTTACGTCGCCACCGAAATGGTGGCCTGCGATATGTTTGCGCGCGGACGGCCCGATGTGGTTCGGCGCGCGGCCGTTGGCGACGGGCTGCCGCTGATGGTGGTGCAGCTGGTGGGGCGAGAAGCCCATTGGATCGCCAGGGGCGCAGAGCTTGCGGAAGCCGCGGGCGCGCACATCATCGACCTCAACATGGGGTGTCCGGCCAAGGAAGTGACAGGCGCGCTTTCGGGATCTGCGCTGATGCAGGATCTCGATCTGGCGTGCCGGCTGATCGGGGCGGCGGTGAATGCCACCTCGCGGCCAGTAACGCTGAAGATGCGGCTCGGCTGGGACGACGCCACGCGCAATGCGCCGGAGCTTGCCGCGCGGGCGGAGACGCTCGGCGTGAAGGCGATCACCGTGCATGGGCGCACGCGGCAGCAATTCTACAAAGGCGTCGCCGATTGGCGGGCCGTGGCCGAGGTGAAGAAGGCCGTTTCGATTCCGGTGATCGTGAATGGCGACGTGACGGACGATGTTTCGGCGCGGACGGCACTGGAGCAATCCGGCGCCGATGCGATCATGATCGGGCGCGGCGCTTATGGGCGGCCGTGGATTGCGGCGAGCATCGACCGCGCGCTGGCGACGGGTTCTTCGCTGGAAGAGCCCGATGCGGAAGCGCGGTTGGAAATTGCGCTGGAGCATTTTTCCGAAAGCCTTACGTTTTACGGAGACGCGCTGGGGCTGAAGATCTTTCGCAAGCATCTGGGTTGGTATGTGGAGACCGCGCCGGTTGCGATGGATGCGGTTTCGCGGCGGGCGGCGAAAGCGCGGCTTTGCCGGATTTCGGTGCCGCGCGAGGTGGAGGCGGCGCTGGCCGATCTTTTCACGCGCGACGAGAGACTGCTCGTTGCTTGAGATCTTCGTCGATGCCGATGCCTGCCCCGTGAAAGCGGAAGTGGAACGCGTAGCCGACCGGCACAACATGACCGTTCACATCGTGAGCAATGGCGGCATCCGCCCCAGCGCCAATCCGCGCGTGAAGACGGTGATCGTGAACGAAGGAGCGGATGCGGCGGACAATTGGATCGCAGATCACATCGGCGAAGGCGATATCGCGGTAACGGCGGATATTCCGCTGGCCTCGCGTTGCCTGGCCAAGGGCGCACGCGTTTTGCGGCACAACGGCAGGCCGTTCACCGATGCCGATATCGGCATGGCGTTGGGGATGCGCGAGTTGAGCCGGCATTTGCGCGAGGCGACCGGCAATCAGACGTTTCACGCCGGCTTCACCAAAGAGGACCGTTCGCGGTTTCTGGGCGCCCTGGAGAACGAGGTGCAGGCGATCAAGCGGAAAAGCCCGGGAATCCGCCCTATATAAGGTGTGGGTTGACTTTCGGGCCGCGTCCCCCGATAAGCCGCCCAACCTCGCGGCCGCACGACGAGCGCAGATGCGCCCGACCGCCAGGACGTTAATACAACATACCGTTCGCTCCAGATGTGCGTGGAAGACGGCAACTTTGCCCCCCGCGCGTTTCATTTCGCCCTGGTAGCAACAAGGAACTATTGTGACTCATACGTTTTCGACGCTCGGCGTCGCGGAGCCGCTGTTGCGTGCGCTCGCGGCCGAGAACTATCTCACGCCCACGCCGATTCAGGCCGAGGCCATTCCGCTCGTCCTTTCCGGGCGCGATGTGCTGGGCCTTGCCCAGACCGGAACCGGCAAGACGGCGGCGTTTGCCTTGCCGATCCTGCAGAAACTCGCCGAAACCGCCACACAGGCCGGGCCGCGCTGCGCGCGCGCATTGATTCTGGCGCCGACACGCGAACTTGCGATTCAGATCGACCAGAGTTTCAAGACTTATGGCCGACATCTGAATTTGCGCCGCGCGGTGATCCTGGGCGGCGTCAACCAGAACAAGCAGGTCGCAGCGCTGAAACACGGCGTGGACGTTCTGGTGGCGACTCCGGGCCGGCTGCTCGATCTCGTGAACCAGCGGCATGTGCAGTTGAACACGGTGGGTCTGCTCGTCATCGACGAGGCGGACCGCATGTTCGACATGGGCTTCATCCGCGACGTGCGCAAGATCGTGGGGCATCTGCCGAAGAAGCGGCAATCGCTGCTGTTTTCGGCGACCATGCCCGATGAGGTGGCGCACCTGGTTCAGGAGATTCTCCACGAGCCTGCGCGCGTTGCCGTGACGCCCAAGGTGGTGACGGCGGAGAAGGTCGAACAGCGGGTTTATTTTGTGGAACAGCAGGGCAAACGCGGATTGCTGCACGATCTGTTGCGCGATCCCGAGATGAAGCGGGTGATCGTGTTCACCCGCACCAAGCACGGCGCCAACAAGGTGGCCGACCAGATCGGCAAGGCCGGTCACGCGGCGGATGCCATTCACGGCAACAAATCGCAAGGCGCGCGCCAGCGGGCGTTGGAGAATTTCCGCTCCGGGCGCTGCCGCGTTCTGGTGGCCACCGACATCGCCGCGCGCGGGATCGACATCGACGACATTACCCACGTGGTCAATTTCGAGTTGCCCAACGTGGCCGAAAGCTATGTGCACCGCATCGGGCGCACGGCACGCGCCGGTTCCGGCGGCATCGCGATTTCGTTCTGCGATCCGACGGAGCGTGCGTTCCTGCGCGATATCGAGAAGCTGATCCGCCAGCCGTTGAAGGCGATGAATGAAGGCGGCAGGCCGCTTGAGCAGGTCGCGCAGCCCAAGCGCGAGATCGATTACGCCAAGCGCCGCCCGCGCCATAAGAAGCGCCGCCCGCAACATCGCGGCAACGCCCAGCGCGCGGCCTGACGACGGAGAGAGAGATGAAGAAGAAAAAAGACAAGGGCCTTCCGCCGCCTTATGCCGAGGCGACCAAGGACGCCCGTTTTGCCGGAACCTTCGAGGTGCTGGTGCCAGTGCCGGACCGCGTGCGACCGCACCGCGTGGGCATGCAGTTCGAGACGCTGGCCAAAGCCGAATCCTGGATCCACAGCCCGGACGGCAAGGACGCGATCGACGAGATTCTGGTGTCTTACAAGAAGTAACTCAGGCCGTATCGTATTTGTCCTTGCGCCTGCGGCCGAACAGTAGCCGTCCTTCGAGACGGCCGCGCAGGCCTTTGTAATAGGCGCGCAGGAAATTCGAGTCCGTCACATTGCCGGTGAAGCCGATCTTGTTGCGGATGCGCGCGGAGACGGCTTTCATCGTATCGGGATCGGCCCTGCGCAGCACATCTTCCAGCACGCTCAATTCCTTGATGCCATAGGCATCAAGCTGGGCGGCGGTGAAGGCGAGTTCGACGTCGGTGGGGGCCGCCACCAGATCGACATCGAGCACGCGTTTGGGCGCGCGCACCACCCAAGTGCCGGCAACGAGATCGCCCACGCGCAGACGGTCGCGGTTGAACAGCGGGAAGAACAGGAAGATGCCGGACCAGACGAGACCGGCAATCGCGATCCAGCCATCCACGCCGCCGCCCGCGCCGAACACGAAGCTGAGCGGCAAGAAGATTTCGATCTCGCGCATGGCATTGCGCACGAAGATGGCTTCGGCAGTGAGCGGGCCGCCATTGCGGGCGACGACGCGCAAACCTTGCGAACGCTTTCCTGGCGTGGCGGCGCGCGGCGAAAGCTCGAACGCCATGAAGTAGAAATTGCGCAGGAAGAACCAGGCGAGAAGCCAGATGGTGCCGACGATTTCCGCCGCTTTGAATTTGGCGGCGATGCCCGCGCCGATGGCGATGAGCGTCATCGCGATGAGGACGCCCGCCATGATCGCCATGTCGATGAGGAAGGCAGTGGCGCGCTCGCCCGCATCGGCGAGCACAAGTCGCAGATCCACGCCTTCGGGCGTTATGAGTTCGCGCTGGCGGACGTTTTCCTGAACGTCGGTCATCGCCATGGACGTTCACCCTCTGCCGGACGGCCATAGAAATAGAATGCCCACAGGAAGGCGGTTGCGAGTGCAATCGCATAACGCCAGGGCGTGCTGACGATAAGCTGGCGGCCGAACCCTTCGAGCAGGCCCGCGAAGGCGAGCATCACCACCACGCCCCCCATCACGATGGCGGCCTGACGGCCCGCGGCGGTGAGCGCTTCGAAGCGCGATTTCTCGCCCGGAAACGCCAGCGACCAGCCGATGCGGAAACCGGCGGCGCCTGCGAGCGTGACGGCGAAAAGTTCGGTGACGCCGTGGATCAGCATCCAGCCGCCGAAATCGAGCGCGAGGCCGTGGCGCTGATGAAGTGCTACGAACGCGCCCATCATCAGGCCGTTGTAGATCATGAGGAAGGCGGTAGGCAGGCAGCAGGCGAAGCCCAGGGCAAAGGCGAAGATCGCGATTTGCGCGTTGTGGGTGAAAAGGAAAGTGGCGAAGACGGTGAGGCCGTCGGGGCCATGTGTCTTGAAGATGATCTCGCGCAATTCGGCGGTGGAGGCATCGGGGCCGCGTTCCTGCGCCATGCCCTGATCCACAAAAGCGTAGAACCATTCCGGCGAGTGCAGCGTGAGAACGTAGGCGAGAAGTGCGCCCAGTATCATTAACGCGCCGCTCACCAGCGTTTCGCGCCACAGGCCGCGCACGGCGTTGGGCCAGTCATGGGCGAAGAACTGCGACAGGCGCTCGGTCAGGCGCGTCCGCGTGCCATAGACGATGAAATAGGCTCGTGCGCACAGGCTTTCGAGATAGGCAATCAGACTTTTGTCGAGCGAGACCGCGCGGGCGACGGAGAGTGAGGACAGAGCGGCGCGATAGAGCACCGGAATCTCGATCACCTCGTCATCGCTGAGCTTGCGATTGGCGCCGCGTTCGAGGCGGGAGAGAAGTTCTTCGAGACGCGCCCATTGCGCTTCACGTTCGGCGCGGAAGCGGTGGCTTTTGAGAGTGAGTTGTTCCATCAAAGCCTCTCCCGCCGCTTGACGGCGAAATAGGATTTGAGGAGATGGGCCGAGATTTCTTTCACCGGCGCATCGACGATCTGCACACCGAGACGGCGCAGGCGTTCGATCACCACGTCGCGTTCGCGCAGCATCGCATCGGCGATCACGGCACGGGAAACGTCTTCCGGTGTCTTGGGTTCGCGGTTGGCCATCGCTTCCAGTTCCTCGTCGCGAAAGATCACGAACAGGACGAGATGGCGGCGCAACAGGCGTCCGATATTTTCCAGCATCAGTTCGGCACTGGTCGAATCGGAGAAGTCGGTAAAGATGACGACGATCGAACGGTGTTCGAGATCGCCTGCAAGCTGGGTGAGGCCCAGGGTGAAATTGGTTTCCGCACTTGAATAATCGAGCGTCGCGGCCAGCCGCTGCAGCAACGGAAAAGCGGCAGCACCGGCCACCGTGCCGCTTCGCAGTTTGGGGCGTTCGTCGAAGGCGAAAAGTCCGATACGATCACCCAGTTTCAGCCCGACATAGGCGAGCAGCAGACTTGCGTGCAATGCGCGATCGAGGCGTGGCTGGCCGCCGAGCGGAGCGCTCATCAATCTGCCGGTGTCCAGCGCTACTACAATATGCTGGTTCTGCTCGGCCTGGAATTCCTTGGCGAGCAGCATGCCGTGGCGGGCGGACTGCTTCCAATCCATGGTGCGGCTGTCCATGCCGGGCTGGAAATCGCGCAGCGCATAGAATTCCGTGCCGCCGTCGCCGCTGTAGATTTGCAGGCGCTGGCCGGCGGGCGCATCGCGGCGGAACAACTGCATCGCTTCGTCTTTCACCGATTCAACATTCGGGATGATCGGGACGGAGCGGCCCACATTTTCCACGCGCTGAATCCATCCGAGGCCCAGTGGACCCGTCCAGCGCACCCAGAGGCGGCGCAATTCGCCCTGCCCTCTGCGCAACGGATGAAGAATGAAGTTTGCGATGGTGTTTCCATTTTCCAACGCAAGCGTGCCGCGCGACGGGCGCACGGCGAGATTGGGGCCAGCGTCGAGCGTGACATCGGCCTGGCGCGGACTTGCGCTTTCGAAGGCAAGCGTGAAGCTTGCCGTTTGATCGCGCCCCATGCCGATGGCGAGCGGCAACGAAGGAGCGACGTGCAATTGTGCGCGAAGGCCCAGCAGCACGTCGAACGCGATCACACAGGCGATGAAGATCACCCAGCCCGCGCCCGCGAGCCAAAGGCCGGGCGCCAGCGCTGCCGCAAGAAGCGAAATCGGCAGACCGAGCGCGACCAGCATGACGGCGCGGCGCGTGGGATAAGGCATCAGCGCGGGGCCTCCGCGGCTTCGACGATGCCTTTCACCACATCGTCCACCCGACGGCCGTCGATTTCGGCTGCGGGCGACAGCACGAGACGATGGCGCAGAGTGGGAAGCGCAAGCGCTTTCACATCGTCCGGGATCACGTAATCGCGGCCTTCCAACGCCGCGCGGGCACGCGCAGCGGAGGCGAGCATCGCAGCGCTACGAGGCGAGGCGCCGTGCGAAATGTCCGCCGACACCCGCGTGGCGCGCACGATGGCGACGACATAAGCGACGATGGGATCGGTGAGGCGGGCTTCTGCGACCGTGGCGATGGCGGCGGCAAGCTTTTCCCGCGTCAGGATGCGTAAAATTCCGAGTGCTGCGGGATCCGGCATGCGCACGCTCGGCCCGTTGGCGGCGACGATGGCGCGTTCTTCTTCCTCGGTTGGGTAGGAAAGCACGTGCTTGAACAGGAAGCGGTCAAGCTGTGCTTCCGGCAACGGATAAGTGCCTTGCTGCTCGATAGGGTTTTCGGTGGCGACCACCATGAAGCGTTCGCTCAACGGATTGCTCTTGCCGTCGAGCGTGACTTTGCGTTCCTGCATCGCTTCCAGCAATGCGGCCTGCGTCTTCGGCGGCGTGCGGTTGATTTCATCGGCGAGCAGGAGTTCGCAGAAGATCGGCCCGCGATTGACCGCGAAAGTGCTCGTCTGAAAGTTGAAGACATTGGTGCCGATGATGTCGCCGGGCATCAGGTCCGGCGTGAACTGGATGCGGCCGAAATCAAGCGACAGGCAGCGTGCGAAACTTTGCACCAATAACGTCTTGGCCGTTCCGGGTGGACCTTCGAGCAGGATGTGACCGCCGGCGAACAGCGCGGTGAGCAGAAGATCGACCGTGTCGGTCTGGCCGATCACCGCCTTGGCGATTTCGGCGCGGATGGCATCGGCGATGCCCCGGACGTCTTCAACGTTCATGCATGATCCCCCTTCTCCAATGATAAAGCCGTTGCGCCACTTTCAGCATGTGGGCGCGCGTGTTGGTTTGCGTCGATTCCGCCGCGATTTCCGCAAAGCGCATGCCGGACGGCAGCCTGCGTTCGAGGCCGCCGAGCAGCGCGTTCGTTTGCTCGGGGCCGAGGTCGCGGCGCGCGCCAAGCGATTTCAGAACGAGATTGCGCGTGACCGTTGCGTAGCGCCGTGTCATCGCAGGCTCGCGGCCCATGACACGGATGAGATCGGCGGTATTGCCGGCGAGCGCCTGTTTGCCGAGCGCATAAGCGGGCGGCGGTGGCGGCGGCGTGCCGAAGCGGCTGATGGCATGAAGGCCGATGAGGAGCGCGGTCAGGAATGCGCAGATGGTGGCGCCGAGGAACGGCGGACGGAACAGGAGGCCAAAGAAATCAGGCGACGAACCGAACCCGTTCAACGTGACGTCGAACACGACGGGGCCGTTGCCCACGCGCAATTGCTGGATCAGGGCGACGGCCGCGCGCGCGGTGGCGAGATCGTGGATGCCTTGCGTGTTCAGGAAATCGGGATCGGACAGGATATAGGTTTGCGTGCCAGAGACCTGTGCCACCACGATGTTGTTCTTTGCGTCGCGCACGACGCCCGCCAGATTGCCGCCGGAAACGGTTTGCAAACGGTCGATCTTGCCCGAGTGATTGGGAAACGCCGGCTGGAACGAAGGAAGCGGCGCGTACAGGGTGACAGGGGCGTTGCCTTTTGCGCGCATCAGTTTCGATTTCTTCGCCAGCCCCTCAAGGACTGTCTGCTCGATGAGCTTGGTGCCCATCGGTTCGCCCTTCATCACCCAATTGTCGCGCAATGGATCTGGCAATGCGATCCATTTGGGCAGAATGAAAAGGCGCGCACCGGGAAGACCCGTTTCGCGCAATTGTTTGGCGGTGTTCATCAGCGTCGGCGCGAGGATGGTGAGACTTGCCTGCGAAGTAGTGGCTCGCAAAGGCTTCTCGCGCCCGATCTTCACGGGCACGCCGCAATCTTCGAGCAGGCGCATCAATCCTGCATAGCCGATGGCCGAACGCGAATAGGCGTTGGCCTGCGGATTGTCTTGCGAGCGAAGTTCGGGCGCATAGGCCGACAACGCCATCACGGCCAAAAGCGAGAACGCGCTGATGAGGATGAGGGCTGTAACCATGCGCACGCTGAACGTGCGCGGTGCTTCGCCAGCCGCGCTCACGCGGCGCGCTCCGCAAGCCAAAGTTGGGGCAGTGCGAAACGTTCGTAAGCATCGCGGCAATGAGCGAAGTCATCCGCACTCACCTCGCCGCCCGCAAACAGTCCCCGTTCAACCGTGCGTGCAATGTCTGCGAAGCAGGTGCGCGCGGATTGCGGCACCTGATCGAGGCGGGCGATTTCGCGCGCGGTGAGTGCGGGACGGACGAGTTGGGGTCTGCGATCGTCGATGTCCTGGATGCTGCGCAACAGGAGAAGATGGGCGGCATCGCCGAAGCGGCCCTGCGCTGCGAGGCGGTCGGCATCAGCGAGCAGCAGACGAGCCTGTTCCGCAGTGGGGCGCCATTCCGGCCAGGACTGGGGGGCTTCTTCCGGTTTGGGTGTCCACCACCCGCGGCGGCGCAGCACTTCTCGCCCGACATAATAAGCAGCGGCCAGAACGAGACCCGCCAGAAGCACCCAGAAAAAATCCAGCAGATAAGGGCCGATGCTTTTCAGGAAGCGGCCGAAGGCTTCCATCCAGTCCGGGGTTTTCGGCTCCTTGTAGGCGGGGAAGGTAAACTGCAGGTCGCCCGACTTCAGCAGCCGGGCATGGGCCTGGGCGATGGCATCGGCTGCGGCATTTTTGGCTGGGCTTTGCGAAATATCCGGCATGTAATCGCGGCAAAACGAAAGCAAAGACGGGTCAATTACTTAGGTTGTAGGGCAAGCCTAGCACGACCTTACAGGAATGTAAGGCGCGTGCAGGGACAAACGCCAAACAAATGACACCAAATTCGCGGATTGGAGTATATGTCCGCCGGGATTGGGGCCGGCATATAGGCCTAACGGATTTGTAACGTCGTTATTGCCAAACCTGCCGCCGGAGCCGGCAACCATATGACCGATAAACCTGTATTCCTCGACGTCACGGGGCGGCGTGCGACGCGCATCTCGCTCATCGGCTGGATCGCGGCCATTATTTCGACCGCACTTGGCATCGGCTTCATCGCCAGCATGTTCGCGGTGCCGCAGCTGCAACGCGTGCGCCTGCCGGGCGAATTGAGCGTCGTCCATACGCAGGAATTGGAAAACAAGGCGAGAGCGCCTGGCCTCGTTCCCACCGCAACACAGCTTGCCCGAGAAGCGCGGCTGCACAAGGCGGATATCGCGCGCAAACGCAAACTCTGGATCCAGCGCAACAACCGCGCGCGCGCGCTTGCCGCCGCGATGAATCCGCATCCGGGACGGCCGCTTTCGATTGCATTCTTCCCGAACTGGGAAGCATCCGCCTTCGACTCGTTGAAGGTCGCGTTGCCGGAACTGGATTGGGTGATGCCGACCTGGCTGAGCCTGAACGGGCCCGACCTCGTTTTGAAAGATAGCTACGACAAGCGCGTTTTCAACCTGATCCGCCGCAGCAAGAAAACGGTCGCCATTCTGCCGGTGATCCAGAACGCCACGCTCGGCAAATGGGACGGGCCGGGGCTTGCGAAGCTTTTGGCCGATCGCAAACGCTCCGATGCACTCGTCAAGCAGCTCGTTGCGTTTGTGGATTCGCACAAGCTGCAAGGCATCGTGATCGACTTCGAAGCCTTGCCCGACGGATCGCAGGACGATTTGAGCCGTTTCCTGCGCGATCTGCGCAAGAGTTTCAAACCGCACGGCTGGAAGGTTGCGATGGCAGCACCCTTCGCCAACGACAAATGGCCGTTCGCCGATTACGCCAAGGATATCGATTACACGATCCTGATGGCTTACGACGAACATCTGACGCCGAACGCGCCGGGCAGCATCGCGGGCCAAAGCTGGTACGAGAACACGCTCGACAAGCGGATGCGGGTGCTGAACCCGGCCTACACCATCGTGGCCATCGGCAGCTATGCCTATGACTGGGATGCGGGCGGAATCGACAGCCTGTCGTTCGAAGAAGCGGTAATCGCGGCGCACGACTCCGGCGCACCCGTCATCTTCGACGATGCGACCAACAACCCGCATTTCGAATACACCGAAGAAGACCAGACCGTGCACGATGTCTGGTTCCTAGACGCGGTGACGGCTTACAACGAAATCCATTCCGCCGATCCCTATCACCCCGCGGGCTATGCCGTATGGCGTCTGGGCAGCGAAGATCCTTCCGTCTGGTACGTGATGGGCAAGCCCTATAACGCGCCTGCGCCGGACAATCTGCGCCACATTCCCATCATCGAGGACATCGATTTCGAAGGATCGGGAGAGATCATTTCGGTGGAGGCGCATCCGCAATCCGGCGGGCGCACGTTCGAACGCGACGCCGATACGGGCGACATCGACGACGAGGCCTATACCAAGCTGCCGACAGGTTACGTGATCCGCCAATTCGGTGCGGCGAAGAAGGAAATCGCGCTCACTTTCGATGACGGACCGGACGCGGAGTGGACGCCGAAGATTCTGGACATCCTGGAGCATTATCATGTTCCGGCGACGTTCTTCATCATCGGAAGCAACGCGGAAGCCAATCCCGATCTCGTGAAACGCATCGTCGATGATGGGTTTGAGGTGGGTAGCCACACCTTCACCCATCCCAATCTTTCCGATACGCCGGCGGAAGCCATTCCGCTGGAGATGAATGCGACGCAGCGCCTGTTCCAGGCGTTGACGGGACGCTCGCTGCGCCTGTTCCGACCGCCCTATCTGGGCGATGCGGAGCCGACCGACGAAGACCAGATCGCACCCGTCGAGACCGCGCAGAACATGGGCTACATTACGGTTGGCGAACACGTCGATCCCATCGACTGGGCGCTTCCCGGCGTGGACGAGATCGTCAAGCGCACGCTGCAACAGGTTCATTCCGCGCGCGCGAGCATGCCGCGCAACATCGTGCTGTTCCACGATGCGGGCGGCGACCGCGAAGAGACGGTGGAGGCACTTCCCATCGTCATCGAGAAGCTGAAGGCGGAAGGTTATACGTTCGTGCCGGTGTCGACGCTTGCGGGTCTTTCCCGCGATCAGGCGATGCCGCCGCTTTCACCGACCTTGGCGCTTCTCACCGACCGCGTTGTGTTCATGTCGATGAGCGAGATCGGGCACTTCCTCTATTACTGCTTCCTGGCCGCGATCTTTCTGGGCATAGCGCGCGCGCTGATGATCGTGGTACTGGGCGTGTGGAACGCACGGCAGGAACGCAAGCAGCTGGTAAGCCCGCCGCTTGGCGAGCCGCTGCAGGTGTCGGTCATCATTCCGGCTTATAACGAAGAGAACGTGATCGCGGCGACCGTCCGGCGCATTCTGGCGAGCACCTATCGGCGCATGGAGGTCATCGTCATCGACGATGGATCAAAGGACGGCACCTTTTCCGTTCTGAAGGAGCATTTCTCCGATCACCCGGCGATCACGCTTTTGAGCGTTGCGAACGGCGGAAAGGCCAACGCGCTGAATGTGGCGCTGTCTCACGCGCGCGGCGACGTGGTGGTGGCGCTGGATGCCGATACGCAGTTCAATCCGGACACGATCTCCCGCCTGGTGCGCTGGTTCGGCGATGCGGAAGTTGGCGCGGTGGCGGGCAACGCCAAGGTTGGCAACCGCATCAACATGATCACGCGCTGGCAGGCGCTGGAATATATCGTGGCGCAGAATCTGGAGCGCCGCGCACTGGCCGCTCTCGGCACGCTTACCGTGGTTCCGGGTGCAGTGGGTGCGTGGCGGCGCAGCGCCATCGAACAGATCGGCGGCTTCCGCAGCGATACCGTGGCCGAAGACCAGGACCTGACCATTGCGTTGCAACGTGTGGGTTACAAGGTGCTGTTCGATTCTTCCGCCATCGCGTGGACGGAAGCGCCCACCACTTTCCGCGGTCTTGCGAAGCAACGCTTCCGCTGGGCTTACGGCACGCTGCAGTGCCTTTGGAAATACCGCAAGCTGACGTTCCGGCCGAAATACGGCGCGCTGGGCATGATCGCGCTGCCGCAAGTCTGGATGTTCCAGATTCTGCTGACGGCGCTGGCACCGCTGGCCGATCTTCTGCTGATCTGGCAGCTTGTCTGGCAATACATCGCCTATATCGAGCACGGTTCGGAATTCAACAACGCCGATCTCATCACCGTCGCCATTTACTACGGCATCTTCATGGGCGTCGATCTGTTGACGGCGTTCTTCGGCTTCATGCTGGAGAAGAAGGAAGACTGGACGCTCTTGCTGTGGCTGACCCTGCAGCGTTTCGGCTATCGCCAGCTCATGTACTACGTCGTGGTGCGCTCGATCTTCACCGCGATGAAGGGGCCGCTGGTCGGCTGGGGCAAGCTCGACCGCACGGCGACGGTGCAGATGCCGGACGGACGCAAGGCGCCCGTCAGCTAGTCCTCATCTACTTAGCACGAAGCGCGCGATGTCTTCGCGCAGGCTTGTGCGGCCGCGCAGGAAGCGCGCGACCGAGAGAATGATCTCGATGTGGCCGATATTGGGATAAAAGATCTCGGTCACTTCCGTGCCGAACGAGCGCAATTTTTCGGCCATGCGCTTGGTGTTGCGCGGGGAAACGGTTCTGTCCTTCGCGCCCGTGATAAGCAGCATGGGCGGATATTGCGTGCTGACCTTTTTGATCGGCTGGGTTTCTTCGCGCTTGTCGCCGCCAAAGATCTCGATCAAGGCGGGGTCTTTCAGCGGGAGAAAATCGTAAGGACCGGAAATGCCGATGACGCCCCGCACACCCGAGAGATCGCCCCGGAGATAGGACGGATCGCAGACAAGCATCATCGCGTTGTAGGCGCCCGCCGAATGGCCAGCGAGAAAGAGCTTTTCGGGATCGCCGCCATAATCGCCCGCCGATTTGCGCAAAAAACGAAAGGCTTCGACGCTGTCCTCCACGAAATCGGGATAGCGCGCATCGGGATAAAGCCGGTAATCGGCGACGGCGACCACGATGCCCTTGCTGGTAAAGGCTTCGCCGAAGGCGCGGTACAACCCTTTTTCGCCGCTCTGCCAGCTTCCGCCGTAGAAGAAGAGGATCATCGGCGCGGGCGCGCGCAACCCTTCCGGGATGTAGAGGTCGAGTCTGTTACGCGGATGGGCGCCATAGGCAAGATCGCGTTCGACGCGATAGCCACGCCGGGAAACCGCAAGATCGAGAAGCGTCGCGCCGAGGCGGCGCTTTATATCCAATGGCATCAGCTATGCGCGAGCTCGACCTGCAGGACATCGGTGCGGCCCACGGCGAACGCCGCTGCGCAAATGCCGAGATAGAAGTGCCAGTTGCGCAGGAACTTCGTGTCGTGCCCCAGTGCACGGATTTCGTTCTCACGGGCATTCATCTGCACCGACCATTCGCGCAAGGTGCGGGCATAATCCTGACCGAAGGCGAATTTGTCCAGCACCCTGAGACCGGCGCGTTCGGCCTCTTCGCGAAAGCGCGCGAATGACGGCAGCATGCCGCCGGGAAAAACATAATGCCGGACGAAATCGCTGCGGGAACGATAGCCCGCGAATAGATCGTCGCGGATCACGATGGTCTGGATCACGGCGCGCCCGCCTTCGCGCAACCGTTCGGCCACGGCGCGAAAATAGTTGGGCCAGTAGCGTTCGCCGACGGCTTCGAACATCTCGATGGAGACGATGGAATCGAAGGTGCCTTCGACCTTGCGATAATCCTGAAGCCGGATATCGGCCTTGCTGCCCAGACGGTTTCGCGCAAAGCCATATTGAGAGGGGGAAATGGTGAGGCCGGTCACATCCATCGAGGTGCGGCTTGCTTCTTCGGCGAAACCGCCCCAGCCGCATCCGATTTCCAATACCGACCCGCGGGACTTTTGCAGCCGCTCGATGATACGGCCGTATTTGTTGCGTTGTGCTTCCGCCAATGTTTTTGCCGCGCCGAAAAGGGCCGAGGAATAGGTCATCGTCTCGTCAAGCCAGAGCGAATAGAAATCGTTGCCGACATCGTAATGCGCTTCGATATTGCGGCGGCTGCCGCTCAGGCTGTTGCGGCGGACGAGCGCGTTGTGTAGCACGAAACCCAGGCGATTGAGGAAGTTACCGTGCGCGAAGCCTTCGAAATGATCGAGATTGAGCAGGAAGAACGAGATAAGCTTCTCGACGTCATCGGTCTGCCACGCGCCGGCGATATAATCTTCGCCCAACCCGATGTCGCCACGCGCAACAACGCGGCTCAGCACATCCCATTCGGAAATGGCGAAGGTCGCTTGCGGGCCGGGCCGCACGCCTTTGCCGATATGCACCGTGCCGTCGGGTGCGATGAATGTCAGCGCGCCGAATTCGACGCGGCCGAGTGCATCACACCAGCGCGACTCAAGGATACTCTGCGGAACCAAGCTCATGGATTTGCCGCCCCATCCCTTCGCATGACATTATGTTCATCTGCTTTCGGCACGTCTACGGTCGAGCGATTTTGCGACTGCGAGCAGCGTAGCCTCCTTCGTTGCTTCAATGTCGAATGTTTTACGGCGGAGCGCGCCTCTCCGGTTCACCATGCGGCGCGCCGGTTTTTGGCTGGCGGCCATGTGGGGTCCATAAGGCATTGAATAACAAAGGTAATCCAGAAGACTCCGGCGAACGGCGCTTGTGGCGCTTTGCGGGCTGCAGCTTCGACGAGGCGCGGCGGGAACTGAAGGTGGGGGGTGAGGTTGCGGCCCTTGAAGGAAAGCCGCTCGAAATCATGCTCGAACTCTTGCGCCACGCAGGCGAAGTGGTGACCAAGGACGAATTGCTGGATGCAGTGTGGCCGGGCGTGAACGTGGTCGAAGGCTCGCTCGCGACGGCGGTTTCCAAATTGCGCAAGGCGCTGGGCGGCGGCGAGCAAGACATCATCGTCACCGTGCCGCGCATCGGATACCGCCTTGTTGCAGCCGTTGAATTGACACAAGCAGCACCCGGCATTCGCCCTTCGGTTATGCTTGCGGTCGGCGATGGTGTTCCGGGGCGGGAACAGTGGCGGCTGGAGGAACAGCTCGATCACTCCGACAACGGCGAAGTCTGGCTTGCGCGCCACAGCAAGACGCACGAAGCGCGCGTGTTCAAATTCGCCCATGATGGAACCGCACTCTCTTATCTGAAACGCGAGGCTACGCTTTTGCGACTGTTGCGCGAGAGCTTGGGAGAGCGGCCGGATATCGCGCGCGTGCTGGAATGGAATTTCGAGACGCCACCCTTCTTCCTGGAAAGCGAGTATGGCGGGCCCAATCTGGAGATGTGGGCGCGAGAGCGGGGCGGACTTTCGAACATCGCGCTCGCCGCGCGGTTGACCATCATCATCGACATCGCGCGCGCGGTGGCGGCGGCCCATGACGTTGGCGTGCTGCACAAGGATTTGAAACCGGCCAACGTGCTGGTGACGCCGAAGGAAGGAGGTGGCTGGCAGATCAAGGTGGTCGATTTCGGCAGCGGGCGGTTGCTGGAGCCGGGACGACTGGAGGCATTGCGCATCACCAATCTGGCGGCGACGCAGACCACAGGCGTTGAAACCGACTCCCGTTCGGGCACGCCATTCTACCTCGCGCCGGAAACACTGGCAGGGCATGTGCCGACCGTTTCGGGCGACATCTACGCGCTCGGCATCATGCTCTATCAGATCGTGGCAGGGGATTTTCGCAAACCGCTTTCTGCCGGATGGGAAGCCGATATCGGCGATCCGTTGTTGCGCGAGGATATTGCGCTGGCGGCTGCGGGCGATCCCACCAAACGGTTGGGAAGTGCGGCGGTGCTTGCCGAACGTTTGAGCACGCTTGCCCGCAGACGGGCGGAACGCGATCTTCTCACCCGCGCGGAAGAACGCGCACGCATTGCCGAACGCAAGGTGGAACAGACACGCGCCCGCAGGCCATGGGTGTTTGCGTCCGTCGCCGCGTTGGCGATTGGCGTGGGGGCAAGCCTTTTTCTCTACGCGCGCACCTTGCACGAACGCGACACCGCCGAGCGGCAGACGGCAATCGCGGAATCGGTGAACCAGTTTCTTTCGGTCGATTTCCTTTCGCGCACCAGCCCGTTCAAGAGCGGCCAAGCCGATGAAAGTCTTGTCACCGCGGTGAAACGCGCCGCGCCCGACATCGACCGGCGTTTCAAGAACGAACCGCAGGTGGCCGCGCGCCTTTACCAGGCGATTGCCCATGCGCTGGACCGGCGCAGCGATTGGGCGGGCGCACGCAAGGAGTATGACCACGCAGCCGCACTGTTCGCGCGAGCGGAAGGGCCAGCCGCGCCCGATACGGTGATCGTGTGGCTGCAGCGCGTGATGATGGAGGCGCGCTCTTACGAGGCGGGCACACTCGACACTGCGAAAAAGATTTTGGCGGCACAGGAAAAAACCATTGCCGGGATGAAGGAGGTTTCGCCGACGCTCAAGGTGTGGCTTGCCTCGGCGCGCGGGATGGTGGCGCTGATCGACAATCGCGGGAGCGATGCGGCGCGTTATTTCGGCGAAGCCTATCAGGGATCGCTGGCGCTGCCCGCGTTCGACAGCAACGCGCGGCTGACGTTCAAGCAGCGGCTGGCTTTCGCGCTGTTCCGCACGGGCGACGGGGCGAAGGCGGAGCAGATGTTCCGCCAGCTTGCGAAGGATTTCGCGCTGGAGGAAGGAGCCGAAGGGCCGAACGTGCTGATGACGCGACTCAACGTGTTGCAGGCTTTGATGGCGCAGGGAAAGCATGACGAGGTGGTGCGCGAGGCGAACCTTCTCTATCCCGAATTCGTCACCAAACTTGGCGCCGACCAGGAGATGACGCTGCAGCTTTTGAGCACCCGGGCGCAATCGGAAGGCGCGCTTGAGATGTGGGACGACAATATCCGCGACGAATTGCGGCTGCACGAAATGGCGGTGGCCAAGCAGGGCGCGCAATCCTTCTTCGCGATTGCCGCCCTTTCGGACGGCGCCCTTTCGCAGTGCCGTGCCGGACATTATGCCGACGGTATGCGCAACGCCGAAGAGGCCCACGCGCTTTCCCAAAAAGCATTCGGCGACAAGGCCGGGCTGACGCAAGGGGTTGCATTCGCGGTGGCCGCTTGCCTGATCGGCACCCATCAGTTCGATAGAGCGGGCGCGCTACTTGACACCATCGACGCCAATACGGTGGCGCAGCTTGCGGCCGACGCGTATTGGGGCGCCAATGTCGATCTGGCGCGCGCCCAGATCGCTTACGCGAAAAAGGACTTCGTCGCGGCGCGGGCGCTCCTCAACAAATGCAAACCCGCTTTTGCCCGGCCCGAGGCCGAGGCCTATCAACGCCGCGCCTATGCCGAACTGGAAAAGGCGCTCGACGGCACGGTCGCGAAGAACTGAAATCGCCAAACAAAAATGGCGCCTTTCGGCGCCATTTTCGCAAAGCCCAGAAGAAAGTGCGCTCTTAAGAGGCTTTCCTGCGTCTGCGCGCGGCGGAAAGGCCGGCTAGGCCCGCACCGAACAGCGAAAGCGTAAACGGTTCGGGTGCGTCCACCGGATCGGATGTCAGCACCGTGTTGGGGAACGCGCCGGAAATGGAGCCGGTCGTCGTACCGTCGGGGCCCGTGTAGCTGAGGTCCAGTGTGTGCGAGAAATCCATGTCGTAATAGCCGGCGGTCGAATCCTGACCTGAGAAACCCAAAATCAACGACCAGTCGAAATCGCCTCCCACATTGATGTCCTGGCTAACGTGGATCGCATCACCGAAGTCCGTAAAGACCTCGTTCGGAGTCAGCGGCACGCAATTGCCGTGGAAATCGCACGAATAGATGTTCTGGTTGGGATTGCCCACCAGCCACATGTAATAGGCGAGTATGTTCGGGCTGCCGACCAGATTTTGGTTGGGATCGAGCGTACCGGGTTGATAGATGGTCAAAATGATGAAGCCGCCCACGCCCATCGTCGTGATGTCCGGGCTCGCGCTGACCGTACCATCAAGTGTGATGTCAAAGCGGCCGGATGAACCTGGCGTCCACTGGAATGGCCCGCTTGGGGTCATCGCGCGAAAACCGTCGCCGAAGATCGCGTTCTGCTGATTGTAGAAGAATTGCCCTTCCGGATCGTTGGAGAAAGATTCGGCTTTCAACTGTCCGCTTGCCATATTGGCGTAGGCGGTGCCGCCGACGTAGCCAGAATCGGGCGAATTGTAATTGGTGAGCGAGCTGCTCGCCGGCGCCGGATTGGTTCCCGTCTTGAGATCTATCGAGCTTTCGAAGAACTGCGTCGGATCGGTGTCCGCGGGGGTGTGGGTGTTGATGATGGTGTAGTTGAAGGGGATCGTCGTTGCGTCTGCCGCCCCGCACGCCACCACAACCGATGCGGCGCCCAACAGCGCCATCACAACTTTTCTCATTTTTCTCAAGCCTCGCTCCAATGCGCGCAGATCGCGCCGCGAGACACAGAGCAAATTGCGTGCCGTTTGCAGAAACGGCCTGTTTTATTACATTTTTAGACCGCGCCAAGCACGCCGCGTCACCGCCGCATATAGTGCGATCATATTATAATCCAAATGTACTATATGCGGTTCTTACAGCTTCGAGACGTCGATATCGTTCTTCCCGGCGGTGAGTTTTACAACCATTCCGTCTTCGCCAAGGCGCACGCCGGCGGACCGCACGCTGCTCACGCCATGCAGGAACAATCGGTCCGCCAGATCGTTCGGCAACACGGGAATGATGTGGGAGAAGACAAGCAGTTTCGCATCTGCTTCGTTGGCGATGCGTGCGGCATCGACCGGGCTCGTGTGATAGGGCGGGATGTCGTGCATGATCTTGGCGGCGCGCCAATCGCCATGTGCGGCCAGGGCGGCACCGATATCGCCCACCATTTCGGGCGACAGGCCTTCGTGCACCAGCACGTCCGTTCCTTTCGCGGCGCGAGCGAGATCTTCATCGGGTGCGGTGTCGCCAGAGATGACGATGCTGCGGCCACCGAAATCGAAGCGATAGCCATAAGCCGGCTTTGCCGGGTCGTGATGTACGCGGATGGCGGTGATGGTGAGCCCGCCTTCCTTCAACACAATGCCGGTGGTGCCGGAGAATGCGACCGGCTTGGCCACCAAATCTGCAACATCGGGCGGAAGCATTTTTGCGCCGTGATGGGCAGTGCGATAGCCGGTATCGAGCGCATAGGCTTCGTTGAAACCGTTGACCACGCGGTCGACGCCGGGTGGGCCATAGACGGCAAGCTTCCTGTTGCGGCCTGAGACCCAGGTTTGCAGACGGATTTCGCCCAATTCGCCGATGTGATCGGAATGGAAATGGGTCAGCAGCACGGCCTGGATCTTTTCGATCGGAATACGCATCTGGCGGAGATTGCGTGCCGCATCGATGCCGGCATCGACGAGATAATATTTATCGCCCGCCGCGATCAGCGTGCAGGGCCCGCCGCGATCCTTATCCGGCAGAGGAGAGCCGGTGCCGCATAGCAGAACCGAAAGCTGGTTGGACGTTGCCAGCACCGGCGCCGGCTGGGCGATAATGCGTTCCGCCATGTGTTTGTAGATGAACCTTTCGACCGGATAGAAATAGAGCGAGGCCGCGGCCAGCGCGATGAGCGCCAGACCCGAGAGCACAAAAGCGAGAAGACGTTTCATTGCGTTTCCTTCCGGCGCGGCTGAAGGCCCGCCTGTTTCAAGCGCCACAACAGGACATCGAGACGATCCTGACCGAAGAAGGGCTCGCCTTCGAAGGCCATGGTCGGCACGCCCCAGTGACCGGCGGCTTTGTGTGCTTCCTGGTTTTTTTGGATGAGGGTTTCGTATTTTTCCGGATCGGATTCGATCTTCGCGTCCAGCTCCGCGAGATCGAGGCCCGCACGGGCGGCGGCATTTTTCAGGTGATCGCCTTCGTGCCAATTGTCGATCTTGCCCGACCAGATGACGCGGCTGATCTCATCGAGGAAGGCAAGACCATGACCTGCTTCTTCGGCAGCGCAGCCGAGCCGCGTGAGGCGATGGATATAGGGTTGGTTCGGCGTTGCAGCACGCGTGGAAAAATCGACCACTACCGGATCGGGGCGCGGCCAGCGATAGGGGATGCCCAGCATTTCGCCCAGGCGAATGGTATCGCGGATCAGATAGGACACCCAAAGCGGATTGACCTGCGAGAAAAACTCGCCGGAACGCACCGCAAGCGGGTAGACGGGGCGCGCGACGATATTGAGATCGTAGTCGCGTTGCATCTGAACCAGACGCGGCGTCGCCAAATAGGAATATGGGCTGCGGAAAGACCAGAAAACATCGATCGACAGCGTCATTTCGCGCGCTCCGCGGATTTGAGATAAGCATTCAGTGCCTGGGCCAGTTCGCGCACGGTGCGCGCATCGTTCAGTTGCGTGGGCGCACGGGCATTGAGCACGCCTGTCAGCAAAAAGCCGTAGACGAGTTGGGACATCATCCGCACGGTGAACGGCAGGTCGTCATATTTTCCGCCGAATTTCGCCAGCGCCGCTTCGAGGAAAGCCTGCATCTCGCCGCGGATGGAGAACACGATGTCCATGGCGAGCGTGTGTTCGAAGCCGCGTTCCACGATTGCGCGAAAAAGGCCGCGATGCTGGCGAAGCTGTTCGGCCACCACGGTCACATATTGGTTCACAACTTCCTTAGGGTTCTCGAACGGACGCTGCGTCAGCAAAGGCAGGCGCTCGCGCACGCCCGCGCGGAAGGATTCGGCGATGGCGAAGAACAACGCGTCCTTGTCCGCGAACCGGAAATACACTGCCCCGACCGAACAGCCCGCATGTTTGGCGATGTCGGAAATGCGCGCGCCTTCATAGCCCTTGTCGGCAAAGGCTTTTTCGGCGGCGGCCACGATGCGTTCGCGGGTGGCGAGGCTGCGCTCCTGCTGCACCGGAAGCGCCCAATGCTCGCTTTCGGGCTTCAACGCCGATCTTTTTGCCCTTGTGCCGGCCACCGTTTTGGCGCATCCTGAAATCTGAACCTCAATTCAGATTATCAAAATACGACCTATCCGTCAATTCGAGGAGACGCCCATGTCCCGATCACTGGTCCCGAGCCCAGAACAGTTGCAGGCGCTGGCAGCAAACAAGCACGACGGCGCCATTGTGATGGTGAACCTGCTCACCTATCGCGAGACGGCGGCGTATGAGGGGGACCGCGCGGAAGCCAAAGAGAAACTTTCGGGTCGCGCCGCTTATCAGCGTTATGGAGCGACAGCACTTCGCTGCGTGCTCGAGGCCGGCGGCAGCATCGTCTGGGGCGGGCAACAGCTGATGGTGGCGGTGGGCGACAAGGGCGATGACTGGGACGAAGTCGTTTGCGTGCGCTATCCCTCGCGGGCTGCATTCCTCGCGATGATCGACCGGCCGGATTATCGCGCGGCGCTTTATCACCGCGATGCGGGGCTGGAGCGGACGGCCCTTTTGTGTTGCGCGGCGGGAACGGCAGCCTGATGGGACGCAAGATACTTTTCATCACCACCGATCAACAGCGGTTCGATTCGCTCGGCTGCAACGGGAACAGGTTTTGCCGAACGCCCAATATCGATGCGCTGGCGAAGACGGGCATCAACTATCTGCGCGCTTACAACCAGAACACCGTCTGCATGCCGGCGCGATCAACCATGCTGACCGGGCAATATGTGCGCACGCATGGTGTGTTCGCCAATGGCGTTTGCTTGCCGGAGGATGCGCCAAGTTTCGCGCGATATCTGAAGGACAAGGCGGGATATAAGACCGCGCTGATCGGCAAGGCGCATTTCGAGCCGGCATTCGATCCCAAATTCAAATATCGCGAGAACGCGCGCCAGCGCGATAACGATTACGGCCCATGGCGCGGGTTCGATTACGCGATCCATGCCATGCACACGGCCAATTTCCGCGGCAGCCCTGTGGGCCACTATGGCCGCTGGTTGCGGGCGCAAAACAGGGATGTGTTTGACGCGTGGCCGCCGCTTTTAAATGCGTCCCCCGGCGGCGATACGGGCGCACCGGAAACAGCGAACCATGCGATTCCGCGCGGGCTTTATCACACCGACTGGCTGGCCGATCTGGCGGTGAAGTGGCTGGATTCGCTGGATGCGGATGAAGACTGGATGCTGTGGCTGAGTTTCCCCGATCCGCATCACCCGTGGGACCCGCCGGCATCGGAGCTTTCGCGTTGCGATTGGCGCGATCTGCCGCTGCCCGACGGCTTGCCAGCAAGCGAGGATGCGTTACGCAAAATTCTGGCACAGAAGCCGGCGCATTGGCTTGCCTACTACGATGGCACCTTCGCGAACATCGAAGGCGGGCCGATGAACTTCACGCCCAAGATGCTGAGCCGCGACAACATCCGCGAGATCAACGCCAAGGTTCATGTGATGAACGAATTGGTGGACGAAGCGGTGGGCCGCGTGATGGACAATATTCGGACGCGTGGATGGGATGGCGACACCGATGTCCTGTTCACCACCGATCACGGCGAATTGCAGGGCGATTTCGGCTTTATCTACAAGGGGCCGTTCCACGTGGATTCGCTAATGCGGCTGCCCTTCATCTGGCGGCCGGCGCCAAATGCGAAAGTGGCGCCTGCAACCGTCGAGCAGCCCGTGGAACAGACCGATCTAGCGCCCACCATGTGCGCGATTGCAGGTATCGAACCGGCATCATGGATGCAAGGGGCTGCCCTGCCCGTTTCCGACGATGGTTCGCGGCAGCGCGCACTTTGCGAATGGGACAGCCAGTTTCCAGGCTATGGATTTCACTTCCGCTCCATTGTGCGCGATGGGTTCTCGCTCACGCGATACGAGCATTCGACGCCGGGCGCGCCCAATGGTTTGGAAGAAGGCTGGCCGCAATTTGCGCAGATCACCACCCGCATCCGTTATGACGGCACCGAGGGCGAACTTTACGATCTGAAGAGCGATCCGCTGCAGTGGAACAATCTGTGGGACGATCCAAAACACAGATCGTTGAAAACCGATCTGATCGCCGATCTCTATGACAATCTGCCTGAAGAGCGTTCGCCCAAGCTGAAGGTGGAAGCGCCGGCCTAGCGGGCGGAAATCCGGCGGGCTTTTGGCACTGCCGCAGGCGGTCTGCGATCCGCCACGGCTCTATCTTCTTGGGCAAGCGATGAGAGAAATGCTTCGCCCCATTTCGAGATGTCGTGTTTGAGGAGCATTTCGAACAATTCTGACTGGCGCCGTTTGCGTTCGAAAAGCGGCATGTCGAGCGCACGCGCGATGGCCGCGCCCACGGCTTCGGCATCGTAAGGGTTGACCAGCAAAGCCGATTTCAATTCGGCCGCGGCGCCCGCAAAGCGCGAGAGCACCAGCACGCCGGGATCTTCCGGATCTTGCGCCGCCACATATTCCTTGGCGACGAGGTTCATGCCGTCGCGCAGCGGCGTGACGAGGCCCACGCGCGCGGCGCGATAGAGTCCTGCGAGTGCCGTGCGGCTATAGCCGCGATTGACATAGCGCACCGGCATCCACGAGACATCGCCATAGGTGGCGTTGAGGCGGCCCACGGTTTCATCGACCCGCTTGCCGATATCTTTGTATTCTTCGATTTCAGCTCGGCTTTTGGGCGTAATCTGCAACAGCGAGATCCGGCCGCGCCAATCCGGATTGGCGAGAAGGAAACGTTCGTAGCCGTCGAGCCGATGCAGCAGGCCTTTTGAATAATCGAGACGATCCACGCCGATGGCAATGGTGCCCGGCACGCTGCCAATCACGCCCTGCACGAATGAGGAGCGGACGGCGCGGCGCGCGCGGCTTTGGAAGTCTTCCGTTTCGACGCCGACGGGGAACACGCCCACGCGCATCTGGCGCTTTCCGGAGCCGAGCGAATGGGGGATATGGGGGCTGGTGTTCAATTCCGTCGCGATGTAGCGGGCGAAATTCGCGGCATCGTTGTCGGTCTGGAAGCCCACAAGATCGTAATCGCGCAAGGCCGGAATAAGGCGTTCGTGGCTTGGCAGCGCGGTGAGAATATCGGGCGACGGAAGCGGGATGTGCAGGAAGAAGCCGATGCGATTGGCAAAACCGCGGCGCCGCAATGCGCTGGCAAGCGGGATCAGATGATAATCGTGTACCCAGACAAGATCGTCCGGTTCCAGCAGTTTGGCCAGTTGATCTGCGAAATATTCGTTGACACGGAGATAGCCGGAAAGATCGCGCTTGGAGAATTCGACGAGGGTGAGCCGGTAGTGCAGTACCGGCCACAATACGGAATTTGCGAAGCCTTCGTAATATTCCCGGTAATCCTCACGCGTGAGATCGGTCACGACATAGGTGATGTCGCCATCCTTCACCGTTTTCGTTTCGCGCTTTTCGGCCGTGCGAACCTTTCCGCTCCAGCCAAACCAGATGCAGGAATGGGCCTTTAGCGTGGCACGCAAGGCGACTTCCAGCCCGCCCGCGCGCGCGCCGCTTTCGGGATCAGGTACCGAGACGCGGTTGGAGACGATGACTATGCGTGCCAATATTTGTCCTCCCAGCTTCGCGACAGGCGCATGGCGGTGAGGATCAGCCCCGCCATGGAATAGGTCTGCGGGAAGTTGCCCCACAACTGGCCGGTTTTGGGATGAACGTCTTCGGACAGAAGACCGTAGTGGTTGAGGTATTGTAGCGAGTCCTCGAACAGGTCTTCCGCTTCATCCTTTCTGCCCTGCTTCCACAGGCAATCGATGAGCCAGAAGCGGCAGACGATGAAGGCGGTTTGCGGCAGGCCGAAATCGTCCGCGCTCGCATAGCGCATGACGTGTTTGCCGCGCATCAGCTCGCGTTCCATCGCAGCGACGGTGGAAACGAAACGTGGATCGCTGGCGTCTATGAAACCCAGTTCGGGCAACAGAAGAACGCTTGCATCAAGGTCTTCGCTGCCGAAGCCGGAGGTGAAAGCACCGCGTTCCGAATGCCAGCTCTTTTCCAGGATCGTGTCGCGAAGACCGTTGGCGACCGTCTCCCAATGTTCGGCGCGGTCAGCGAGACCCAGATGTTGCGCAATGGCGGCAATCCGGTTGACGCCGGCCCAACACATGGCGGCGGAATGGGTATGCACCAAGGTGCGCTCGCGATATTCCCAAATGCCGGCATCGGGTTTGAGCGCGAGATCCGCGGCCTGTTTGCCGAGCGATTCCAAAAGCTCGAACAGGGTGTGCCCCGCCATACGCGGCAGGCGCCGGTCATAAAACATTGGCATGGCGGCCAGGATGACGCTGCCATAGGCGTCGTGCTGGTGCTGGCGGGCAGCCTCGTTTCCCACGCGCACCGGTCCGTTGCCCATGAAACCGGCCAGATGAGGCGCAAAAGTTTCGGTAAGATCGGCGTTGGGCACGATGCCGTAAACAGGCTTCAACACCGCTTTCTCGTGAGAGGCTATGCTCATGATGAAGGAAATGAAGTCCTCCATCGTGCGCGTTGCGCCGATACGGTTGAGCGCCTTCACGACGAAATAGGCATCGCGCAGCCAGCAGAAGCGATAATCCCAGTTGCGCTGGGATTCCGGCGTTTCCGGAATGGACGTGGTGTGAGCGGCAACAATGGCGCCTGTCTCTTCGAAATTGCTGAGCTTGAGCGTGATTGCGGCGCGGATGATCTGATCCTGCCAATCGTAGGAGAGCGACAGGCCACGCACCCATTCCTGCCAGTAGTCGCGCGTGCGTTCGTAGAGTTCGCGTGTGGCGGTTTCGAGATCGCTGGGGAACGGTTCGTCGACACCGAACACCAGCTGCACCGAGCGGGTGAGTGCGAAGGGTGCTTCTTCTTCGATATAGGAAAGCGGGGCATTGGTGGTGAGGCGGATGACGGCATGGGAGCCGTCTCCGTAACGGATATGGTTGCTGCCCATCAATCCGCGCAGGCTCGTCTGGCCGTAATTCTGGGTCGGGCGAAAGCGAATGGTGATACGCGGCAGGCCCGAAACGGGTTCGATGATGCGCACGAGCTGCGGTGGACGCGAGATGCGCCCAAGATTGCGATAGCGCGGCGCGAAATCGGTGATGCGAAGGCTTGCGCCATCGCGCGCGGTGAGCGTGGTGGTGACGATGGCGGTGTTGCGCTGGTATTCGGAATGGGATTCGACCTGCTCTTCGAGAACCACGTCGGAAAAGCCTTTTTCCTCCTTGCCGGACAGAAGGCGGCAGAACACCGGATCGCCATCGAAGCGCGGATAACACCACCAGACGAGACGAGCCTGCGTATCCGTAAGCGCCGCGGTACGGCCGTTACCGATCAGCGCCAGATCGAGCGGTTGCGGCCTCATGCGGCGTCTCCGGCAACCAGTTCGCGCAGCCACAGCCGCACGGCTGCGGGCGAACGCAACATGAATTTTGCGCCCTTCATCGCGCGGCCTACGGAAATGCCGATGCCTGAGAATTCCGGAAGCACGCGGAACACGCGTTCGTCGGTCACATCGTCACCCAGGAAAACAGGTGTGCGTCCGCGAAAGAGAATGTGGTCCAGAAGATCGGCGCAGGCTGTGGCCTTGTCGTAACCGCGCGGCTTGAATTCGAGCACCGATTTTCCCTCCAGAATTTCCAGCGTGGGAAGATCGGCAAGGAATAGTTTTGCCGCTTCGGCGAGCGGTGCCTGCAGCGACGGATTTCTACGGTAGTGGAGTGCGATGGAATAGCGCTTGTCCTCCAAAAATGTGTCGGGAAATTTGGCCGCCAATGCATAGAGGCCGCGACGAATATCGTCTTCCAACGGTTCGCGCCGACGTATAGGCCCGCAAGGTTGATCGCGGATTTCTGCTCCATGACAGCCCACCATGGCGAGTTTCAGCGGAGCGAACAGATTGTCGAGTTGAGCAATCGGCCGGCCGCTCACCAGCGCCAGCGCGCAATGATTGCAGCGCGCGAGCTTTTGCAGAACAACGCGCAATTCTTCCGGGACGTGCACGTCGTCCGGACGGGAGGCGAGATCGAGCAGCGTGCCATCCACATCCAGAAGCAGGGCGATCTTCGACAGATCGAAGGCGTGAACCGGCGGTGCCGCGTTGAGGAAGATAGTCTCTTGTGGTTCGTTCATCAGCAATTTGAATGTAAACATGGTCGCAAGCGGCCCCGCCGCATTTCGCAAACGCGCAGGGAACCCGAAAAGTTCCCTCACGAAACCGGCAACCCCGCGTCGTCAAAAATGAGACGCACTAACGCTTGGGCACCAGTTTGAGGATGCGGCCCTTCTCATTGTCGGTGAGAATGTAAATCGCGCCGTCAGGACCCTGCCGTATGTCGCGGATACGCTCGTCGAGATTGGGAAGCAGTGTTTCCTCGCCCACCACTTTGTCACCACTCATCACGAGGCGGCGCACCCGTTTGAATTTGAGAGCGCCTACGAACAGATTGCCTTTCCATTGCGGGAAGAGATCGCCCGAATAAAACGCCATGCCCGACGGCGCGATGGATGGGTCCCAATAGTAGACTGGCTGTTCCATGCCGGGTTTCGACGTACCGGTGCCGATTTTTTTGCCGGAATAATCGACGCCATAGGTGATGACGGGCCAGCCGTAATTTTTGCCAGGCTTGATGAGATTGATTTCATCGCCACCTTTGGCGCCATGTTCGACATTCCACAGCGTTCCGTCTTCGCTAAACGTCAGACCTTGGGGATTGCGGTGGCCCAGCGACCAGATTTCGCCGCGCGCGCCTTTGCGCGTGACGAAGGGATTGTCTCTGGGGATCGAACCATCGGTATTGATGCGCACGATCTTGCCGTTGTCGGCCGACAAATCCTGCGCCTTGTCGCGTTGGGTGAAGCGGTCGCCCACGGTGACGAACAGTGTGCCGTCCTTCGCCACGAGAAGACGGCCGCCGAGATTTATGGCCGGTCCGTTGTCCGGTTCGGCGCGGAAGATGACCTTTACGTCCTCCAGATGGGGGGAAGCGCCGTCTTCAAGCCGCGCGCGGGCGACGCTTAGCCCTTGTCCGCCGCTGCTGCGCCGTTCGAAATAGGCGAGATAGAGCGTGTGGTTCTGTGCGAACTGGGAATCGAGCGCGACGTCGAACAATCCAGCTTGCCCGCTGTCGGCCAACACCTTTGGAACACCAGCAACGGGCGGCGAGAGTTTTCCGTCTGCAGTGACAAGGCGCAACCGCCCCACCCGTTCGGTGACGATCATGCGGCCATCCGGCAGGAAACGAAGGCCCCAGGGATGATCAAGGCCGTATGCGACGGTGGCCACCGCAAATTGCGTGTTCGTTTTGACGACGGGCGCTCGTGTGAGGCCGGGAACCGGCGCTTGCGCGGCACCGCCCCAATCCTGCGCGAATGCCATGGCGCAGACCGTGCCCGCCGATGCCAGCGCCAGGAAGCCGGCTTTCAGTGTTTTGGTGTTGCGCATGGCCGGCATCTTTCACGAACTGGGATCGCTTCTCAAACGTCACGCGGGGTGCAATGTATCCCGCAACGCAGCAAAGTTCCGGCGGAACGGCTTTCGTTTTCTTCTGGTACAATCGATTCGATTCGCTGGCGAAGGGGGCACCAATGTCGGCAAAAGTGGTCGGCCTTTTCGGGTCGTACGATCCCGTTCACTCCGAGCCCAACCCCAAGCTGGTCGAGGAACTCGAACGTCTGCTCGAGGCCGCGCGTGCGGGTGAGATCGTGGGGCTGACGGGCGCTTATCTGCACCGCGAACACGCGGTCAGCTATTCCTACGCGGGCGCGATCGGCACGTTCGGCATGCTGGGCGCGCTCGATTGTCTGAGCGAGCGCGTGCGCCACATCGTGATGTCGCGGGACTGACCCTCGCCTACAATCCCAGGCTGACGTTCAGGTAAGGCCCGTAGAAGCCGCGGGTATAGGTTTCCTTCGTCTGCTGGCCGCCATCCATCGCGTTGAAGAACGTATCGGCGCGATAGCCGAGACTGAGCTTCGAATTGCGATAGCGGAAGGATGCGCCCAGATAACCACCGATATTGGGCACCGTGGCACTGGTGGAACGGCTGATGTCCTCATCCGGCTCGTGGATCTGATCATCCTCGCCGCCGATACCCACGCCATCGCAGCCGGCGTTGATCCCGAGCCCCGTGTGGCGGCAATGCTCCGCCGTGTGATGCAGAACGACCTTTTGTTGACCGAAGAGGACGCTCGCGTTGAGGCCCCAGTCGAAGGTGATCTGCGCGCCGTCGTCATTGCCCCAGAGCACCTGATTGGCATCCCACGTCACTTCCGGACCGGCGCCGCGGAAATTACGTTCCTCGTCGGACGTGAACTGATAGGTATCGTGATACTTCGAAAATGGCGTGAGATAGATGTTGTAGTTGGGATCGGCCCCGATATCGAGCTTCGTCTTCTCAGTGAATTGTGCGATGCGCACGCCGCCGCCGATAGTGCCCAGCCCCACATCCTTGCCGAGCGTGAAGTCGATCATCGTGTGGGTTTCGTTGCTGATGTCGCGCGAATCCACAAATTCGTTGACCGAACCGTGATAGCAACCGGCGAGATATTGCGGGTAATACGCTCCCACAAATTCGCACGAATAGGAGTTTCCGCCGACATTGATTGTCGTCTTGGTGCCGGCGTAAGCGCTCTGATGGAAATGCTTGTTGCGCGTGGCCCGGCCATAACGGATTCCCGCCTTCAGCTGCCAATCGGTTTCCGGCAGGTCCAGCGTGGCAGAGCCCTCCCAATCGAAGCCCATATTCGGCATCTTCGAAAGAGACGGAATCGTTCTCAACCTGTCTGGCCAATCGGGCGTTGGGCCGCCGCCATTCAGGAAGTTGGGCGCATAGGTGCTGGTGGGATCGTAAGCGACGACGTCGTGATTCATCACCGCGTTGAAATTTCCGCCGAATTGCAGCCATAGCTGCGGCTTCCCGTCGGTATCCAGAAAATCAAGGCCGGTGTTGCCGCCGGTGCCGCCCGCATCGAAATGCTTGGTCACACGCACGCCGAAGAGGCGCGGATCGGTGAGGAAGATATTGGTCGTGAGACCGGAATCGTCGCTGTTCAGGAAGTCGCCGGTGATGGCCGTTCTGTCGAACACGTTCTTGACGTAGCCCATGAATTGCCAACCGCTGGCATCCGTCAGGATCAGGGCGAGATTCAGGTTGGTGTAGCCATGGATGCGATCATAAGAATCGTCGTTTTGGACGCGTGCCCAGCTATCCGACTGATAGTAGAAATCGCTGTGCAGGGTCGCCGCCCAATCCGGCGAAACGGGGATGGTGTAATCCGCCGAGAGCGACAGGGTGAAGTGCGGCGCGTTCGGCAACTCGTGGCCGCTCAAATCCTTCGTGAAGCCCTGACCGCCGTTTGGCGCGGTAGCCGGATCGAAACCTTGATAGATGATCGTGGGCTGGTTCGCGCCGGTGATCGTCATGGGATAGGTGCCGGCCGAATAAGGCTGGCCGGTGACCGGATCGTTGCCGCCATTGTAGGCGATGCCGCAGGCCTGCGGACCCGGATTTCCCTGACCACCAAGGCCGCCGTATTCCACGACAAGCGCTGCCGCCACATATTCTGGGAAGACGCAGTTCGACGACTGGCCGACGAACGGTTTCATCACCACCCAGCCCGGCGTGCCTGCCGTTCGGTCGATCAGATCGATGGCCTGCTGCCCATCGTTCAGCCGCGTTGCTTCGTAACCGCCAGCGAAGCTGAACTTGAGACCGGGTAGCGGTTCGAAGGTCGCTTCGAGTTCGGCACCTTTCACGGTGGCGTCGAAATTCAGATTGATCGCGCTGCGATCGACGATCTGCGAAATCTGATAACCTTTATAATCGTAGAAAAACACGTCGCCGTTGAGAGTCAGAGCGCCGTCAAGCAGCGTATTCTTGGTGCCGAGTTCATAGGCATTCACATATTCCGGTTTGAACGTCAGCGGGTGAACCGGAAACGTAATCGTATCGGTGTACTGCAGCAGGACGGGGCCCGGTGGATTGGCGCCGCCTGCCTTGTAGCCATGCGCATAAGACGCATAGATCAATGTTTGATCCGTGAAGGCGAGCTTCGGCGTCCAGTTGGCGACGGCACGGCCGGTGAATTTGCTCCACGATTGGTCGACTGCGCCTGTCGTCGGGTAGCCATACCCCTTGGTCAGCAATTGGCTGGGAATTTCGGTGAAGTGCTTCTGGTCATCCGTCCAGCGAAGGCCGCCCGTCAGTTTTAGATCCGGAGTGATGTTGTAATAGGCCTCTCCGAATACGGCATAGGAATCCAGCACATACGGATTCTGACTCAGAAAATAATTGTGGCCTGCATTGTTGAGCGAGTCGATTGGGTTGGGATCAAGATATTGCGGGGACTCCGTGGGCACACCGCCACCCTGCTGCGGCGGCGAATAGCCTTTGCCGTTCGGCAGGCAATAAAGATGATCGGTGACATTCTGCGTATAGTCGCTGCTGCAGAACACTTGATCCATGGAGATCATGGTGAAGGTGTTGGAGAAGACGTAATAATTCTCTTCCGTCTCATAATGCATGTAATTGCCGCCGGCGCTGAAGTTCAGCGGCCCTGCGAAACTGGACGCCAGGCGGAATTCCTGACTCAACTGCCAGGCATGCTCCGTTGAGAGATCCTGAACGACCAGCCGGTCGCTGCATCCGAGCTGGTGATCGCAAAAGACGCCATTCTCATCCACGAACGGATTGCTGGCGGCGCCGCCAATGAAAATGCCGGGCGTCGTATTGAAGCGATTGTAATCTTCCGTCGACCACAGAAAGTCGTTGTTGTAACCCGTATCGGAATAAAAGGTCAGCGTCGGCGTGACATTCCACGTGGCGTTGAATTCGATGGTATCGTTCTTCGCCAGATATTTCGGCTGGATCGCGGATTGAATGTTCCTCAAATCCGTCGACTGCTTGGTGTCGGTGTAGGGGTCTTTCTGGCTGTCGATCAGTCCTTCAAAAGCCGCGCCGGATACAAAAGGCAGCGAGAACCCGTTGGGAACGCCAAATGCTTCGGGCGCGTACAGCGAACTCGGCAGACAGCCCTGGCTGAACGTCGCGCTGGTGAGGTTGAACACGCTTTCGTGTGGATCGTCCACATGCACGATGCCGGCCGGCGTGGAGAACTGGCTGATACCTGGATCGGTTTTGCAGAGCTGCTTGCTGGAGCGAATGCGGTCGTCGTTTTCGCTGAAATGCTCCCATACCAGATAAGTCTGCACATTCGAGGCGGGCTTCCAGCCGAGGGTCACGCGCGAAGACCACAAATCGCGGCCGTCTGTCTGTTCGCCTGTGGTTTCGTTGTAAGTGTAACCGTCGCGCTTGGTCCATTCGCCGGCGATGCGCAGGTCCAGCTTGTCGCCGACAAAGGGGATATTCAGCATCGCCTCGAAGCGGCGGTTCTTGTAGTTGCCGATGTCGGCGCTTGCCATTCCTTCGAATTGATCGGTCGGTTTGGCGGATGTGATGTTTACCACACCGGCGGTCGCGTTGCGGCCGTAGAGCGTTCCTTGCGGACCACGAAGCACTTCGACCTGTGACAGGTCATAAAATTCCTGTTCGAAGAAGTGGTTGCGGATGAACGGCGTGTCGTTGAAGGCAACGGCTACAGCCGGATCGGTAGCGACGGAAATGGCTTGCGTGCCTATGCCGCGGACTTGAATTGAATAGCCAGTGAAATTGGTCTTGGTGAAGGTCAGGTTCGGGACCTGTTTCACCAGGTCGGGACCGCCTGCGGTTTGCGTGGCCGTTAATTGTTCCTGGCTCATCGCAGTGATCGCAATCGGGATCGATTGCACATCGGCGCCACCGAGTTTGGACGACGTAACCGTGACCGTTTCCACGGAAGCGCGGGGAGTGGTTGCTGCCTGCGCGAGCTGGATGGATTGCAGTTCGGTCGGAACGAGTTCGCTCTCGCGCGAGGTATCGCGCACGATGGCGACCGCATTGCCCACGCGACGTGAACCGAAGCCCGTGCCGGATAGGATGCGCGACAGCGCCTGTTCCGCCGACATGTTGCCCGCCGCACCGCGGGTGTGCACGCCCTTCAGCGCGTCGGTGGAAATGGCAAGCGCCACGCCGGTTTGCGCGCTATAGCTGTCCAGCGCGTCGGCCAGCGTTCCACCGGGGATGTTGAAACTCTCCGCCCTCGCCGCGCCTATCAGAGCGAGTGCAAGGCCCATGGCGGCCCCGGACAAAAACGCGTTTCTCAATCCGTTCATAATCCCCCCTACGTGCGGACGTTTCCGCCACCCGATGTGTTAGCGTGAAAGAACGATGTCGTTGCCCTTGCGATCGACGTGCAGGCCGAAGATCTCATGCGTGACGCCCGCAAAATCGCCTGCGCCATTCGTCGGGAATGCGCCGTTGATGGTGAGTTTTGCCGCCGAATCCGAAACGACCAGCTTCGTGTCGCCATAGCGGTTGAATTCGGCCGCGGCATCGACGAGGCGAGCGTTGTGGAACACGAGCATACCGTTGCGCCATGCCAGATCGTCCGTCAGTTCGTGAACGGGTTTGCGCGAGACGCCGATGGAGGTCGCAGTCGCCACCGCGAAATCGCCGGGCATCAGCACGGTGGGCCGCGTGTTGGACGCACTGTCCGTGCTTTCCAGCCGCGCCTTGCCTTCAACCAGTGCGACATCAAGCTGTTGCGCAGACTTGCGCACGAAGAATTTTGTGCCCAAATCCACAATGCGATGATCGCCCACCGTTACCGAGAACGGACGCTGTGCGTTGTGCTCGATCTGGAAATAGGCTTCGCCTTTAAGAAGCTGTACGGCACGCTTTTCGGGCGTGAAATCGGTGTGCAACACGCTGTCGGTGTTCAGTTCGATCACCGAGCCGTCCGCCAGTTTCACCGTCATGTGGCCGCCAACCGGCGTTGCGAAGGTGCGCCCGTCGGGCGTCAGAAGCTGATAGCCGGCAATCCCGCCGCCGATGGCGATGAGGGCAAATGCAGCTACCGCCGCGTAGAGCATCGTCCAGGGCTTGCGCGACGGCGCGGAAGAAGAGACCGGCCGCATCATCGGATGGCGCAGAGCGGCCAGCCTGTCCGTACGATCAAAGGCGGCTTTCAGGCGCCAATAGGCAGCGGTATGATTGTCGGATTCGGAAAGCCAGGCTTCGAGTTTCTTCTGCTCGTCTTCATTCCAGCTTTCGAATTGCCGGCGGGCCAGCCAATCGGCGGCAAGTTTTTCGATTTGTTCGTTCGTGCCCGCGTCGCTCATGACTTGTTCCCGCGCCTGGGCTCTTCGGCGTAAAGTTTTTCCGCGAGCATGCGTACGCCGTTGTTGATGTGATGGGAGACGGTGGATTCATCGATACCCATGCGCTCCGCGATCTCGCGACCCGAAAGGCCCTCGATACGGCGCAGCACGATGGCTTCTCGGCATTTGGGCGGCAGCGCGTCGATGGCCGCGCGCAGGCGGCGCAACTCGTCGCGCGCAATCAACACGCGATCCTGACCGGGTTCGTCGGCGGCCAGCCCCAGCTCGTCGAGATCGGACACGGTGTCGATGGAAATGACACGCTCGTGGCGCACGCGGTCGATCAGCAGATTGCGCGCGGTGGCGAAGACGAAGGGTTTGGCGCGTTCGGGCACGGATTTGCGCGCCGCGGCGATGACGCTTGCATAAACGTCCTGCCGCAGATCGGCGGCTTCCTGGGCATTTCGGCAGGCGCTTTGCAGAAAGCGCATGAGAGAAGCCTCCAAGGGCAAGACTTCGCGCACAAACCAGGCCTCTACCGCAGACGTGGGCATGGGCTCCCCCGCCCCGTTTCGGTCGGATGCAGTGCGCTCGTTGATCGGTGTTTCGGCCATGCCTCCGCCAGTTCCCTGCCGTTGGAGGATCGGACACTTAAACCTCGCCCAGTATGACGGACGAGGCGGGAAAACTTGTAATGGGAAGTGCGAAAAGCGGCAGCCGGCGCTTCGCGCGCAATTCTATTTCAAGAAGAGTGCCGGTTAGCCGACCAGACGTTTCAGCTCATCAGACAGATAGCCGAAACGCTGCATCTGCTTGTGGTGCACGGACACAATCTGGCGCACCTGGCGGCGGGAAAGCTTCTCCTGCCACTGGCCGGATTTGCCTTCGCGGAAGAACCGCTCGGCCTTGTCCGGCTTCTCGCGGAACCCTTCCTTGGATTCCTGTTCCTTCAATTTGTCGAACGACGAACGGTCGATCGCCAGCTGCAACTGTTCCGGCTTGGGCTTGAGCAACAGGTGGCGGGCCAGGCCGCCGAAGATTCGCACCGGCTCGGCCAGCATCTCTTCGTATTTCAGGATGCAGATGCCGCGATGGGGATTGCGCGTCCAGCTTTCTACATGCTGGCTCCACGAGCCGTAGATCTCGTGCACGTTCTTTTCGCTGATCGCGGTTTCGAGGCCGCGGGTTTCCATCATGTTGATGGCATCGTCGATGGTGCCGCTGATGTGATGCGCAAGCGAAATGGCGACGTCCAGCGGATTGCGCACGATATAAACCGCACCTGCCGTAACCGCCAGGTTGATGGCGGGAACGCCCCTGTCCATCACCAGGCAATGATGGGTTTTGATCATCGCAAGCCCATCGGTGGACTCCGCGATCATCTCCTGCACCTTGGGACGGGCGGCTGCGATCTCCGCACGCGTGGCTTCCATCACCGGCTTTTCGAGGAATTTCTCGTAAGGCTTGGCCGCGATTTCCCAGAAGGTGAATTCGTTCATCGCGTTGATGTCCTGCTCCTCCTCGTCCTTGCCTTCGAGGATGTTGAGGAGGTTGTGCAGGAAATTGCGCGTCCAGGTGTTGCCGGATTTGGGGTAGGAGGCAAGCCACAAGATGCCCGTCATCGCGGGCTTTTGGCCGGACGCCTCTTCGCCTTCCACGTCGTTGCTGACAACCGGGTCGTCGTTCGGTGCGTACATGATCTGCGGCGCCCTTCCCCCTCGCGAGGATCAAAGCCTATCGCAAAGCCGCAACACGCTCAAAGTCGCGGATGCGCGCGGTTATTTCCCGTAGCCACGGCAGGCGGGCCCATGCATAAGGCGGGCTATGCCGCCCGTACTTCTCCTGCAGGACATTCATCTGACCATCGGCAGCACCGCACTGCTGGACGGGGCGGAGCTTTCGGTCGGGCCGGGCGAGAGGTTGTGCGTGGTGGGCCGCAACGGCTCGGGCAAATCCACCTTGTTGAAGGTGGCTGCCGGATTGCTGGAAGCCGATGGCGGTACGCGGTTCGTTCAGCCGGGCGCGACCATCCGCTACCTGCCGCAGGAACCCGATCTTTCCGGGTTCGCCGATGTGCGCGGTTATGTAGAAGCGGGGCTGGAACCGGGCGACGATCCCAAGCGGGCGTTCGCACTGCTGGGCAAGCTCGGTCTTTCCGGTGAGGAGGCGACCGCAACGCTTTCGGGCGGTGAAGCGCGGCGGGCGGCACTGGCACGCGCACTGGCGCCATCGCCCGATATTCTTCTGCTGGACGAGCCCACCAACCATCTGGACCTCCCGGCTATCGAATGGCTGGAAGAAGAATTGTCCAACTTGCGCTCGGCGCTGGTGCTGATCAGCCACGACCGGCGGTTCCTGGAAACACTGTCGCGCGCAACCGTGTGGCTGGACCGCGGACAGACGCGCAGGCTCGAACGCGGCTTTGCTGCGTTCGAGAACTGGCGTGACGAAGTGCTGGCGCAGGAAGAAATCGAACGTCACAAGCTCAACCGCAGAATCGCGATGGAAGAAGATTGGGTGCGCTATGGCGTGAGCGGACGGCGCAAGCGCAACCAGCGACGCCTAGGCCAGCTTCACGGCATGCGGCGCGACCGGCGCGAACAATTGCGCGTGACGGGACAGGTGAAACTCGCCGCCGCCGAAAAGGAAGAAGGCGGCACGCGCGTTATCGACGCCAAAAAAATCTCGAAAGCCTATGGCGAGCGCACCGTCGTGCGCGATGTCACCGTGCGCGTCTTCCGCGGGGACAGGTTGGCAATCGTAGGGCCGAACGGGGCGGGAAAGACCACGCTTCTCAACATGCTGATCGGCAGGCTGAAGCCGGACACCGGCAATGTGAAGCTGGGCACCAATCTGGACATGGCGGTGCTGGAACAGGGCCGCGATACGTTGCATCCCGAAACCGTTCTGAGCGCGGTGTTGACCGATGGGCTGGGCGATACGGTGGAGGTGGGCGGCAAGCCGCGCCATGTCGTGAGCTACATGAAGGACTTTCTCTTCACGCCGGAACAGGCGCGCACGCCGGTGCGCGTTCTATCGGGCGGCGAGCGGGCGCGGCTGTTGCTGGCAAAGCTCTTGGCCAAACCTTCCAACCTTCTGGTGCTGGACGAGCCGACCAACGATCTGGATCTGGAGACGCTCGACCTGCTGGAGGAAATGCTGGCGGATTATCCCGGCACCGTTCTGGTGGTGAGCCACGACCGCGATTTCCTGGACCGTGTGGCGACATCGATTCTGATGGCGGAAGGCGACGGGCGCTTCATCGAATATGCCGGCGGCTATTCCGACATGCTGGCCCAGCGCGGCAAAGGCGTGGAAGCCAGAGAAATTGCGCGCGCGGAACCGGCGAAATCCGAAACGCCGAAGCCCACACCGCGCCGCGAACAGCGCAAACGCAAGCTCAGCTTTTCGGAACAGCACGCGCTGACATCGCTGCCCGGCGAAATGGCGGCGCTGGAAAAGAAGATCGCGACCTTGCAGGAGAAACTTTCGGACGGCGCACTCTATGCGCGCGATCCCAAGGCGTTCGCCGCGCTGTCTGCCGATCTGGAGAAAGCGCAAGCCACGCTCACCGAGCATGAGCACAGATGGCTCGAACTGGAGATGCTGCGCGAGGAGCTTGAACAGAGCTAAATACCAAAAAGGCGGCAAGCCAGGTTTCTTCCGGTGCGCTGCGCGCTTTGGAAGACGTTGGCGACCGCCTCTTTGGGTCAGAGCTTCGGCAGGCGAACGACATCGGCCGTAACATCAAACGTCACCGGCGTCCGCACCTCGGCCCATCCCTTGGGCTACGCGAACAGGATTGCCAGGCCCTGCCCCCACGGGTGCACGCAAGTTTGCACCCTCACCCTGTATTTCCCTGCGCTCTCCATGGCCGCCTCCGGGGTTGGCCGGTTTTCCTGCGAATTTGACCTCTTTATTCCTTGGAGAGAGAATATAGAGGAATATATCGCAGGCTTCAAGGCCTATTGGAGATTTTTTTCTCTCTTAGAATCCAATGACTTAAGAGCGGAGGCAGCAGAAAGTGCGTCTCGCGGAGACCGCGAAGGAAGAAATCAACTCCGCGTGTCCGCGTGCGGATTTCCCCAACAAAAAAGCGGCGGATTGCTCCGCCGCTTTTCAGAGAGATTGCCGAACGCGCTAACCGCCCAATCCGATGCTGATAGAAGCATAGGGTCCGTAGAAATTGCGATCATAGCTCTTGGCGGTTTCGATACCGCCGTCCACTGCCCCAAAGAAAAAGTCGGCGCGGTAACCGAAACTGACTTTGGCGGCATCATACTTAAATGAAATACCTGCAAAACCGCCGAGATTGGGGACGACGACGGAGCGAGAGCGCGTGGCCGATGCCGGGTGATTATATACGGTCACAAGTTCGCCGAACGGCGGTAGACCCAAGTAGTTCGCATATCTGGGTCCAAGGGGTGGGTTATTGTATCTTACCTTTGCATCGTATTGGACGTGCGTTTTCTGGCGACCAAAAAGAACCGCTGCGCTAATGCCCCAATCGAAGTCCAATT